>ERZ1034678.1699-NODE-1699-length-10676-cov-6.008191_pt1 | contig 10676 bp, 9 predicted proteins | sample MGYA00520640_ERZ1034678 | MGnify/ENA primary metagenome ERZ1034678 (study PRJEB33766, sample SAMN09781767) | gut metagenome | biome: gut microbiome | host: Homo sapiens | place: Madagascar | study: EMG produced TPA metagenomics assembly of the PRJNA485056 data...
ATATAGTATAGTTTATAGAAATGCAACACTTTTTTTTAAATTTTTTAAATTTTTTTTAGATTTTTTGTAAAACAGTTGATTTTACACCGTTTTAAGCTATATTATTTTCTATATACAGAGACTTTTTATTCTAGATTTCCCATCCAAAGTCTCTCAGAAAGGATTTACTGATAATGAAAGTAGAAGAAAGATTATTAAAATATGTGGGCTATCACACCACATCTGATGAAGCAAGTGATAAAATACCAAGCAGTGACAGGGAATTTGCACTCGCAAGAGAGCTTGAGTCAGAGCTTAAGGAGCTTGGCTTATCCAAGGTTGTGCTCACTGACCATTGTTACGTGTATGGTCTGCTGCCTGCCACTGCCGGCATGGAGCACAAAAAAGCTGTCGGATTTATTGCACATATGGATACTGCACCTGATTTTTCCGGGGAAAATGTCAAGCCACAGCTGCTGCGTCACTATGACGGAAGCGATGTGCTGCTTAGAGGCAGTGGCGAATACCTGAGAGTAAGCGATTTTCCTGAGCTTAAAGCCCTCTCCGGACGCACTCTCATTACCACAGATGGCACTACCCTGCTTGGTGCCGATGACAAGGCCGGTGTGGCTGAGATTATGACCGCCTTAGAGCAGATTATCGCAGAGGGCACTCCTCACGGCGATATCTGGGTTGGATTTACCCCCGATGAGGAGGTCGGAAAAGGTGCGGATTTGTTTGATCTGGACTATTTCGAGGCAGATTTTGCCTACACCGTGGACGGTGATTACGAGGGCGAGGTGGCCTATGAAAACTTTAATGCCGCAAGCGCTGAATTTACCATAAAGGGCGTCAACGTGCATCCGGGCGAAGCAAAGGACATTATGGTCAATGCTGCTTTGGTCGGCTGCGAGATTGCCGCAGCGCTGCCTGCAAACGAGACTCCTGCCACAACTGAGGGCAGAGAGGGCTTTTACCATCTGTGTGATATGAGCGGTGATGTAGCATCAGCCCATCTGTCATATATTGTGCGCGACCACGACAAGGCTCTTTTTGCTAAAAGACTTGATACTCTCCGCTCTCTTGAGATAGAGATGAACAAAAAATATGGTGAGGGCACTGTTTCTTTGACTATTACCCACTCCTACGAGAATATGCTTTCAATCATAATGGACAACATGTACATTATCGACCTGGCTAAGGCTGCTATAGAGGAAAACGGCCTTAAGCCGCTATCACGCCCGGTTCGCGGCGGTACAGACGGCGCACGTTTATCCTTCATGGGACTTCCTTGTCCAAACCTCGGTACCGGCGGCTACGGATTCCACGGCCCATTTGAGCACATATCAGTGGAGGGCATGGAGACTGCTGTTAATATAATCAAATCGATTGTGAAGCATGTGCTGATGCTGGCTGACGCGTGATTTCGCTGCCGGTCAATTACTGTTCACAACCAACAGTGTGACTAGCCACGGCCACGTTACTGTTCACTACTAACAGTGTAACCAGTAATCCGACTACGTTTTTATATAAACAATAGCTGATTTGTATATTGACTTATCTGACAATTCTGCTATAATGATGGCAACCAATTGTTTTTCGTTTATTTTCGAACGAATAATTACAGCTTTTTTTGAAACTGACAGATGTTTCGGAAGGGAGACCATATGGTAGTACTTGCAGCACTTATCATTTTTGCAGTTGTTGGTGGAATATTTGTAAATTATCTTCGCAGAAATCAAAATGATATCGGCGGAGGAATGGGAAAGGATTACATGAAAGAGCATTGGGGAATCGATGACGACAAGTAATCAAAAATACCGGGCAACACATTTTGTGTCCCGGTATTTTTTATACAGCCATCGTAACTATTCAGAACCACTGAGAACAAGAAAAGCTGATGCGTCATCAGAAAAGCCTGACTTTGCTATCGTGAATTTGCAGGCTCCATGTTCACAGAGCGCCCCTTTATCTTCGCATTCTTCATGGCATTGAGCACCTCCTTTCCATACTCAGCCGGCACTTCAACAAATGTATACTTGTCGTACATGTCGATTGCACCGACAAGCCTGCCAGGCATGCCTGACTCGCCTGCAATGGCACCTAAAATGTCACCCGGCTTTATCTTGTCCTTCTTTCCGACGTTGATAAACAGGCGTACCATGCCATCCTCTGCTCCTGTATTGTGGAAATCATAGTCGTCCTTTGATTCAGCTGTGGATATCTCTGAAGCACCCATAGCCTGGTATAAAAATGCCGCCGCTATATCCATTGCTGTGTAATCTGACTCATTTATCTGATTCTCTATAATATCAATGACACTTGTGAGATTTTCCTCATCTATAATGGTGGAAATCTGGTCCATAATCTTTTCTGCCCTGATTTTGGCAACATCATCAGATGATGGAATTGGCTGTGCATAGATTTTTGTCTTGCAGTAGCGCTGTATGTCCTTGAGCTTATATACCTCCTTGCCCTTTACAAAGGAGAATGCCTTTCCACAGCGGCCTGCTCTTCCTGTACGGCCGATTCTATGTACATAATACTCGTCATCCTGAGGCAGATCATAATTGAAAACAGCCTCCACATCATCCACATCAATTCCGCGCGCTGCGACATCAGTGGCAATAAGAATATCTGTCTTTCCGTTTCTGAAGTTCTTCATGACACGATCTCTCTGCACCTGCTTCATATCGCCATGAAGTCCTTCTGCACTGTAGCCGCGTCCGCAAAGCTCATATGCCAGCTCGTCGACCATCTTCTTGGTGTTGCAGAATACAAGTGAGAGCTTTGGGTTATAGTAATCCAACAGTCTTGTGAGTACATCTATCTTGTCCTTGCGCTTCACATCATAGTAATACTGGTCGATGTTTGCGACTGTCAGCTCTTTTTTCACAATCTTGATATTGATAGCATCATGCTGATATTTTCTTGTAATTTCCAAAATAGGCTTTGGCATTGTTGCCGAGAAGAGTACTGTCTGATGCTCCTGTGGCAGGTATTCAAGTACTGTCTCGATATCCTCCCTGAAGCCCATGTTGAGCATCTCGTCTGCCTCGTCGAGCACTATTGTCTTTACATGGTCAGGCCTGATTGTCTTTCTCCTGAGATGATCCATAAGACGCCCCGGGGTTCCGATAATAATCTGCACACCGCCCTTAAGTGCCTTAATCTGGCGGCTGATATCCTGTCCTCCGTATACCGGAAGTACCTTCACACCATGCATATATTTTGCAAGCTTCCTGATTTCATCTGCCACCTGGATGGCAAGCTCCCTTGTAGGAGAGAGGATGATAACCTGTGTCTTGTGACTTGATGCATCAACGCTCTCAAGCACCGGAATACCAAAGGCTGCTGTCTTTCCTGTTCCGGTCTGCGCCTGTCCGATTACATCCCTGCCAGAAAGCACTGCCGGGATTCCCTGAGCCTGTATTGGAGTTGCCTCCTCAAAGCCCATATCCTTGATGCCTCGCAAAATCTTAGGGTTTAGTTCTAATTCGTCAAATCTGATTGTTTCCATATATTTTTTATATTTCCTTTCAAAAAAATAAAGTGTGCATATTTTTATAACATGCACACTTTAACATATTTGTGAGATAATTACAAAATATTATTTCTTCATTTTTTTACAAAATACTACATACTGCTAAATAAAGCTGCTATCTCATCCGGTGTCAGATTACGATTTGTGTTATTCAAATCTACAACCGGAGACTTTACAGGTTCCGGTTCACTTACAGGCTCAGGCTCAGGTGCCTGAGGTGCCTCTGTGACCGGTTCCGTAATCACTTCCTCTGTCGGCTCGGATTCAGGTTCTGTCGCACCTGCGTTTGCACTTGCAAAAAGTGCTGCTATCTCATCTGCACTCAGCTGGCGGTTCGGGTCGCTGTTTGTCGTATCTGCAACAGCTTCTGCCGCAGGGCCTGGCTCTACTACCGGTTCAGGTTCAGGTACATGTGGTGTCTCTGTGACCGGTTCTGTAATCACTTTCTCTGCCGGTTTTGATTCAGGTTCTGTCGCACCTGCGTTTGCACTTGCAAAAAGTGCTGCTATTTCATCTGCACTCAGCTGGCGGTTCGGATCGCTGTTTGTCGTATCTGCAACAGCTTCTGCCGCAGGGCTTGGCTCTACTACCGGTTCCGGTACATGTGGTATCTCACTTACAGGTTCAGGTACATGTGGTGTCTCAACTACAGGCTCCGGCTCATTTACCGGAATAGGCTCAGGTATCTGTTCTGACTCATTCGCTTGTACAGGTTCCGGTTCAGGTATCGTCTCCATGGCCGGTGCTGCTTGTGGTGCGTCAGTTGGTTGCTTTGGCACCTCAACATTTGCTGTAAACTGAATAGGATTTGCTGTGATTGCCTGACTCAGACGGATTTCCATATCCTTTATGCTGTCAGACAGAACCTGATGCTTTTCCATAATATCCTTGAGGTTATCATAAATCACATTTTTCTGGCTCTCAATAATGAAATCATTGCTCTCCTTGAGCTTATTCTCAAGCTGCTCAAACGTCTCCATAAGCTGTTCATTAGAGTTCATAATCGCATCAGCATTTTCCTTATTCCTGTTGATGACAACCTTTGCGATTCCCTTCTGTGCATTGATGATATCCTCAGTCGGAATCTTTGACTCCTTCTGCAGTATCTCAATCTTTTCCTCTATCTCATCAAAGTACTTCCTGAGCATGAGATAAGATGCCTTTTCAGACTTGAAAATACTGTCATACTGTTCCTCTCTCCTGTCCTCCTTTATAGCACTCAGTGAGAAAAATCCACTTATTACTCCCCACAGGCAAATCATAAAGATAACTGTGATTGCTGCAATGAGCATGTATTCCTTTGGATAATTAATTATCGCATAAAAATCCGCCAAAAGAACCAGCGTGGAAATAAGAATTAGAAATATAACCTGTATTTTTGCCTTTTTTTGCTTTTTATCCTGCATATGCTTCCCCTTCCCGGGCCTGACGCTATCCGCGACAGCCGTACCGCATGATGGCTGTGGATCATACAAGTCCCAGTACATTTATCCTAATGTATCTATTATAGCGTTTATTTGCTGTAATGTCGATTGTTTTTATGATATTCCCTATATTTTTCCTTCATCCAAATTTCCTAATTTGCGTATGTATACGCATTCACTCATTTTCTTTCTCCGTTTTAAATAATTTTCAAACAATTGTAAACCTTTACCGCATATATGGTTGACAATCAATATTTTTTCATGTTAATGTGATAACCGTACAAAAATTACTATGAAATTTACAAAAAGGAGATTTTATCATGAACCAGACAGAAACTATAGACTACAAGCATGGGAAGACCTATGCCATAACGGTAACAGCACTCATGACAGCTGTCACATGTATTCTTGCACCATTATCTATCCCGATTGGACCGGTACCGATTTCACTGACAAACCTGGCCATATATATTTCATTATATCTGCTCGGATGGAAACGCGGAACTATAAGCTACCTGATTTACCTGCTTATCGGACTTGTCGGAATCCCTGTATTTTCAGGCTTCACCGGTGGCCCAGCTAAGCTTGCCGGCCCTACCGGCGGATACATCATCGGTTTTATTGCCATGGCAATCATTGCAGGACTTGTAATCGATAATTTCCACCAGCCTTGGCTCCAGCTCATCGGTATGATTGTCGGAACTATCATATGCTATGTGCTCGGTACAGCATGGTTCTGCTTTGAGGCAAAAAGCACAGTCAGCGGTGCACTCTCAATATGCGTGTTCCCATTTATTCCGGGCGACCTGATAAAAATGGTAATTGCCATGTTTATCGGACCGGCTATTAAAAAAAGACTTCGCTAAACATCAACTCCAAGCTTTCTAAGCTCCTGATACAGGCGCGCTACCGGAAGCCCTACCACATTATTGTAATCACCATGTATTCCCTTAATGTGGATGGCAAAGCGTCCCTGTATCCCGTAGCTTCCTGCTTTATCCATCGGATCCCCGCTTGAAATATAGCGGTCAATTTCCTCTTCCGTCAGTGTATACATGCTGACATCCGTCTTCTCATAAAAGCAGTGTTCTCCGGTTCTTCCGGCTTTGTCAATAAAAACAAACGTTACCCCTGTATAGACACTGTGCGTTTTTCCCGAAAGCATCGAAAGCATACGCCTTGCATCTTCTTCATTCTTTGGCTTTCCAAGAATCTGATTCTCATAAGCCACTACCGTATCCGCTCCGATTACAAGAATATCCTGCGGTGTCACAAGCTCTGCGTGCTGTTCATTGTATGTAAGCACACCTGACGCTACCTCCTCTGCCTTTTGACGGGATAGCTCCATGACAACCGCAGATGGCTCCTCCTCTGTGATTATCTCTTCTCCCTTTGCCGGACAGACAACAAACTCTGCCCCAATCTGCTCTAACAATTCCTTTCGGCGCGGTGATGCCGACGCCAATATTATCTGACTCATATTTGTTTTAACCTTTTCCTTCACTTTGGATTTTTGGGCTGTTTCATCTGAAGAATACAATTCCTTATGACTGATTACACGTTTCCACTTGTATTATACAGCTTTCTCTTTCACCGATACTTTCACTGACATAATTCTATAAAATACAGCACAAAATACCAACGCAAATACGACTCCAAACACATTCTGAATCACCCTGAGGCTGACTGCTCCCTTTAACCCATAGCTCTCTGCAGCTATAGCCAGAGCACCAAATGTATTAAAAACAGCCTGCCAGCCGTATTGTGCCGATAATCCTACGCCGATTCCACCTATGATTCCTATGTACGCATAGATTGATGGTGGAAGCATGAAATATAATGCCGTGAAGCATATAACACCGGCGATATTACCGACAATCCTTTTTCTGACTCTGTACTGCATATCCTCCATAAACGGCAGGATGGCAGACATGGCTGCAATACCTGCCCACATTGCACGCGGCATATTGCAAAGCTGTGCAATACATAGAACCAGTGGTACGCATAGTATCTGGCACAGCTGCCATTTTGTTCGTGATGAAAAAAGATCAAACTCCTGAATTACGGCTTTCATATTTCTTTTAAAGACTCTGTTTTTATGATTTCTGTAAAATACCAGGCATGTGAGGACAGCACCTACAGCCATCCCTGCTATTCGAAGCATATAGCTTTTTCCTGACACATCATATCCATATAACAATAAATAGCCAAGAACCAGTGTGGATTGATTAAACATAAATGGATTATGGCATCCGAACAAAATCAGCACTGCAAGAGCTGCAATGTTTATAAGCAGCGCCGGAAGCGGTGAAAGCTGATTTGCCAGATGCGGGCATACTGTCATAATTACAAAGAACAATGCCAAAAGCCATGTAGAGTGTCGGGTATGGATTCCCAGATCAGCGTTTCGAAATACCATAACGCATAATAAGACCACTACTCCCACAATGCTGTTATCCTTTCCCAATATGATGCTTGAGGCAGTGACAAAGGCAAAGCAAAAAACCATTGTGACAGCTATCTTCACCATGTATACAAACGTATGGTATAGTTTTTCTTTCATTGTTTTACTATTTTTCAGCAGGCTTTTAGAGCCGGCCTGATTTAACTGCAGTTCCTGATAAAATGTCATATGAATTCTCCTATCTTTTATCTTATTATTTTATTATTGTAACTATCATGTTCTAAATAGCTACTCATTATAATTCTTTATTGGCAGTTCTACTACAAATCTGCATCCTCCGTATTCCCGGTTTTCAGCTTTGATTGTTCCACCGGCGATGTCTACAATTCTTTTCACAAGTGCCAGACCAAGGCCGTTTCCCTCGGCTTTATGAGAACCATCCACCTGATAAAACTTATCAAATATTCTGGCTTTTGCATCATCCTCGATTCCCGGTCCCTCGTCTTCCAGAATAAACTGCACAGAATCATTTTCATGCCTTAGAAACATGGTGATTGTCCCATTTTGTGGACTAAACTTGATTGCATTATCCAAAAGATTCATCCAGATATGCATAAAAAGCCCTTCATTTCCAACATATCTGACCTCCTCCATCTCCACCTGAAAGCCAATTCCTTTTTCAGTCCATTTGTCTTCCAATGAAAGAAATGCCTGACGGATTTGTTCATCCAGACGATATTTGGTTTTTTTCATTGGAATATTCTGATTTTCCAGCCTTGATAACAACAAAATATTTCCAACAAGACCTGAAAGTCTTTGAGTATTAAACAGGATTTTTTCTACATACCCCTCCTGCTCCTGTGACAGCTCATCTCCCTGGAGCAGCATTGTATAGCCTTCAATTGCATTGATTGGAGTCTTGAACTCATGGGAAACATTGGATACAAAATCCATTTGCAGCATCTCTGTTGCACGAAGCTCTTTTGTCATGACATTAAAGCTCTGATAGGATTCTCCAATCTCGGCTATGCGGCTGTTTGTTTCCAAATGCTGTTCAAAATCTCCCTGGGAAACTGCCTTCATTGCTTTACCGAGCCTGGTAATCGGCTCAAGGAGCTTTGCATTGATAAATGATGTAATAAGTCCTGCTATCAATGTATTAAAAATCAAAAGCCAGCCAAGGCCCGGTATTTTCCCGGGCAAATCCAAAAAATGATTCAAAAACGCAAACAACAAGGCTGATATCAGCATAGAAAATGCAAGTGCCAGCCAGATTGCACCGGTCAGACACGAGCGGATACGCAATTCTTTTTTCTTTTTATACTCCATTATTTTTTCACCACCTTGTATCCCAGACCACGCATTGTTACAATTTCGAAATCCGGATTTTCTTTAAAACGCTCCCTGATTCTTCCTATATGTACCTCTATCGTATGTGGGTCTGCCTCTGTATCATATCCCCATACCTCATCCATTAGCTGCTGCTTCGTAAATGTCCTGCCCGGTGAAGCTGCCAGCTTATATAAAAGCAGGAATTCCTTTTTGGGCAGTACAAGAGTTTCATCACCGGTCACAACTGTCATTGCATCATAATCAAGCTCGGTTGAGCCAATCACAATTTTGTGTTCGTTCAGTATCTGTGCACGACGAAGCAGTGCCCCTACCCTCAAAACCATTTCATTGACATTTACGGGTTTTACCATATAGTCGTCACTTCCCAAAAGAAAGCCCTGACGCATATCATCGAAGCTGCTTTTTGCAGTAATCATAAGCACCGGTATCTGATATCCCGCCGAACGAAGCTCCGACACAAGTTCATATCCATCCATAACCGGCATCATTATATCGGAAATGATTAAATCAATATACTCTCTGTCCAATACCTCCAGTGCCTGTGCTCCATCCGACGCACTTTTGACCTGATATCCGCTCTTTTCAAGCACCTTTTGGAATAACAGACTTAATTCCTTATCATCTTCTACAATTAATATCTTAAACACGCTTTATATTCTCCTTTAATCAAAACAAATCCCTTGCCCATCCAAGCAGATGCTGTACCAGAAACACCTTTCTTTTATGTTTTTCTGTTAATTCAATCTGCTTTACATGATATGGATCATAATATGTTCCGTCGTCTAATACCTGTCTGGACACGCTCTCATACTCCATCATGCCATCCTCCAGCTGTTTATTAATCTCTTTACTGCGTATTACAAGCATCAGCTCTGTATCCAGATAGGTACTTCTCATGTCCATATTGAATGAACCTATTACTGACAGATCATCGTCAATCAGAATACTTTTTCCATGATACGAATAACCACCTTCATATTCCCAGATATCAATTCCTGTTTCTAAAATTCTGTTTCTGTTTTTGGCATAATCAGCAGCTCCAAATGGATTTCCGTTATTTGCAACAGAATTTGTCATAATAGAAAAGTCCGGAACCTTCTGTGCAATTTTCTCCCATGTATTATACATCATATCATTGCAAATAATATATGGTGTATGAATTTTTACGCGTTCCTTTGCATTTTTCATTAATTCTCCCAGCTGATACCATACCACCGGTTCCTTAGCCCCGGTGTGGATTGGGTTTGATAACAATGTAATCTTTTCTGTTTCAAAGGTTTCATCCGCATAATCGGTATCACAAATTTTTTCCTTATTAACTTCAAAATATTGCTGATACCCTTCCTGCAGCTCTAAAACTGCTTTCTTTACAGATTGTCTGTCAGCTAATTTTTTACTGTTATGAAAATACCGACAGTCCTCCTGTTCCCATATTGTTTCAAAATAATTCCAAAGCTGATTGACCGAATTATCTTTCTGTGGCTCATCGCAGACAACTAACACATCCCGGTCAAAATTTTTATGCCCCGGAAAATCACCCAAAAAATAATTATATGTGTTTCTTCCGCCAAGAATATATATTTTTCCATCTGCAATCAGATATTTATCATGCATTCTTCCCATTGTCTTCCATGGCTTAAGCGGATTTGCTTTATTATACAGCTTAATCTCAACATTCTCATGCGAAGATAATCCATAAAAATATGGATTACCCTCCATATCAATCCAGCTCTCCATTCCATCTACCAATATGCGGACATGTACGCCTCTGTCTGCCGCATCATGCAGTGCTCCTAAAATCAATTTTCCGCTTTCGTCTGATTTAAATGCAAATGTAGAAAGGATTATTTCATCCTTTGCATTTTGGATTAATCTCACTCTTTCTAAAAGAGCCTGCGAATTTTTTTCAATGATTACTGCTCTTTCCGTACTCTCTCTCCCCGCCACACTCATAATATTTTGTGTTTCCTTT
>ERZ1034678.1701-NODE-1701-length-10669-cov-38.491521_pt1 | contig 10669 bp, 12 predicted proteins | sample MGYA00520640_ERZ1034678 | MGnify/ENA primary metagenome ERZ1034678 (study PRJEB33766, sample SAMN09781767) | gut metagenome | biome: gut microbiome | host: Homo sapiens | place: Madagascar | study: EMG produced TPA metagenomics assembly of the PRJNA485056 data...
TTTCTCCAGTTTTTGTTATAATATCCATGAGGAAAGCCCTTTCTTTGTTTTATTTCTGCACGGAAATTATAACATTTCCACTCAAAGGGAGGCTTTCCTCTTTTATTGTTTCTGGAAAAATTTCCCTACCGAGTAAAATTTTACACTAAGATTTATTTGGAATCATCGGGGGATTTGCCAAGGTTCGGAAGTTCCCAGCCCATTTTCTTAAAAAGCTCTTCCGCTACTTTCCTGGAAGATTACCGTTCTTCCGGCGTAATTTTTGCCTGCTCCTCCTCATACCTTCTTCGGAATTCCCGACTTTCGGCAACATACTCTATCGACTCTCGTAGCACCTGACTTGGATGCTTTAGAACCAATGGGCTGTCTTTTTCTTCGGGAAGTTCCTCATCAAAAAGCTCAATTTCGGTCTGACGCCTAATTTCAATGATTTCCGTAACAACCTGTTCAAAGCGTTTCTTTTGATTTTTCACAAAAGCATTTGTTCCAAGAATCTTCTCCCTTTCCTCTCGCAGTTCTTGGTATCCGGTGTTCTTTGTCAGTGCATTATCCAAAATGAGGTTGCGATTAATGCGATTAATATTCAGCATCGCTTCCTTATCATCCATCTCAGCGGCTTCCTGCATCGCCAAATATGTAAGTTCCTCCTGCCGTGTGTCATGGTAACAGCTCTGAACCTCAGAGACATAATTGCGAAGTTCTTTAACCTTGGAGCATACGAAGTCGAAGAGGTAGGCTGTATCGTCTATGTTCATACCAAACACATCATCCTCATAGCCATTGAGATCCTGACATAATGCCTGGATTTCTGCATCCAGCTTCTGCCGTTCAACTCGCATTCGGTACTTCAGACGATGCTCCATTTGACGCCTTTGGTTCTGCACGGTCTTTTCATCATGTCCCAGTGAAGACAACATGAGCGTAAAACCGTCTACAAGAAAGGTCATAGTGCATACAGGTACCTTTCTAAAATTTCCACGCCTCAATTCTTGATAATCCGAGTCAGTGTGATGCACAAGAATATGCATTACAAAATCCTTGCAGTTTTCTGGGAAACTGTACGGAGCCGTTGCTTTGGGGCTAATATACATCGCCCCGTCAGCCTTTTTATACTGGCGGAGCAATGCCAAATCCACGCCGACTGCATCTGCAATCTCTGTAAATTTTTCTCTGACCTGCCCCTCTTTATGAGTGCCGCCATCCTCCTTGGACTCAACCAGTCCACAATATTCTTCGAAAATTTCCTTAAATTTAAGGAATTCCATAGTATCACTCTCCTTGTGTTTTATTATATACATTTTACCCAAACGCATCCCCAAAGGACACTCTCAAAGGACAGAACGTTTTAGGGGTGTCATCGTCCCATCATAATAGGCATAACCACTTTATCGCGGTTGTTGAATGGCATCTTCAGATCACCTAACAGGCAAGCCTGGAACACCGCCTGCTTTCCGAACCGCCGCCGGATATCCTCGATACAGTCATCCAATCTATCCAGCCGTTCCAACTGTCGCATATCTATGAAAAGGTCAATCTGCTCTGGCTCGTTCTTGGGTCGTAGATTGATAGCCCGAACGATCACAGCCCGGGCAGGCATTATCCAGCGATAGTTGTCCCGGAAAATCTGAATGGCTTTATGTGCAATGACTGATGGGCTTTGTGTTGCCAAGGTGAGCGGTGCCTGGTACTGACGAAATCCCAGGTCGTTGCTACAGATGCTGATCTGCACTCCGTTGACTTTCAGCTTATGGATGCGGAGCCGATGCCCAATATCCTGTGCCAGCTCCAGCATCACTTTCCAAACCTCATCTTCTTTTTCCAGATCAGCTGTACAGGTGATCCCGTGTCCGACCGACTTGATAGGCGAAACAAAATCCTTGTGCATGACTGGGGTATCGTCCAGTCATGCTGCCGATCGCCATAGATCAATACCATTTACACCGAGCAGGCGTTTCAAAAACTGGGGCTCAGCATTGGCGATGCCACCTATGGTGGTGATGCCGTATTGCTCCAGTTTGGCTTTCGTTGCTTTTCCAACAAAAAGAAGGTCTGAAGCGGGCAAGGATCAAATTTTCTCTTTGAACTCGTCTTTACGAATTTCTGTAATCGCAGCTAGCTTTTTCATGTCGCTACCCAGCTTGGCAAACATCTTATTATCTGTATCGCTCTGGCAAGTCTTCCCATGGGGGAAGAATAAGCTCCATAAACGCCTATACGCCCTTCCAGGCATCCTGGCCTATAGTTCTTCTGCGCCTCACTCCGCTTATTCTTAGCGATTCTGCACTCTACCTGCACCGCGGCTTTGTGCATAGCTCTTCCCATTAGCATGGTACAGGAGGGCTTGCGTAAGCGTCTTATTCTTCCGGGCGGTCAGTACCCAGACCATGTACTCCATTCCTTCGCTGGACCAGCTCCGCCCCTGCCGTTTCATGCGATAGCTGTAGAACCGGTGATTCGTTTCTGCAGTACCTAAGTGGATTTCTGTATGGATGCCGCGCGGGCTCAGGCTTGGGATATAGGGAGCCTTTCTCTCCAGATAGCCTCGATAGAGTCATTAGATTCCTTAATGAGAGAAATGACTGCACCAATTGCATTTTCACTCCAAATTTTTCCAGTTTTTGTTATAATATCCATGAGGAAAGCCCTTTCTTTGTTTTATTTCTGCACGGAAATTATAACATTTCCACTCAAAGGGAGGCTTTCCTCTTTTATTGTTTCTGGAAAAATTTCCCTACCGAGTAAAATTTTACACTAAGGAAATCCTGAGTGGCAGCTTGCCGGGATTTATGCCGCTGACGGCATTTCAGATACCAACACCAAGAAGCGTGAAGAGTTCAACCGCATGATTGAGGACTGTATGGCATCCACGATCGACATGGACATTACCAAGTCCATCAGCCGATTTGCCCGCAACACGCTGGACTGCCTGAAATACATCCGCAAGCTGAAAGAAAAGAACATTTCTGTGTACTTCGAAAAGGAAACCATCAATACGATGGATGCCAAGGGCAAAGTCCTTCTGACTATCATGGCATCCCTTGCGCAACAGGAATCGCAGTCCTTATCCAAAAACGTAAAGTTGGGATTGCAATTCCGCTACCAAGCCGGAAAGGTGCAGGTCAACCACAACCGTTTCCTCAGCTACACCAAGGATGCTGAAGGCAATCTGGCCATCGTCCCGGAAGAAGCTGAAATCATTCCACGAATCTATCGAGAGTATTTGGAAGGAGCAAGCCTGCTCCAGATTGGACAGGGGTTGAAAGCGGATGGCATCAAGACTGCCGCAGGAAGTGATTACTGGCTGCAAAGTACATTGAAGAAGATCCTCACGAACGAGAAATATATCGGCGATGCGCTCCTGCAGAAGACCTACACGGTGGATTTCCTCAATAAAAAGCGTGTAGCTAACAATGGCATTGTTCCGCAGTACTATGTGGAGAACAACCATCCCACTATTATTCCTAGCGAGAAGTTCATGAAAGTGCGTGAAGAAATGTACCGCAGGGCGCATATGGAGTGCGGACCTGACCAAAACGCAGGATTTACAGCAGCCGATACGCTCTTTCGAGCATCGTGTACTGCGCCCACTGCAACAACATCTTCCGCAGAATCAACTGGAACAACCATGGGTGCAAGTCCACCGTTTGGAGATGTCTCAGCCGAGTGGAAAAAGACCGCACATCCTGTACGGCAAGAACCGTGAAGAAAGAACTTCTGCATGAGGTAGTTGTCCGAGCGGTAAACGAGGTCATCACGGGAAGTGCCTCCTTCATCCCCGCCCCGCAGGCAAGTTTTGAAAGATGCCCTGGAGACAGCAATAGTGTGGCCGTGGAAGGGATTGATGCCCACCTTCTGGAACTTCAACAGGAACTCCTAAAACTGGCAAACACAAAGCAGAATTACGATACCATTGCCGATGAAATTGATGAACTTCGAGCGGAAAAAGAAGAACTGCTCTTGCAGGAAGCCAACAAAGACAGTATTCACCAGCGCATGGCTGACATGGTTTCCTTCCTTCAGTGTGAGCCGGAAGAAGTAACCGAGTACAGCGAATACCTGGTCAGAAGGATGATTGAGAAGATTACGGTGTACGATGACCACTTTGTAGTGGAATTCAAATCCGGGATTGAGATTACAATAAACGAATAAGATGAAAATAACAGTGTGCCGCTCAGCCTTCAGTCTGGGTGTTTTGGGTCGTTCATAGAAAGGTCATTAAATGGATACATCTTTAATCATTGACAAGGGATTTCGAAATCTGTATAATTTGGGTAGTAAAATTAAATGGATATCCAAAAAGGAGCAGGGCATGGCTGGAAAAGGTAGACCAACTGTAGATGATAAACGTGACAACCAGTATCGGGTTCGTCTCAATGATGAGGAAAACCAGATGCTTTCATATTGTAGTGAAAAGACTGGACAGCCAAAGTCTCAGATTTTTCGAAGGGCATTGGAGTCTTATTTTCAGACTGTTCAGCTGAATGAACTGAAAATGGAAACAGATGGAATCAGCATGAAGCGGGTTATAAAGTGCCCCCATTGTGGTGTCAGTAATGCTATTAACCTTGCTGATTATAGCACCGGAGAATATTCCTCCGAACGACAGATGGGTGCGGAAATCCAGCACTGTTTCGACTGTGAAGGTTATGAATGTATCGGATGCGGACAGACCTTTAGAGTAGAAGGTTATATTAATGAGTACCCTGTCGGAGCATACAATTTCGAAGAAATTAATGTTACGGAGGTTGACGATGTCTGAAGAAAGAGATTTCGATTATGTAGTAGGCAAGTTTCCTCGAAAAGATAAAGACGGAAACGATACCACTGGAAATCGCATCGGCAAGGGTGGCCGGCATCGTGGTGACGGAACCTATTCCGCTGTTGCTTATGATCTGGAAGTGGTCGATTAAGACCCTACCAAGGTTGTCTCTCCAGAGCCGCAGGTCATTGTCCGCAGAGAAGTTGTTGAAGTAGAAAAACGACCTACTCGATACGAGGATTTGCCATGGTATCAGCAGCTGATTGTGGACGGAATTGAACAGGCACTGCCCATTATTGTTGACAGAACTGTTGACGGAGCATTCTATTGGGCTGGACGCAGCTGGAATGCGGCCGTGAATTACGGTAAGCGGAAAATCGCTGAACGTAAGATAGCAAAGCCTATGCCTCAGAAGAATAACGCTACTACCTATACTGAAGCGCAGAAATCTTCTATGGCGGTAGCAACGCCGGAAAAGACCACTTCTGCCCTGGATGAAATTGATACTGCATATGAAAACTACAGCGTCAATATGACCAGCAAGGAGGCACAGAAAGAGTTTGTGGATGCCTTTATCCTTAGACTCCTCAGTGAGAAAAAACTCTGTAAGATTGCCCATGCAAATATCGTTGATTCAGCCGGAAACATTACCGATGGTCATGCGATGATCGATAAACTGAGTAGTCCGCTGATGCTTGAGAATATTAACACAATTTTGAAAAACAACCCGGTTCTGCTGGAAACATGGCAGACCATTGCACTGGAAGATATTCTGGGAAGAGAACTTATTGTGGATTCCTGCTATGTTCCTATTGAGGGACAGGCTCTGAGAAAGAATCTCATGTCTCTTTCTGTATAAAATACGGAGGCAAGATGTCATATGCTGTTATTTTCTACGCTACTTGAAATCAATGATACAATGACAAAGGACTCCTTTATCCAGCTGGTTCTTGAGTGGAATCAGGGCAGTCCTCATAAAGAAAATATAATTCAAGGTATCGAATGGAATGGCGAACGAAATATCCGATATGGTACCGAGACACTGTGGCTTGCTATCGAGGAATATCGAAATAAGAACATCATCGCGGTTCGCTATGAAAAAACCGAAGCAGATGGTGTGGTCTGGGATACCGACTACGTTATGAATTTTAATGACATGAGAATGTCTATTCAACTCGATCGTAGTTATTTGGAAGAGGCACTGGTCGTTGACCCAACCTTTTCTACACCGCATTTTATCACTCTACTGATAGAACACGGCTATTTGAAGGATGATGGAATTTTGCCAATGCTCCGCAAGCCGATTTTCATTAAAGCTGATAATGTCGACTTGTTAACGGATGTAATCAATGGCACTTCAAGGTATAGACTCCCTGTTGTGTATATCTCCAAAACATACTACGGTGAAGATCCGGTGGATATTTGGAAATTATCTGGAAGGTTGAAAGGTGTTGCCCATGTGCTTGTTGAAAAAGATACATGGCTGAACGGAAGAATCCGTCGGCAGTGTGATGACAAAAATGAATTCAACGGCGCTATCGGTGTATACTTCCCCAATAGTGCATATGGTCATAAGAAGTATCTATATCGTACATACGATGGAATTGGTGCTGTTCTGTCTGAAAAGGTTATTCGTAGTGTAATTCAGTACTGCAACGCTCAAATGATGGATAAGCTGTATACTTGGCAAGGCGTAAATAATGCACTTCTTAGAGATCGATTGAGTATGAGAGGTGCAGAATTGCTGGCGGCTGAATCTGAGAAAAAACGAGTGGCAGCAGAAGCAGATGAACTGATTGAATCTGTAGACGAAGACATTCAAAAGCTGAAAAAACAGGTTGAAGAATTGACCCATGCAAATGAAATCCTTACTTACGAGAATCAGGGTCTCCGCTCAAAAATGGGTAGCACGGACAATATGCCGATATTATATTTGGGCGAAGAAGAGGAGTTTTTCCAAGATGAAATCAAAGCCATGATCCTCGATGCCCTTGAGCAGGTTCTTCCTAATTATGCTTCCGGTACACGCAGACACGCAGTTCTCAAAGATATAATCGACAGCAATAATTGTAAACGCAGAGCCAATGACCGATCTGAACAATTAAAGAACTCGTTGAGAGGCTATAAGACCATGTCCGGCTCAATGAAACGTACATTGCAAGACATGGGATTTGTGATTACCGAGGAGGGTAAGCACTATAAATTCATCTACTATGGTGACAGACGTTACATGGCAACGTTGGCTAAGACTCCAAGTGACAACCGCTCCGGCATGAATATAGCGTCAGAAATCATGAAAACATGTTCTAACAGTTTTAGAAAGAAATGATTTATTTCTGAGAACGAACAGGGGGGGCAATCTAACATCAATACTGTTTCCTCGTCCCATGTCGAGGCCGTGGCTCTGTTGATAAAGGTAAACCCTGACAAGTAGATAAAAAGCAGTATCTATGATATGTACCCTCCTTACTGGACACCCAGTAAGGAGTTTTTTTGATAGCGATCCCTCTTTCCTTCCGCCCTTTGGGCCAAACTTTTGGGGAAATCTTTTCCCGTTCCATCCTCTGCCTGTCCATGGCACTACCCTATGGCCGCTTTTTTCTTCATCCATTCCAGCAGATAATCACGGAAAAGACAGGCTGCCTTTGTCTTGCGAACCTGCGGATTGCTTACAAGGTAGATCATCTGCCCGCTGATCTCTTCCTTCAGTGTCCGGCTCACGATGTCGGGATGCGGGTACAGGGAATCGGCATAGTCATAGCCAATGTTGATGGCTTTGTTGTGAAGGAGAAGTGTGCGGATGATACTTTCATCCGCTGTTTCCGCAAGAATGTGGATCTCTCTTCCGGGCGCGAGGAAGTACTTGTCGATATGGTGACGGAAGCAATCGTAGGCACGGCCTTTGCTGATGATGGTCTGCCCGTCTAGATCGTCATAGGTCAAGGCAGGGAGCTTCGCCAGTGGATGCGATCTGTGCATCCGTACACTGTAATGGCTGAAAAAAAGAGGGTCTCCTTCGAAGCGCGTCTCATCCAGTGGTCCCGCCGTGATGGCAAAGCTGCACTGCTGCGATGCCAATGCAGCTATAGCATGGGCATCTGTCGTATCTACTACACTTAAAATGATAGAAGGATAGGCCTCGTGGAAGTCTTCGATCAGGGAGGCTCCGAGATAGGCGAGTACATGATCGAGCGCATAAATGGTGACCACGCTTTGGGACTTCGCTGCCAGCGTGCGGAGGCTGCGGATGGCATCGTATTCCTCCAGAAGGCTTTTGGCATGTGGCAAGAGAGTCGTTGCATAGTCCGTGGGAATAACTCCTTTTATACTTCGGATAAAAAGCGGCTGACCAAGCTCTTCCTCAAGCAGACGGATCACCTTGCTGACGCCTTGCCGCGAGACATAGAGTGTGTCTGCCGCTGTTTTTATATTCTGTGTCTGATAGACGGTCACAAAGTATTGCAGCTGTTTTGGATTCATAGAGCACCTCCTGTTTTCATTATAGTGCAACCATATGGTTGCTTCAATCATCTCATTTTTTTCTTTTTCCGGCGACATGCCTCACGTATAATAACGCCTAGAAAAGGAGGATTCACATTCTATGAAAATCACACAGATCCGCAGTGCAACCAATCGCCTGGTATACGCCGGCAAAACATTTCTCATCGATCCATGGCTTGCCCCCCGGCATTCCTTCAGCTTCGTCGACATTCCCGGCCGCCCCTACCATATTCCCGACCCGATGAAGGAGCACCTGCCGATGCCATTCTATGACCTTCCCATCTCTGTCAGCGAAGTCTTGCAGGATGTCGACTATATCATCGTCACGCATCTCCATCCCGATCACATCGACATGTCCGTCACAGACGGTACAGTCGGCGCTCCGCTGGATAAGAGAGTCCCCATTTTCTGCCAAAATGAGGAGGATGCGGCTGTGCTGAAAAGATCCGGATTTCAGGATATCACCATTCTTCCTAAGGAAGGAATTCAGATAGGAGATGCCACCATTCGTCAGGTCCCGGCCCTCCATGGCACGTATATCCCCTGCGGAAACGCCATGGGCGTCCTCTTTGAAGCCAAAGAGGAAAAAACATTCTATCTGGCCGGCGATACCATCTGGTATGAGGAAGTTGCTGCGACCATTAAGAAATACCAGCCGGAAGTGATCGCCCTCAATGCCTGTGCGGCTGAGACTCTTGAGAATGGCCGTCTCATCATGAATGATGAAGATGTCTGGAATGTGTCGCTTGCCGCTCCTCATGCCCGGCTTTATATCACGCATATGGATAACGTGGCACACGCAGCCCTGTCTCGGTATACGATGCGCGGCCGTCTGGCTTCTCGCGGCATCGTCAATTACGATATGCCCCTCGATGGCGAAAGTGTGGTATATCCTTCTGACGAGCCTCTTCTCGCCGAATGAGCGATAGGAAAGGCCGCTTTCTCCCACGCCTACCGATTTCCTCTCATATGGAGTATAATGAAAAGGATAACTATACATCTTCCATTTATGACAGGAGAAATCATATGAGAAAAATCATTCTTACCGGCGACCGCCCGACCGGCCGCCTTCATGTCGGCCACTACGTCGGCTCCCTGCGTGAGCGTGTCGAGCTGCAGAACTCCGGTAAATTCGACGATATCTACATCATGATCGCTGACGCGCAGGCGCTCACGGACAACGCGGACAATCCGGAGAAGGTCAGAAGAAATGTGCGCGAGGTCGCTCTCGACTACCTCGCTGTCGGCATCGATCCGGCGAAGTCCTGCATCTTCATCCAGTCCATGGTGCCGGAGCTCACCGAACTCACCATGTACTACATGAACCTCGTCACCGTTTCTCGTCTCCAGAGAAATCCGACTGTCAAAGCGGAAATCCAGCAGAAGAATTTCGAAGCCAGCATCCCGGCCGGCTTCCTCTGCTACCCTGTCAGCCAGGCGAGCGACATCACGGCCTTCAAGGCCACCCATGTCCCGACCGGCGAAGACCAGGAGCCGATGCTCGAGCAGACACGCGAGATCGTCCGCAAATTCAATGACATCTACGGCGAAGTCCTTGTCGAACCAGACATCGTCCTTTCCACAAACAAAGCCTGCCTGCGCCTGCCCGGCACGGACGGCAAAGCGAAGATGAGCAAGTCCATCGGCAACTGCATCTACCTCGCTGATTCGCCGAAGGATATCGAGACGAAGATCATGTCCATGTTCACCGACCCGACCCATCTGCGCCGCGACGACCCGGGGCATGTGGAAGGAAATCCCGTCTTCACCTACCTCGATGCATTCAGCAGTGATGAACACTTCAGAGCCTTCTGCCCTGAGTACAGCTGCCTTCAGGAAATGAAGGATCACTACACGAGAGGCGGCCTCGGCGACGTGAAGGTGAAGCGCTTCCTCAATAACGTCATGCAGGAGACCCTCCGCCCCATCCGCGAACGCCGTGAATATTGGGAAGCCCATCTGGAGGATGTCCAGGATATCCTGAAGGCCGGCTGCGAAAAAGCGGAAAACACCGCAGCCAAGACCCTTGACGAAGTCCGCCGCGCGATGCGGATCAATTACTTCGAGGATGGAAATCTGCTGAAATAAGGTGAAGGGGTTCAAGAAAATGAGGAATGAGGAATGAAGGTGGCGGCTTCGCCGCATTCATTCCTCATTCCACTTTTTCCCTCCTTCCTTCGGAAGGAGGTGCCCCGAAGGGGGCGGAAGTTGGCTCTCGTAGCGGTTTTTTCACTCGCGGGGATGCCAACCCCGCCTCGCTTCGCTCGTCTGCCCCTTCCAGAGGAAGTGGCGAGAATGATTCTTGATCGGGCATCGCTCTTTACATAAATTGACGCGAAGCGTCGTTCCGCCTAAGCCTTCCCCATTACTATGAAAACATCTCGCGATTGAAAAATGGCGCAAAAAGCT
>ERZ1034678.1704-NODE-1704-length-10654-cov-15.298047_pt1 | contig 10654 bp, 14 predicted proteins | sample MGYA00520640_ERZ1034678 | MGnify/ENA primary metagenome ERZ1034678 (study PRJEB33766, sample SAMN09781767) | gut metagenome | biome: gut microbiome | host: Homo sapiens | place: Madagascar | study: EMG produced TPA metagenomics assembly of the PRJNA485056 data...
TTGTACTCTTGTTCAAGCACTTCAAATCTTTCAGCTAAGGTCTTCTTCGTCATAGTGCAATCCAAATTATATGCTAATAATATCTGTGAATTTTAATATTCTACCATGTCTGGCTTTCTTCCGTTCACATTGGACATTCAGGTGTTTCTGTCCAGACCTAATTAGTTACAACATACACTGAATTCATTTCCTTTATCTGGTGCTCTGCTCCAACATACGCGCCCATATCCTGGGTAATTCAGGATAACTTCCAGATTTCGTCCTGCCCTGCCGTTCATATCCGCCTGGACAAAAATGCATTATCGGAAAAAATGTCCAAAATTTTTTTTGGTGATCGGAATTTTTATTGTCGGACGCACCTCTGCTCCAGGTCATAATTGCTGACACATCCCAAAAAAACAGGTGCGGAGATTTAAAAATTGAGTCACTTACCCGCCAAAATTTTCCAGATTTCACGTAGCGACGCCTGGAATTTAACCATCTCTCCCGATGCAGCCCGTAATATGCGGGATCTGGCGGCGCAGATTGGCGCAGGAATGCCAAAATATCTGATAGCACCGGAAGTCTCACTGCTTCTCTCCTACATTGATGATCTGAGCATCCGCATGTACTTTGAGACACTCTGGAATACCGGAGCACGACTGAATGAAGCTCTGGCGCTGAAACCTGCTGATTTTATGCTGACTCCGACGCGCCAGTACCCGCAACCCGTGGTGATCCTGAAGACACTCAAGCAACGTATAAAAGAAGCAGAAAGAAGACCTGGACGCCCGACCACCAGGCATCCACCATTACACCCTGATCCGCGATACAGAAAACCACCGGAGCCTGCTGTAAGGCTGGTTCCTGTTCTGGATGCGGGATACGCATTGCGTATGCGGGAATACCTGGCGACCTGGAAAAAGCGGATCAAACATCAGCCAGTGTGGGACATAACATCGAGACAGACACCGCTGAACTGGATAAACACCGCAGTGGCACGGGCAGGGCGTGACGGCGTAACATTTTCGGTTCCGGTCACGCCTCACACGTTTCGCCACAGTTACGCCATGCACCTGACAATGAGTGGCGTTCCTCCGCGCGTCCTGCAATCCCTGCTGGGACACCGTTATGCAAGAAGCACCGAGATTTACACCCGCGTTTTTTCGCTGGACGTCCTTACAGGAAGTGGCCTGTCCTTTACCTGCGATCCACAGCTTGCAAAACAGCTTCTTGGATACCCTGAGGCGCCTTAATAGTGAGTAATAATACACACCATTAAACTATTGCCAGCACGCAATTGTACGGTTATACTTTCACCACAAAAGATTGTGTATTAATACACACTATTTAACCAAGAGGATTTTGTGATGGGAAAAATCATTACAGTTGCAGGGCATAAAGGCGGCATAGGAAAAAGCACTGTGCTTTGTTCCTTATGTGTGTGCGTCATCAGAAAAGGGAAAACAGCCTGTTTCCTGGAAACAGACTCGCAGGGAAGCATCAAGGATTTCATCGAGGAACGTAAAACCAACGACCGGCTGTCTGAAATACCGTATTTCGAGTGCTACACAGATATTCCGGCGATGGCACGAAAACTGGCTGCCCGCTTTGATTATGTGTTTGTTGATACGCCAGGAATGAAATCTCCGGCCTTCGTTAAGGCACTGAGTTGTGCTGACATTCTGTTCACATTCATTGAGCCAGGAGCAGGCATCGAGATCAACACGCTGGGACGGCTGGTTTTCGACATTAAAACAGCACAGGCCGGAGTCAATCCGTCAATGAAAGCATGGATTGTCCTGAATAAGTGCTCAACCAATCCGTCAGACAGCGAAGCGTCAGAACTGCGCCGACAACTCAATGATGATCCGGACTGGCTTCCGGTTCCCCGCCAGCGTATCTATATGCGTACTGCACATAAAAAAGCCTATAACGGCGGTATGGGTGTGCATGAATACGACGATAAACGGGGAAACAAAGCCCGTGGCGAAATTGAGTTACTGTTAAAAGAAACGGATATTCTTTAATGTGTATTATTACACACTAAATACGAGGGAGATGTATGCTCACCCATTTTTTGTTTGTACCCAATATCAGCCCCTGGCAGGGATGGCTTTTTCTTACTGTCGCAGTAATAACCATTGCTGCCGGATGTATTTCCATCTACGAAAACAGAACTCACTTCTCATGGACAGATGCGGTTATGGTTCTGATTTATTGTGGTCTGGCAGTTTTTTTAGCTGTTTGCGGTATACGGGCGCTTGGGCTTATCTGAATAACAATAGTGTGTATTGTTACACAATAAGCTTGCAAGTGGCCTAGCAATTTGCGGCACCTGGATGCTGGAACTTCTACAGCTATAAAAAGTGTGTATAATTACACACTTTACAAAAAGCAGGATACCTTATGGCAAAGCTCCCCAAGAAAATAGATCAGGAAATTAAGCCACTGGATTTGCGCCAGTTTGTAAGTTCTGCGGCACAAAAACCGGCATCGGCATCCGCAGTAACGCGTATAAATCTGACAATGACAGATGATGATCTCGATACAGCGCAGGTGTTCCAGAACGAGTACGGTGCAAGCCGTGCTGAAGTTATCAGGGCGGCACTGGCAGCTCTACGTCTGGTATCAGCAGAAGAACGCAGGAGGCTGTTTGATGATATAAGGAAAAACAGTCCGAAGGCCGGAAGACCAACCGTTAACAAATAGTATGTGTTATTACACACCGTTAAATGAGTAAAATTAGGGAACTTTAGGTGATTTTCAATCTATGGAACACTGCATCTTTGATTTAGGCATTATAAATTATAATCCTGTCATTACATGGACAGTACCTGTTGCATTTTTCTTTTTAGTATTGCTGGCTGGTATAGTATTCAATATTGGAAGGAAAAGTAATCTAATCGTTTTCATCCTGGCAATGTTGCTCCCAGTAACAACAGTTTTCATTTTTATGTTACTGGGCGGTAAGATCGATATGTGCTGAACCGTTGCGGTCGTCCGGTTCAGATTTTTTCTCATGAAAGTGAGGTGTGGTTATGATAGAAATTCCATTACCCTTATTTATTTCAATCTATATAGTTCTGCTCATAGGAATGAATTGTAAGATAAACACATATTTAAGGATATGTTTTACAATTCTTTTCTTCGGTTTTTGGTTTTCATTCGATGCCACACCATCAATTGATATAACTGAATTATTTAGCACGGCTACATCAACTAACGCTACAATAGCAGATACAGAATTTGTGGATGCATTGATTACCACTATATGTTGTGCTGTAATCGTAGGTGTGTTGTTCTATCTGATGAACTTATTTATTAGACGGATTAAATAAGTGCTGTATTTATACAAATTTAAGCCCACGAAAACGTGGGCTTTCTTTTTACCGTTCCTGTTCAGATTGCTGCTGATTTTGCTGTTCTGCTTTTTCCTGTACGAACTGTTGTTCAAGACGATCTTCTGCAACTTCGCGAGTAAAATCGTGATGTAACAGTTCGGCTTCAGTCTCCTGACGGTTAAAGGCCAATCCCTCGGCTTCAAACTTAGATTGATAACGATCAATGGCATCCAGTATCAAACCATCCTGCTCACTAACATCACGGCCTTGTGCTTTTTCAAGTTCATGTCGTGGAACAGGTTCCGCTTCTTTAACGGCAAGTTGCTCCCCCATCATCCCTAATTCTTCTCTGGTTACAGATTTTACAATAACTTCCCTTTTATCCAGATCATGAAGCATTGCTGTATTATTTTTATACTCAATAGCTTCAGAAAGCGATTCGAACTTCTTAACAGGCTGGTTGAGTTCATCTTTCGGGAACGAAACAACATATACAGGTGTACGGGTGTATTCCTTGTATGAATCAGCCAGGATTTCGTAGGGTTTATCAAATTCTGCTGTCAGTTTTTCTGGATAAGAGGACAGCTCGTTGGCCGCTATGGTCTTGGAAACAAGCAACGCACCTTCAAATCCATTTCCCAAATGTGGGTTCGCTTCGTATTTCTCGATTGCCATTTTCTTGTCTTCTTCAAAGTAGCTGTAAGCAGCCTCTTTTGAATAGAAAATGACCCCTTCGTTCTGTTCGTGTACGTTTGTATGGCTGACCAGATAAATTTCTTGTTTAGCCTCTTCCGCTGGCGCCTGGTTCTGATGAACATCTGCCTTGCTGATTTCATTATCAACCTGAGTCTGTTGCTGGGATTCCTGTTCAGTATGCTGCATTGCTTTAGACTCAAGCTCCGCTTTATGCTCCAGCATCATCTGTTGGTATTTCTCAGGGCGCAGAATAATATTCATATCCCGTTCTGCGGCTACAAGAGCGCATTCTTTCTTAAACTCTTCGCTTCCGGTAAGTTTGAGCACACCGCCAAACTTCTCCTTCGAATACTCCAGCATGATGCCGATCTCTTCTTTAGAAGGATTCTTTCCGGCAACAACAAAATCACCCTTATCAGTAAATACGGGGGACTCTGTTTTTTGGTCACGATAAACAATCTTGGTTTCTTGTTTATCCATTACAAGATCTTTCAACCTGGTATTTGTTTGTTGCAGTTCCTGCAATCGCTTTTGTGCCTGAACAGCTTTTTCCAGTGATAGCTCAATTTCAGCACCAGAAATGCTGTTTTCATTTTCTTTATTAAGATAATTTTTGAGTTTATCAATTGCTTTCATAGCATTTTTATCCTCATTCCAGTCTTTATGATACTGGTTGATAAAACTACGTCCCGCAGCATACATATCATCCAGTCGTTCAAGAGTGGTTATTTTCTTATAAACTAAAATACCTTTAGCTACATCACGATTTTCTTTAGGTAAAGAATAAATCTGTTGCCGCATTTCGCGCAATTCATTATACATATTTTTCTTTTCTGCACGAATAATATTCCTTAAAGAAATGTCTGTTTTTTTAAAGGAAGAAAATCTTTCTCTGGATTCTTCATAACTCAGTTTTCTTATTGTTACTACCGGCTCAAACGTTTTTTCAGACAGTTGTTCTCCATATGTTTTAAGCAAGAATTTTTTTGCATCAGACCATGATAAATTAATATATTTAGTTAAAAAATCAGACGCATTAAGATTTCTGTTGCCAACTGCAAAACGTGGAGAACCATCTTTTGCTTTACTGATTGCATGTTCTCCAGGCACAACATTAAATTCACGAGCAGTCGCAGAAAGAAAACGTTCAGGATCAATTTCCTTTCTGATTTCTGCCATTGTGCTTAACTCATTACGTTCTGCATCATTATTTAACTTCTGAAATAATGCTTCATGTAATGGCGTTGATATACCGATATTTTTTATTCCTCGTTCTGAGAATCGTCTATCAGCATTCCGTCGCATTGCTGAATCAGAATGCGATCTGTTTTCCATTCTGTTTGCCAGATTACGCTGTTCATTATCCTGCAAAATACGGACAGATTCGGGCGGTTTCCCTCTCCCGTGGATTCCGTAAACCAAACCGCGTTGGGGCAAACGTGGCACGCCGACTCTTGTTTTAGTTCTACTGAATCTGGAAGTTGATTCAATACTGAACTTGTTACCACAAGACCGTCCTTGCGTTCTTTCAGAATTTTTTGTGTTAAGTTTGTATTTTTTGTCATAGTCATCAATCCTGTTTTTTAGGAAACTTTTCTTTTCCGGCTCACTAAGCGCCTTATAGTGCTCACGCGTTTTACTCGATTTTGAATAAATATGTTTTATTTCGTGACTGGTTTTATCAAGCCAGGTACTAACGTTATTGTTAATCTGTGCTGGGGTCGGTTTTACTAAAGGTAGTTCACGTTTTTCTATGAAAGATGAACTAAATAATGGGTTTTTAAAATTAGTATATTTTTTGTCATCTTTAAGGCGCACAGCAAAGTATTGATTAGTCTTCCCCTCATTGCGAATTTTTACATCACCATATTGCATTAATAAATTCTTGAATGCATCCGTCGAGTTAATATTTTCATTTGTAACTCTGGAGAAGACTTCCTTTTTTACTTCATTGTTCCGTTCACGGTATAAATCGCCTTTTACTCGTGACAGCACGTTTGCATAGTTTTCATCACTTACACGAACGGAATCCTTTGGGCTTATCAGGTTATATTTGTTGTTAAGATATTCCTGAACAGAATCAAGTTGGGTCTGAGTTTTAAGATTTGTCAGATCGCCTCGTGGATTTAATGACCTACCTGTAACAAGATTTGTTCTTGGAATGACAATGTGAATATGTGGTTTACGCTCCACAAGTTCACCTGTTTTGTTATCAACAATATTTTTAATTTTTGGCAGATGGGCTTCTGCATAAAATGAATACTCATCCGTATGATAGGCATTCATGAACATCTTCCTGAAATCAGAAGTCACGTTTTTAAGAGTTTCTTCTGAAATTTCATTTTCTGCAAATGACAATGTGATATGCAGGTATCGCTCCTGCCCTTTGTCTTCAATTGATTCGATTATTTTGTTTGTTGTAGCCAGATCACCGTCAATGATGAATCTGTGATCAAGCTCATCACGAGCATACTCACGCTCCGCTTTCCTTCCATTTTCAAGATATTCTGCAACACCATGATTGCCACCGCCATAACGTATTATCATTTTAGCGCGCCCTGCAATAAATCACGGATATTTATCAAGGTATTGAGCGCCCTTTCATACAATGAAGATGATATAATTCCCTTGTTATGATCCAAGTTTAAACGATGTGCAATCTGGTTAAGATTATTACTTGTTTTGTTCATAAGAAAAAGACAACGCTTGTAATCCGTCGTTGGCTTTGGCTTCACTGGCAATTCACTAATACGATTGAGAATCAGTGCGCGAAAAAACTCGGATTTGCCAATGTCTGTATGCTCCAGCAGCTCTTTAAACGGCTGGTATTCTTCATCGGTTAACCGGATTGATATAACGTTTTTTCTCTCTATTGCCATAACGCTTTTGCCTTAAAGTTCGTAGAACTTCCTGAACGGTGCAACCGTTCGGGGTTTCAAAGGGGTATCCCCTTTGGCACGACGATTATACAAGCCATGAAATGGCGTGTATACATCGGTCTCGTGCCTGTGTTTTAGAAAACGATTCAGATTAGACACACAAAACGACACACACAATAGCACCACAGACACACATAATGGCACACAAAATAACACACACAAAAGCACACAAAAAACCTTGACAACACACAAAATGACACACACAATGTCACACATAAGGACACACACATTGCAATTTAGGGATAGTTTTGTCATATTGGGAGGTAAATATATAGAGGGTAACATATGCAAAGCATCGACGCGTTCTTATCACCACTTTGTGAAGCGATAAGAAATGAAAAACTAAAATCAAAACAAGCTGCATTTAATCTGTACCTTCAAGAGATACTTGAAGCCAAGAAAACATATACCTGGGAACAGATATGCACATATATAAATCAGAATACTGATTCGACGCTGGCTGTACGTGCTTATAGAAATATGGTTGAACGAGCAAAAAAGAAACGCTTGTCACAGGAAAAGAAAAATAACGAATCTGGAGTTGCAAACAAGTTGCCGCCTCAAGGTGACAAATCGACTCAAACAACAAAAGAACCAGCGATAAAAGGTTTTTTCTCTCAAAGAGAAAAAGAGAGAAAACTGGAATATGATGCTTCGGCAACAATGGCAAAATTTGAAGACAAATACAAATAAGGATGAAACATGAATACTTCAATCAATTTTATATTGCAAGGTAAAGGCGGTGTAGGTAAATCTTTTGCCACATCAATACTGTCTCAATATTTTATTGATGAAAAAAAACTTGAAAATGTTGTTGTCGCGGATACAGACCCGGTAAACACAACTACAGCAAAAGTAAAACGCCTTAATGCTGAAATTATCAAGATTGTAGAAAATAACAACATTGTGCAATCAAAATTTGATAGCATGTTTGAATCTATTCTTGAAGGCGGAAACATTAATTTCGTTATTGATAATGGTGCTTCTACGTTCTTGCCATTACTTCAGTATTTCGATGATAACTGTGTAATGGATATGTTCAATGAAGTTGAACAGGATGTTTATATCCATACTATTATTGTTGGTGGTCAGGCACAAGCGGACACAATAGAAGGTTTTGAAAATATCGTTAAACTTGTAAAAGGTACGAAAGTTAAAATAATCGTATGGATTAATGAGTTCCAGGGCGAACCGATACTTTCAGGGAAGCATATAACTGAAACAAACTTTTTTGAAAAAAATAAAGACGTTATTGCTGGCGCAATATTGATCAAAGATCGCAAAAGCGATGCTTTTGATACTGACATAAAAAAATTAACAGCCAATTCAATGACACTGACTGAGGCGCTTGAATCGAAAGAGTTTGGATTAATGGCTAAATCCCGCCTCAAGCGTGTTTTTAACGATGTATATGTACAGCTTGATGCAATCTATGACCCTGAAAGTGTAGAGGCCAATGCATGAGTGATATTGAATTACAACAGCCCGAAAGGGCTGTTCATGAAGCAGAAGATCAGATAAATGATTTTGTTGTTGATGTTTTCAAGAAAACAGGGGTAAGAATATCAAAAGATGATCCTGTACTATCCCTGCTATTTCTCCATGAAAAAATTCAAAAGAGACAATCTGATTTATTAAAAGATGATTTCACCACTTTAGCTGATGCATTCAAGAGTGTATTAAGTTCATTAGAAGAAGAAAATATTCAGCGATTCAGAAAAATTGTAGATACTTGTGGTGATCTTGATAACGAAATAAAAGAAGCCATAGAGCATGGCAAAAATGAAATCAATGAGACAGCAGTCTTAGCGAAGGAAAAATTAAACAATGAAATAATAGATATTATATCCTTACTAAGAAAAAACCAGGAGGAGCTAAACAACTCTTACAAAAAGAGCATTGCTGAATTTTCAAAAAACACAAAGCCATTTAGTAAAAGTACAGCAATAGCATTATGTGTAGCCTGCACCATTGGAATTTCAGCCGCTTTTTCTGGTGCGTTCTGGTATGTTGCGCAATCACAGAAAGAACAGGCGCTACAGTTCTATGCATCCGGCTACATGGATATGCAAAAACTAACAAAAGAAACGATCTCTCTACTACCTAAAGAACAGCAAAAAATTGCAACCGCTAAGTTAAATGCACTGGAAAGCCGCAGTAGGTAAAAAAATCCCCGCATCAAGCGGGGATTTTTCATTTATATGAAAGTTCATGCCGCGCGGCCTGAGCAAGAAAATGGCTACGATCTCTGTAAACACCGCCACTTTCTCTGACAAATCCATCAATACGACGAATCAACACATCAGGCAACGCAATATTAATACGTTGTTGTTTACCTTCAATTTCAGACAAATCAACATCAATTACAAACCAGCTATCGCAGTGACTATAGTCCTGATTTGCGGCATATGTTAAACAGCCGTCATCATGAATATCATCAACAGAATAAGAACCACTTAAAACCATTTCTTCCACGATAGCCAATATCGCTTCTCGCGCCATCACAGGAATTTCTGATTGAGTATCGGCAGCAGAGACACAGCCAAAATCAAAACGATCAAAAGCCGGAACGGTTATACCATATGCCGTATGGTCATCTTTCGGTGTTTCGACACCCACAGAAAAAAACATGATTACCTCCAAAGTCGGCGGGGATTAAATCCCCGCCATTTTTCTGATCGATCTGACAGTACCCAGTGGCAAGTCTTTTTTCGGATGGGGCACAGGAAAAGTTTTTCCTGTTATGGGCGACCACCATATCTGGTGGCTGCTCGCCTTATGCCGCTTCAACTCACAACCAGCAGCTATCAGCTCTTTCAACAGGTCAGCAGATTTCATATGTCCTCCCTAACCTGCCACTAATTATACACACGCATACACACAAAAGCAAAAAAGAAGATTAATTTCGTGCGTAACTGCTCTATGCAACATTGAGAAAATTCCGCTTCCTCGCCACTAACTCGCTACGCTCGGTCGTTCGGCTGCGGCGAGCGGTAAAAAAAATAAATGGTGTGTATTAATACACAATAAAAAGGGGGAGAATAATCTCCCCCCTTCACATCAAACTAAAGCATTATCCCGGTTATGCGCCCACCAAATGATTTCGCTAATAATCCATGCTTCTATTGCTGGGGTTTTGACTTGTTCCCCGTTTACAATCCGGTTGGCAAGCTCTATCATTTCGCACACTGACATTTGAAAATCTCCAAAGATACATTTGTCATTGGGTAACAGGCTGCCCCACAGCCTGTTACCCCCCCCAAAAAAAAGTTAGTATTTGCTAGTGACCTTTCCTTTCTTAATCATTTCTCTTAATTCAGATTCGGTGTACTCCTTTCCATGTTCCAACGTGGAATATATGTTACCAACAGTCCATATCCCACACTTCTTAATTTCTGCATTTATCCATGACTCACGCAGAATAAACAACGGTTCGCAATCATTTCCTTTTTCATAAACATGAATAGATTCGGTATCATTTCCAGAATCAGAAGTGCCAACAATTTTTTCTATATCGAAATGTTTTTTCAGAAAAGTTGTAAAATGCATTTTTATTCTCCTGCCGCTGTGCGGCTTTGGTAATTAGGGGCAATTACGCCCCTGTGATTAGTAATATGATGTAAATTCGTGTTTCTCTTCTGGCTGAGTTTTATAGGCCATCTCAAATGATTCAATCTCTATTGCAGGTACGCTGTA
>ERZ1034678.1709-NODE-1709-length-10628-cov-6.111700_pt1 | contig 10628 bp, 9 predicted proteins | sample MGYA00520640_ERZ1034678 | MGnify/ENA primary metagenome ERZ1034678 (study PRJEB33766, sample SAMN09781767) | gut metagenome | biome: gut microbiome | host: Homo sapiens | place: Madagascar | study: EMG produced TPA metagenomics assembly of the PRJNA485056 data...
ACATTAAAGTTGATAGCTTACAACAACTGCTTACAATCGCGTTAAAATACATACAAAAAGAAAACACATTGTAAGCAAATTCTTTCATTTTACTTACAACATGCAACTTTGTTAATAAATAAGAGTGTTTACAGACTGTTATCTCTTGATGTTTACCAATTTCCACAAATTATTGAAGTTTGTATTACGGAATAAATGAGTGAATAACATCTTTTCCAAAAAGACATAAGAAAAAAGCGAGAACAATAGTGGAAAGCACTATTATAATACCACTAATCCAAACAAGTGATGAAGGAATGTTGCCTATGATATGACGTACCTTTTCGCTACGTAATTCTAAATGTTCTTGATTCTGATTTGCCATATTCTATTATTTAGTTACCAAGTTCCAGTTGGTTTTTTACCAATTTATAATAAGCACCACGCAGTTCTGTAAGTTCTTTGTGAGAGCCCACTTCTACAATTTTTCCTGCATCTATCACAACAATTTTGTCGGCATTACATACCGTACTTAGCCTATGAGCCACAATAATCACGGTGCGTCCGCGGTAAAAACGTTCAAGGTTGTCTACTATGTTTCGCTCATTTTGTGCGTCAAGAGAGTTGGTTGCTTCGTCAAGAAGGATATAGCGTGGGTTTTTATAAACAGCTCGTGCTATAAGTATTCTTTGCTTCTGTCCTTGACTCAACCCCATACCATCATGTCCTATGCGAGTATTGAATTTCAATGGTAGAGCCATCACCATATCGTATATACAAGCAGTCTCTGCAGCTTCTTTAAGGCTTTGTTCATCAATTTCGTCGTCTCCAACAGCAATATTTCTGGCAATACTTTCAGAAAAGATCACTCCGTCTTGCATCACCACTCCGCATTGTCTTCTCCACCAACGCTTATTAATGTCGTTTAGATTATTGTTTCCTATCATTATATCTCCATTTTCAACAGGATAATATCCCAACAGAAGCTTCAGCAATGTAGTCTTGCCGCTACCCGAAGCTCCCACAATGGCTGTTACCTTCCCTTCCTCTATATTAAGGCTTATATCATTGATAGTTTTTTTGAGGGAGTTTTTGTCATATCGAAAAGAAACGTTGTTTAACTTTATGTTGCCATTATCTTTTACTAATTCTACGATTTGTTCACTATTACTATCTTCTTCTGTCTTTTGATGTATCTCATTGATACGCTCAAGGCTTATTTTTACATCTTGAAGACTATAGATAAAATTCATTACTTGTTCTACTGGCGAATTCAACTGCCCGATAATGTATTGCACAGCAAGCATCATACCCAGTGTCAATTCTCCTTTTATCACCGCAGTAGCTGCTACTACAGTAATAATGATATTCTTTAATTCATTAATAAAAATACTACCAGCCTCCTGTGCCTGCTGCAATTTAAGGCTTTTTATCTGTACCGCAAACAAGTCTGCTTGTGTGTCTTCCCATTCCCAACGTCTGCGTTGTTCACAATCTTGAAGCTTTATTTCTTGCATGGATGTTATCATCTCATAAGTCTTATTGTTATTTGATGCCATACATTCAAACAATGCATAATCAATCAGTTTTCTTTTGTGCAGAAAAAGAGCAATCCATAGTGCATAGATTATACTTCCGAGAAGGAATATAATGAATATAGCACTATTATAACAACAAAGAACTATTCCAAAAACTGCCATAGAGAATATAGAAAACGCAATTGTTAATGTCTGTGAAGTTAGGAAATGTTCAACCCTTTCATGATCGTTAATACGTTGAAGTATGTCGCCCATAAGCTTAGTATCGAAGAAAGCCATAGGTAGACGAAATAGCTTTATAAAGAAATCAGAAACGAGCGAAAGATTTATTCTCATGCTGATATGTAGTAATAGTAACCGTCGTACAAAGTCAAGAGCGGTTCTACTTACTGTAAGCATTAGCTGCCCAAGCAATACCAACCAGACAAAGCCTATGTCTTTATTACGTATACCTGTATCAACAATGGTCTGGGTTAGAAAAGGTAGTATAAGTTGAAGTAGACAACCAACTATTAATCCGAGAAGTATCTGTATAAAATACTTACGATAATTTTTGATGTAATTATATAAGAAATGGAATGAGCGACATTCGTCGCCCTTTCCATATTTCTTTTTGTTCTTTTTAAAATCAGGTGTTGGTTGTAAAAACATCGCTACACCTTTTTCTTTTCCACCAGATATGGTGCTTATCCAATGTTCAAATAGTTGTTCCTCGTTATAGCAAATAAGACCTTTTGCAGGGTCTGCAATTTGGAAGTCCCCATTTCTTTTGACATTGTATAATACCACAAAGTGTGTTTGGTTCCAATGCAATATGCATGGTAGCGGTGCCTTACGAAGCATATCTATAGTAACATGTCCACAAATAGTATGCAATCCTAATCGTCCTGCAGCCTCACTAAGTCCAAGAAGTGAAACTCCCTGTCGTGTAGCAAAACATAAATCTGATAACTCTTCTATAGTATATTCTTGACCATGATGTTGACATATCATTTGCAAACATGCTACACCACATTGCATAGCATCGTGTTGAGGAGTGAAAGAGAATGAAGACATTGTTACTTTTATATTACTAACAGATGGTTATCTTACCAATCTTCTGATTTCCGAAGACGACATGCCACCTTTATATTTGCTGTTAACTTGATTGAATTTATATCTGAGATTTATAGAAATACCATGACGGTCTCTATAGTTCTTGAAATCTGTCTTCACAGTAGGAGAGATGGTAGTATACCATGACTTCTCTGTATTAAATACATCAGTAAACGAGAGTGTTACACTAAGCTTGTTTTTGAGCAATTGTGTGCTCAAGTTCATATCTGTTACAAAGTTAGGTTGGAAAGTACTGTTGCCGCTATCACCCCTTGTTTGTCCATAGCATGTGATATATAGTTCGAAGCGTTTAAATAATGTAAAGCTGTTGTCCACGCTGTAAGTGTAGAATGGCTTGTTGAGCTTCTGATTGTTATATGTAAGATTCTGCACAGCCACTCCTGCAGATAACGAAGGACTCCATATACCGAAAGTTGGACTATACGACAAGTCAGTAGACAGTCGGCTGTAATTGTCCATATTGTCTATGGTTCTTACTATTACGCCATGGTCGTTGACATAGCTCATAGACGAAAACTCATCCTTATACCATGTGTATGACGCATTGAAATATAAGTCTTTCCATGATACAACAGCGTCTATGACATTACGATATGCAGCCTTGAGGTTTGGATTGCCCTGATATGCTGTATATGAGTCTATGTAGGTAAGCATATTTGTCATGCTGCTATATGGAGGACGAGTAATACCATTTGTATACGACAAAGAAACAGAAATATCCTTGTTGTAGCTTAGTCGAAGGAATGGAAACAGACGTGTGTGGCGTTCGCAAACATCACTCACCTTTACGCCTTGGTTGTAGTATTGGTAGTCGGTATATTCCAATCTTCCTCCAAACGACATAGCAAAATCTTTGATACTTAAGCGATGTGACAAGAACACACCTGCGAGCCATTGGGTAGAGCGAACAGATGATGAAGGATAATACTGCGTCATGTCAAGGGTGTTCATGGTATAATCCTCGTTGTTCTCTGAATATGTTATTTCTGTACCTACAGTAAGAGTACCTCCCAATATAGAGTTTATTGATTGTATCTTTCCTGTATACATAGAGTAGTCGCTAGTAGAGTTGGAAGAAATAGGCTCTTTGCCAGTTTCTGATGTCAACGACGAACGGTATGTAGAACCAACAAGGTAGTCGAAGTTAGCATTAATGCTCGATTTCTCGCTTAGTTTGCCATCATAGTAAGTGTTTACATGATGCATCGACGACTGTCTGAAGCTATTCACTTCGGTAGAGTTGGTGAGGCTTTGCCCGTCATCACCGTCTATAAACACAGAGCCAACCTTGTGTTCCTTGCTGTTAGGATAGCGAGTAAACGAATAGCTAATGCCTGCGCTATGCTTCTTGTCGTCAGAATAGTTTATGCCTGTGTTTGCATAGATATAGTTTCGGTCGCTATAGTCTGTAAGTGTATATGCAGGGTTTATATTTTTAGTAAAATACAGGTTCTCATTCTTTTCTTTAGTCTTGTATTTGCCATATTCCGCAGCAGCAAATATATCCCATTTGCCAATACGATAGTTTAAGTCTAAATCTTGTTCGTGGCTAAAGCGATTAAACCAATTCTCATTGCTTGCAACCTCTACGCTCAATCCTTGCTCATGGCGCATGGTCTTAATTTTCACTACAGCATTTGTACCTTGTGGATATTCTGGTCCAGGTACTAATATCAATTCCACACTTTTTATTCTGTCGGCAGCAAGTCTGTTTAGCTCGTTGTCGTCCATCACCTTCTTGTTGTTTATATATACAAGTGGCGCACCCTTGCCTTTTACGCTGATTCCATCGGCAGCAGTTTCTATGAAAGGCAACTGTCCAAGCGCCATAAGTCCGCTGGCATATTTGCTGAGATTTGTATTTTCAACAAAGAAAGTGATATTTCCATCTACAGTTTTCGATGTTGGTCGTTTGCCCACAACCGACACTTCACCTACATTATATGTAATATCCTGCAGCGTGATATTTGCCAAAGAATCTGTACGCTGCATGTATACAGGCGAATATCCAAGACCAGATATTTTTATTATGCAGCTTTTATCTTTTGCTTGTTTCAGAATGAAAGTTCCATCATCCTTAGTTGTAGTGCCGCGGATAAACGAAGAGTCGGGCAATGACAATAACGAAACCGTTAAGTATTCTATTGGCTGACCAGAAGCATCAACAACTCGTCCTTTGATGTCTTGTGCCATTAAAGAGTTGACACTAAATAAAAGAAAGCAAAGATAAAGGAATAGTTTCTTCATGGTATAATTTATTTTATAATAGACAATATGTTTGTAATGTATTCTTTGTAGAAAGAGCAAGAGGCAAAGTTCTTTCCTTTCTCTTTGATTCTATCTGTAGGACATCCTCCACCACATATAGGAAACACTGGGCAATTAACACATTCCTTATTATCAAATGCCGAGAAAGAAAATGCACATTCTGCCAATTTTGAAAGAGATACTTTTTGTTTTAGAAGATTACCAACAGCATAGTTTGGTTTTCCGACATGTTCTAAACATTTGTATAAATATCCCTCTGCATCTATTGCATAACTATTGGTAGAGCGATACATACAAGGTTGTGACAGTCCGGGCAACCCTAAAGGTTTCTTGTTCTTTATATTTAGTTGGTTTATATGTTTAATGTATTTGAACCTCTCTGTATGATTGAAGCAAATTTTTCCATTGTCGAAGTTTGTTCTATCACCTATGACATTATAGCTTACCTCTATTCTTTTTTCATCCATCTCTTTTGGATAATGTGTGTTCATATATTCTAAAAGGTTTTCATAGCTGTCAATGTTTTGTTTATCAACTGCAACTTGGATTGAAATGTGAATTGAAGTTTTAGATAAGAGCCTATCTATTCCTTTCATGACAAAATCAAAAGAACCTTTTCCAGAATGAAAAAAACGACGTGAATCTTGTACTTCTTTAACACCATCCATAGATATTTGGATAAAATCAAGTGGAAGATCTTTTAGTAGTGTGACATTTTTTTCAGTAAGTAGACTTCCATTAGTTATCATGGAAGATGTATATTTGACATCTTTTTCTTTAAGTTCCTTATCTATACGAACTATATGTTTAAGTCCTAACAAAGGCTCACCTCCAAACCAAACTATATTAATGTCTTTTCCTCTATATTTGGATATATATTCAATAACAGCATTTTCTACTTCGTTATTCATGTATGCCAAAGTTTTCTTTTCTCCTTCAAAACAATAAGAACAACTGAAGTTGCATGACGTTGTAGGGCATACATATAGAAAAAGTACATCTTGACGAAACTTTTTTGTATTATGTAGATATTTATATTTATACACATCCTCATTTGCTTGGTTTATCAAAATACCCATATCTAACAATTTTTGAGTAATTTGACTTTCATGCAAACGTGCATCCTCCAAATCCGACTGTTTTATCCTAACGAAACTATGTGTTAGAGTGTTAAAGATTTGTATTTTGTCATCATCTTTGATATAAATGTTGTATTTTGATAATTGCATAATATTATTGCTTTGAAAGTTAATTTCCCACTGAAGTCTTTTTCAGTGGGAAAATTTAAGTGAAGAGAATTATGGAGTAGGGAGAAATACCTTATAACCGCATTTGCAAGTTATCGATTGTCCTCCTGCTTTGTACCCTTTGTCGCATTGGGATAAGATATTTAGATTACCTCCACCACCATATATACATTCCAATTCCATTGGACTCATCGGATTAATTTCGTTTGTAAATCCTTCATTGAAAATTTCTATTTCCATAATGATTTTTTTATCTATTATGCCTACTCTTACAGCTTTTCGGCTTTTGCTCCTTTGGTCAGTAAGGTCTGAAATATAATTTCGTCGACTAAAAAATATTCTCTTTACTTACAAATAATTGTGCCAACTATTTCCATGTTCCCCTGTTGTCCTGTACATACCGTATAGACACCTGTGCCATAGTCTGAAAGTTGATATACTTCAGTATCTCCTTTCAACACATTTTGCTTCTGGTCTTTCTCACAAATCATACCATTCTTGAAAATAAGGATATCCATATTCTCAATATCCTTTTTATAAATTAACTCAAGCGAACCTGTAGATTTTATGTACGAACCATTAACCTCAGAATTTGAAACTCTCAGTATGTCTTCTTCATCATCTATCCCATAAGGGGAAATCATTTGTCCATCACATCCCAAAAGAGCGACACTAATTTGGACAATAGTCGGAATTATTTCTGTCATAATGTTATTTTTTTAATTAAGTTTTCGACAACAAAATTATGTAATACCATTTGGTTTACCAAACATTATTGAAGATATTTTTTCGAGCGTTACAAAAATTAAAAGTCTGCTATTTGATTATATATCAACATATTACATATCACAAACACTGTCTTTTGAATATAAAAATGTAACACTACGTTTTTTCATTTCATAAAAAAATCACAAGAAAAATATAGATTAAAAATGTTTTTTTCTTACTTTTGCAGGAAAAACAAAAGAAATGTATCGTACATATTTTCACTTGTATCTTTGTTTAATATCTTTTATCATTTTGTCAAGTTGCAATGATAAAAGCCAAGTCTACCGACGAATGACCTTGATTGACTCATTGACTTATCGTAACATGGTCGATTCAGCCTATTATGAGTTGTCCAAAATCAAGAACGTCAGAATGTCTGATGAAGAGAATGCTTATTACGGTATTCTACTAACCCGTGTGAAGTATATGCAACGCAATCCTTTGGTTTCGGATTCATTAGTTAACCAAAGCATAGTCTACTATAAAGGTACAGGAGAACTTGACAAATTAGTGGATGCTTATTTGATAAAGGGAAAGATTCTTTATTATAAAGGATCTATAAAGCAATCTATATCATGTTTGAAAGAATGTGAGAAAATTATAGGAAATATAAACAACCTTTCATTGCAAAGCGAATTATATCGTTTCCTGGCATTGGTAAATTCTAAATATGGCGAACACGAATTTGCCATGAAATATGCGAAGAAAGCATTAGATATTGCAGAAAAATACGATAATAAAGCATGGAAAGTTAGTATATACAGCAGAATGGCTATAATATATGCAAAAACTAAAGATTATGATAGTGCCTGTTTTTATATTAACAAATGTATACCGTTACTGAATATTATGTCACCAAAAGGCCGTGTTATCGTGATGGACAACATCGGCTATCTATATCAAGACCGAAATCCACAGCTGGCTTTGAAATATCTCAATATGGCTTTGGCATCATACCCCACAGTAGATACATACGACAATTTGGCCCACATATATGCCAAAAAAGGACTTAAAGCCAAGGCTGACAGCCTGTGGCAAACAGCTTTAAAAACTAAAGATGTAGAAAAGCGATATATGGTGGTAGAGGCTATGTTGAAACAAAAGAAAGAATATGGTGATTTAAAAGAGACATTAGAGTTGAGCCAAAGACTGTTAGTACTAAAAGACAGCGTAAACAGACTAAGACAAGAGAATAACGTAAAGGAGCTACAACAAGAATTCGAGGCTCAGTCGAAATTTATTGCACAAGCGGAGAAAATTAAAAGACTGAAATGGATTTCAGCTTTTTGCCTTGCAACAGTTTTTTGTATAATATTGGTTGTATGGCTGTATGTAAGAAACAAAAAACTTAAACTAAAAGCAGAACAATTGGAACATGCCATAAAAATCCGTCAATATCAAGATGCCATAAAAATCTTGGAGGATAAGAATACGGATGTCAGGTCTACAATTTCAGTCATAGAAAAGGAAAACAAAAACAACCTGCAGACAATAGAACAACTGAAATACAGGTTAGAAAAACTACAAAAGCAAAATGACGAAGAAGTAAAAAAAGCGAAACTGCTATACGAAACAGCATTACAAGAAGCCTCTATTAGGGAATGGAAAAAGTCTGACCAAATAGCTTTCCTCGATTACTATGCGAAGATTGATGCCGAGTATCTGCTGCTGCTCGACAATTACAAAGGTCTGTCACCACGCGAAAAGGTATACCTCGTGCTACAACATGAGGGCAAGGACGAAGAACTATTAAAGAAAATGATGGGACTGTCAGCCATCAGTTTGAGGGTGATGAAGAGTAGGATTAATAACAAAAAGAATGCTTCGGATAGAGTTTGATGAAGAGGATTGGCATTTCTATGATATGTCTAATATGATGTCAAGGAATGAAGGATTGTTTATCTTGTCGCATCATACATAGACAAGTAAGCAGAGGATGGGGTGATTTGAGATCACCTCATCCCCTTTTGGCTTTCAATTCTTATCATCGTCAAACGGTAAAGAAGAATTGAATTTATCAAAATCAGAGCTGAAAAATTTGTCTTGTATCACACGGTACTTCTCAAACTCTGACTCTGCAAAGCTCTTGGCAAATTCAGCAGAAACCTTTCCTGCATCATGTAATACGGCATCACCTCCAGCTTCAAGAAGAATATCAATACGTTTAGCCCAATCTTCCATAATCATTGGTATATGTCGATTTGCCATACGTTCAGCCAAATCAAGTACAGAGTTGACAAGTTTTCCCATATCTTCAAGTTCCACTTGTTTTAGATAGTTTTTGGCGATACTTACATCTGGCTTGACGATTTTATTTCCCAAGTAGTCAATTCCATGTATTCTTTCTCTGCATTGGCTCTTTCAACCTTAATTCCGCAACACTATTGTAAATTAAACCTTTTAAACCTCAAATCCGCAACAGAACCCTTCAACGTCCTCATATATATTACAAAAAAGAGCGACCCGAAGGCCGCTCTTTTCGCAAAGACTCATTTAAATGTCACATAAATATTGTATTCAACAAATCTTTATATTGGGGAATCCATTGTTCTGCTTGATAATCGTAAAACTTATCATCGGAATTAATAGCAAAGGGGATTCCATACTTATCAAGTTGCTGCGTCATGAATGAAGCAAATTCTATCTGTTCTTTTACACTATAATTATCGCCTTTGTTATAATCTCCAGGCATCCAAGCCCCAACCCATGTATAAATACCAGTTTCATTTTGCCAATCAACTGCAACCTTGATACTTTTCTTTATCAGTTGCTTTTCTTTTGCCGTACCTGAAGTCCAGCGTTTTTTGTCGTTTGACTTGCTGGGACCAGCTGCATAGAAATGCCATTCTGCCATCAGATAGCCGTTTCCCATCGAAGGAATCTTCAAGTTTTTAAGACCTTCTGGATGAGACAGTTTCGGAGGGGCTATAAAGATTATTCGCTTTGGATTGGTCTTGCGAATGGTCGCCACACAATCCTCATAAAGAGAGTTGAGTTCTGCCACATCCTTTTTTACTTTGTCCGAAGGTTCTACAATCAAATCAAACGAAACCTTTGGCGAGAGATCCTTGCATCTTTCAGCCATTATCTTCCACCACTCTACTACTTTCTCATGCTCCTCAGCATTTGGATTCTCCTTATAAGGTTTGGCGGAGAAGGCTATAATTGGAATCAGGTTATTCTGCATGCAGGTATTTATCTGCGAAAACAGTCTCTTGAAATCCTCATCCGTGAAACGATAATGATGCAGGCGGAATCTTACATGCTTGATACCTTGTTGGGCAAATCTCTTTACTGCCATTTCCGAATAGGCACCATATTTATTTTTCTCACTTCTTCCCCACCAATCTACATCTATTCCCTTCTTCAGCATCTGCTGATAGTCTTGTGGAGCTATGGCAGAAGGTTGGGCATTTGCTATGAATGCTGTCAAAGTCAGCATCAGACTCACAAATAATCTTCTCATAATTTTATTATTCTCTATTTTACTAATATAGTCACAATATAAAGACCATCTAAAACAGTTGAAGTTAAAAACTAGAGCATCTTTTTTCATATCTTTTAACCATCATCGGTGCTCTCCATTCTTATGTAGAGAGAACCTTTTTTAGATTATCCTTGTGAATGTACTTGCAGACCATAAATGGTGCTATAGAATTGCTTCAAACTATTGAACCGGTCGCAATTTGCGACCAGTTCTCCTTTATCTTGA
>ERZ1034678.1710-NODE-1710-length-10628-cov-4.964911_pt1 | contig 10628 bp, 8 predicted proteins | sample MGYA00520640_ERZ1034678 | MGnify/ENA primary metagenome ERZ1034678 (study PRJEB33766, sample SAMN09781767) | gut metagenome | biome: gut microbiome | host: Homo sapiens | place: Madagascar | study: EMG produced TPA metagenomics assembly of the PRJNA485056 data...
GGTGGCGGCGAGGATGCGGTCGTAAGTCCGGCGACGGTGTGGGCATTCTTCCGGACGCGGTACTATGATGCGCCGTGGCGGGCGATGGATTCGCGTGGCTGCAGCAAGTTCCTGATCGTGGATGGAGATACCCGGACGAAATTAGCAAACCCGGAGCCTGGAAGTGTGGTAGAATGTGAACATGGGATGGTGATCTATATGGGTGCACTTACCTATGTGATCGGACCGTTGAAGGTGATGGGAAGTAAAGAAGAGGCGTAATTTGTCTCTTCTTATTTGTTATTTGATTCTGTTTCCACCCGATAAAACACGAAAATGACGTTTTAATCGGCGGAAATGCATGATAAAATGTGCTTGACCGCCTAATAAAACACGAAAATGACGTTTTAATCGGCGGAAATGCATGATAAAATATGCTTGACGCCCGATAAAATGACCTTATATTGTATATTTTCAAAGTGTAAGGTGTTTGGAACAGAATATTTATCAGATAAAAAGGTAAAGGGAGTACAGATGGAACAAATAGTCACAGAACAAATTGAGAAATTTCAATCCGGAGATTTCAGCGGATATGAGAGCTTTTATTATGCGACATCGCAGACGGTCTATACGATGCTGCATACGATTATTCCGGATGAGAAGACTGCGGCAGAGCTGATGCCGAAGGTATATGAGAAAATCTATGCGAATGTACAGACGCTTCCGCAGACGGAGGCATTTTATGCGTGGAGTGCAAAACTTGCAAATGAGGAAACTTTGGAGTACTTAAAGGGAAACGCAGTACAGGCAGGAAGCTTTGATATGCAGCCAGAGATGGATTCTGTAAATGCACAGACTATGGAATCGGCAGATAGCAGTTTGGATATGCCGTTCTATGATTATGCAGCGGAGGATGAAGCCCTTGCGATTACGGAGGATTTATCTGAGGATCGCGTATTTACAGAGCATGTGCAGGCTGTGATCGAGGCGTTATCACCGATGGAAAAGGTCGTATTCCAGTCGTATTATTATTTTGGCGAGAGCGTACCTGCGATCGTAGAAAAAACGGGATGTACAACGCGGGCGGTAAAGCATACCATCGGACAGACACGGACAGCCTTGCTTTCTGCAATCACCGCGTATGGACAGGCACCTGCATATGCGGTACAGCAGGAGAAGTCGCATAAATTCGGCTTGAAGGATACACCTTGGATGTATATTTTGTTCCAGAATTATATTGGAAAGGTGACGGGCATCGCGCATGTCGGAATCACAGGAAGTGCGGCTGGTGCAATCGCGATGGTCGGACAGGCAGGTGGCGTGGCAGGAACATCTGCGGTAATCGGACAGGCAGGAGGTATTGCAGGAACCACGGCAGGACAGGCAGGGAGTGCTGCAAGTGCAGCGGTAACCGGACAGGCAGGCGGAGCTACAGGTGCAGCAGCGAAAGCATTTGCAAAGGGAAGCGCAAAATTCCTTGGTACGGTTGGCGGAAAAGTGGCAGTTGGAGTTGTCGGAGTTGCAGCGGTTGTCGGCATCGGTCTGGGAATCCATCATGCATCGTCCGAACCGGAAAGACACATTGTAGCAATAGAAGAAGAGGATGGCAGTGGCGCACTTATGTGGGAGGATGGACCGGCACCCGTACAGGAGGCAACAACTGAAGAGGTTTCTTGGGTTGACTTAAAATTGGAAGAGACGCGTCAAAATGTAGATAGTTATCGTACAACCGGAAGTGGTACACGGGGAGACGATGCTGAGGTTGGCGAGTCTTTGGATCCATATGAGCGGAAGAATTGCTTTTATGCTGTGGCGGATATCAATGGAGATGGCATGGAAGACATTTACTTTGGATATTGGAATAGTGAGACAAGACAGGTCGAAATACGACATACCTATGAACGGGATGATATTGACGGAATCGTTACATATTACCAAAGGGATCTGTATCTGTCGGATCAGGCAAAAGATTTTTTGTATGATAAAGTAGACAGCCAGTTTGAACTGATTTCTGATTATATGGATAACGAGTCTAGCGGAGGCGTGGGATATTTGAAAATCGATACAGGTGGTGGTGAAAAATATTACAAGGTAATTGCCACTACATGGTATGTGTATGGCGGTTCGGATGGAACAGTCAATTACGATAATTATGATTATGATTTTCTGCTAAGACAAATGAGGGATGAAAACTATAGTGGTTATTATCAGGAGGTTTCCGCTTCGGAGTTTGAGACGTATAAAGCGTCATTTACATACAAAAAACTGGAATGGCATCCTTTGTTTGAGAACGAAACAATTCTGAACGAAGATCCGTCAATTCCGGATGCGGATGGGAAGTTCTAATACCAAATCAAAATGAAAAACGAGGAACAAATCTATGAAGAAATTAGCAATATTTTTTCCGGGAATCGGGTATCATGCGGACAAGCCGCTCCTATATTACAGCCGGAAGCTGGCTGGCGAGGCAGGCTATGAACAGATTGCGTTGAAATACGATTATCAGGCGGGGAATATCCGCGGGAACAAAGAGAAGATGGAGGCAGCTTTCCATGCATTGTATGCGCAGGCGGAAGAACAGCTTGCCGAGGTTGATTTTACAGCGTATGCAGAAGTGTTGATTGTATCGAAGAGCGTTGGCACGATTATCGCATCTGCCTATGCACAGAAGCTTGAAGAAGCAGGAATGGCAGCAGATCTTCGACATATCTTATACACGCCGCTTGAGGCAACCTACACCTTCGCACCGAAGCATGCGGCTGCATTTATCGGAACGGCTGATCCGTGGAGCGATGTGCCTGCGGTGATCCGGATGAGTGAAGCGCAGGGCGTTCCGATGCATGTCTATGAGAATGCCAACCATTCACTGGAGACTGAGGATACGTTGCAGAATCTGAAAATCCTGCAGGATGTGATGGAGAAGACCAAAGCAATTATATAATACAAAAGCCCCTGCTGCAGTCCGGTGTGATTGGAAATATATCCACAGACGCAATCGGGGCTTTTTGTTATGGTAAGCAGAATGTTTAATTATCAAACGTTGCCGCTTTTGCTAATGCAACATCGATGTTCTCACAGAAGTTCTCTTCGCCCAGTTTTTCTACGAAGCCGGCCTTCTCCATTACATGACGTGGCTGTTCGTTCACGTGGGAAAGCAGTAAATGGATGCCCTTCTTCTGGCATGTCTTGTATGCTTCTTCGAGTGATTCCAGCCCGGTGATGTCCATAGCCGGAACATCGCGCATACGAAGAATCAGAACATTCTTGTGTTTTTCGTGTGTAAATGCAAGGTAGTCATTTGTCTCCGCAAAAAACATCGGACCGAGAATTTCATATACCATTGTGTTGCGTGGTACATTCTTCAGGTCAGTGTGCTCGGAAATCTCATTTTTGTCCAGATCTTCCTTGTAGATCCATGGTTTCACTTCGCCGACATCAGACATTCGCTTCATGAACAGGAATGCTGCCATGACCATACCAATCTCGATAGCCACAACCAGATCGAAGAATACCGTCAGAAGCAGAGTGGTGATCAGGACGAGAATATCGCTTTTCGGTGCGGTTTTGATCATGTGGCCAAATGTCTTGAAGCCGCTCATGTTGTAGGCAACCATGATCAGGATTGCGGCAAGACAGGTCATCGGAATCATAGATGCATATGGCATCAGGAACAGCAGGATCAACAGCAGGGTGATCGCATGGACGATACCGGCAATTGGGGTACGTCCGCCATTTTTGACATTGGCTGCGGTTCTGGCGATCGCTCCGGTTGCCGGGATACCGCCGAAGAGAGACGACATGATGTTACCGACACCCTGACCGACTAACTCTGCATTCGAACGGTGATGTCCACCAATCATACCATCGGATACGACACAGGAAAGCAGCGATTCGATGGACGCTAAGATTGCGATTGTAAATGCCGGTGAGATTAATTCTTTCACTAGTGCGAACGAAAGCTGCGGGGCAGCGAATTTCGGGAAACCTGCCTTAATCGTGTACAGATCCCCGATCGTAGCTACCGGAAGCTTGCCGAGCTGGACAATCAGTGTGGTTACGAGAATTGCAATCAGGCTGCCCGGAATCTTCGCAGATACCTTCGGCCAGAAGATCTGGATCAGCAGCGCGAGCATACCGATACCGAACGTCATCCAGTCAATCGTGTGGAATGCTTTCGCATAGGCAGCACATTTATCAACAAATTCGGATGGCACAGCCCCCATGGACAGACCAAAGAAGTCCTTGAGCTGTCCGGCGAAGATGCCGATGGCGATACCAAATGTAAAGCCGACCGTGATCGTTTTCGGGATAAATTTGATCAGATTGCCGAAATGGCACAGTCCCATGATGATCATGATGATGCCGGACAAAAAAGTAGCGATTGTAAGTCCGGTCATGCCATATTGGGCGATGATGCCGTAGATGATAACAACGAATGCTGCGGTAGGACCGCCGATCTGCACGCGGCTGCCACCGAGCAGGGAGATGAAGAATCCTGCGATGATGGCTGTGTACAGACCCTGCTCCGGATTGACACCGGAGGCGATGGCAAGTGCGATCGACAAAGGCAATGCGATGATCGCCACGATGATACCTGCGACGATATCCTTCACAAACTGTTCCTTTGTATATGTTTTCATAGTGCTAAAAAGTTTCGGCTTTATATATTTGAGCTTTTCCATATCAGTAAAATCCTTTTCGAAATATAGTATAACGATCTCCCCGGACCCGGTTACAGCAATCCCTGGATCAGAATGATCAGAATCAAAACCGGCAGTATAAACTGGAAATACGGCTTTAATTTCCGGCTGATTTTAAGCCCTTTTCCGGTATTTGCCTCTTCGATGTAGTTATCAAATCCAAATCCCCATTTGGTAACACAGAACAACAGATAGACGAGTGAACCAAGCGGCAACAGCAGGTTGCTGACTAAGAAGTCTTCCGTGTCGAGTACGTCACGACCGCCGATCAGACGCACATTGCTCCATACGTTGTAGCCAAGGACACAAGGCATGCTCGCGATCAGGATGATAACGCAGTTGATAAGCGATGCTTTGTTCCGGCTGATGTGGAACATATCCATACAGAAGGAAATGATGTTCTCGAACACAGCGATGACCGTCGAGAAGCTGGCAAATGTCATGAACAGGAAGAACAGTGTTCCCCAGATCCTGCCGCCTGCCATATTCACGAATACGTTTGGCAGTGTGACGAAGATCAGACTCGGACCGGCACCGACTTCCACGCCATAGCTGAAACATGCCGGGAAGATGATCAGTCCTGCCATGATTGCGACAAATGTATCAAGTGCACAGATACGGACGCCCTCCCCGGCGAGCGTATTGTCCTTGCTCATATAGCTTCCGAAGATCTCCATTGCCGCAACACCCAGACTCAGAGTGAAGAACGACTGGTTCATAGCCGCAGAGATCACATTTCGAAGACCGACCTCGGATACGGTTTTTGCATTTGGTACAAGGTAGAACTTCAGGCCTTCCTTTGCACCGGATAATGTCAGACTATGTACAACTAAGATCACGATCAGTGCAAGCAATGCCAGCATCATGAACTTACTGATCCGTTCCAATCCGTTCTGCAAGCCGCGGCTGCAGATGAGAAATCCTGCGACTACGATAATGACCATCCAGATCGTCATCTGAAGCGGATCACCGAGCAGATCTGTGAATACGGAAGATGTCGCGTCGGTGTCCATACCAGAATGGAAAGCACCTGTGGCAAACTTATAAAAATAAGAAAGCATCCAGCCGGATACGGTTGTGTAATACATCATCAGCAGATAGCATCCAGCCATGGCAAACCAGCCGTGGATATGCCATTTGCTGCCGGGCTTTTCGAGTGCCTTGTATCCAAGCACCGCACTCTTGCGGCTCGCACGTCCGACTGCAAACTCCATTGTTAAAACCGGGAGCCCCATAATTACCAGAAAGATCAGGTAAAAGAGCACAAAAAGACCGCCTCCGTTTTCCCCTGCAACATATGGAAAACGCCACACATTTCCAATACCGATGGCGCATCCTGCCGATACAAGCAGAAAACCAAGGCGGGATTTGAAAGATTCTCGCTGCATATATATTTTCCCTCCTGAATAAAAATGCCGCCAGATGATTCAAAATAGCGGCATATTACCTATTATATTGTTTGACAAAGCAAACTTCATAAAATATACTATAAAAAAAATAATAATACAAGGGGAGAACTTTCAAAATTAATTAAGGAAACGTGAAAGGACAGGTTTAGAAGACAACATGGAAGAAAATGTAAACGTAACAGAGCTGTTTGGCTGTGACGTATTTAACGACGCGGTCATGGAAGAACGACTTCCGAAGAAGGTTTACAAAGAACTCAAGGAGACGATTGAAGAGGGCAAGGAATTGTCATTGGAGATCGCGGATGTGGTAGCCCACGAGATGAAGGAGTGGGCGATCGAGAAGGGGGCAACACATTTCAGTCACTGGTTCCAGCCGATGACCGGTGTGACTGCTGAAAAGCATGATGCATTTATCACAGCACCGAAGGAAAATGGAAAGGTATTGTTATCGTTCTCCGGTAAGGAGCTGATCCAGGGAGAGCCAGATGCATCTTCATTCCCATCCGGCGGACTTCGTGCGACATTTGAGGCAAGAGGTTATACGACATGGGATTGTACATCTCCAGCGTTTGTACGTCATGACTCTGCAGGCGGGATCCTTTGTATTCCAACCGCATTCTGTTCATACACTGGCGAGGCACTCGATCAGAAGACACCATTGCTTCGTTCGATGGAGGCAGTTAATAAGCAGGCACTCCGTATCTTAAGATTATTTGGAAATACAACTGCAAAACGTGTGACACCATCCGTTGGTGCCGAACAGGAATATTTCCTTGTTGATAAAGAAAAATGGTTAAAGCGTAAGGACCTGATCTACACTGGACGTACATTGTTTGGTGCGATGCCACCAAAGGGACAGGAGATGGATGACCATTATCTTGGTACGATCCGTCAGCGTGTCAGTGCATATATGAAGGAAGTCAATGAGGAGTGCTGGAAGCTTGGCGTCGCTGCGAAGACACAGCACAACGAGGTTGCTCCGGCACAGCACGAGCTGGCTCCGATCTATGCACCGGTCAATATCGCACAGGATCACAACCAGATCATGATGCGTATTTTGAAGAAGGTTGCAAGTCGTCATGGTATGCGCTGCCTGCTTCACGAGAAGCCGTTTGCAGGGGTAAATGGTTCCGGTAAGCACAATAACTGGTCACTCACTTCTGACGATGGAGTTAACCTGCTTGATCCAGGCAAGAATCCACATGAGAATAAAATGTTCCTTCTTGTACTTGCATGTATCTTAAAGGCGGTTGATGAGCATGCAGATCTACTTCGTGTATCCGCGGCTGATGTCGGAAACGATCAGAGACTGGGGGGCAATGAAGCACCACCAGCGGTCATCTCCGTATTCCTTGGCGACCAGCTCGAGGATGTGCTTGACCAGATTCTGAAGAATGGAGAGGCAACCCATAGTATCAAGGGTGAGAAGTTTGCAACGGGTGTTACAACGCTTCCAGATTTCCGCAAGGACGCAACTGACCGTAACCGTACATCACCATTTGCTTTTACAGGAAATAAGTTCGAGTTTCGTATGCTTGGTTCCCAGGATTCTCTGTCAAACTGCAACGTCGTTTTAAACACGATCGCAGCGGAGGCATTTGAAGAAGCCTGCGACAGACTGGAGAAGGCAGAGGATTTCGACAAGGAATTAAACGCGCTGATTGTAGAATATACAGAAAAGCATAAGCGTATCATCTTCAGCGGAAATGGATATTCCAAGGAGTGGCAGGAGGAAGCAAAGCGCAGAGGACTTCCAAACCTTCCGACAATGGTCGATGCAATTCCGGCGCTTACGACGGATGCAGCTATTGATATGTTTGAGCATTTCAAGGTATTTACAAAGGCAGAGCTTGAGGCAAGAGCGGAGATCCAGTATGAGATTTATGCGAAGGCAATCAACATTGAGGCAAGAACGATGATCGATATGGCAACGAAGCAGATCATTCCAGCGGTTGTCAAATACACAACCGTACTTGCAGAATCTGTCAACCAGGTACGTGCAGCTGGCAAGACTTACAATGTAAGCGTACAGGAGAAGCTTCTGGAGAAGACATCAGCTCTGCTTGCAGAAAGCTATGAGGCACTTAATCATCTGGCAGAGGTAACAGCTGAGATCGAGAAGAAGGAAGAAGGTCCGGAACGTGCAAGATATTGTCTGGATGTGATCATGCCAGCCATGACAGAACTTCGTACTCCAGTCGACGCATTGGAGATGGTCGTCGATAAGGAGATGTGGCCAATGCCTTCTTATGGAGATTTGATGTTTATACTGTAATGCGACATGTAAGATAAGAACCTGAATGCGGTCGGAGAGTCGGACACGAACCAGTATTCCATGTGGAAGGATTATTTGTCAACCACGGAAGTTCGGGAAATTCTTACATAAAAAAATAAATCGGTGCTCTCGCATGCGGAGATGGATGAGAAAACCTATGCGTATGCGGTTGTGGCGCGGAAAGATCAGCCGGGATTGGTGCTTTGTTATGAGGATGTCACCGGCTATAAGGAAGTAGATAACGAATTATCGTTAGATACGTTATTATCAGGAAATAACTTTACGATGGAGGCGACCATCATTATCACTGATGGCGCTTCTATCATAAATAGTAATGATGAAACAAAGAAAAATAAAACCATTTCAGGAACAGTCGTAGAGACAGCGGAAAAACAGGGCTGGGACGATAATACGATGCAGAAGATAAAGTCGGACGGACAGACAGACATGGTATGTCATGCGTCGGAGCTACAAGGACAATCATCTGTATGTATTTTATACGTCGGGCGAAGTGTTTACATATCGTACAACGACAATGGCGTACGCGGTTTTGTTGTACTTGCTGTTTGTATCATTTTTTCGTATGATTCATTATCGATATGCACGAAAAAACACCGAATACATAGAAAAACAATATCAGATCATTCCAGAGAGTGTTGGAGTTCATCTGCATGGCGGAGAGACGATGGGAGAGCTTGTTGAGACGCAGGCAGCCGCAGCCGGTGTGACTTTCCATCGCGAAAGAGCTGGTGGAACGATTTCTTTTACAAGTGAAGAGGGCGTGGGGACGACCTTTCAATCGAGTTTCGATTTTTACTTGCGCCTGAGACAGAAAAAGGGGATAATAGTAAAGATAATACAATGCAGGATTTTCGGGCAACGCAGAGCAAAGAAGCGGGGATGAGTGAACATTTGTCAAAGCCACTCGATGAGCAGAAGATGTTCGCGATGATAAGAAAATATTGTAGGGAGAAAAAAGAGGGGGAGAACCAATGAGAATGAAGAAACTTCGTCAGATCATAGCTGCATGTATGACGGGGTGTGTACTGCTTGCGGGCTGTGGATCAACCGCGACAGAAAGCACACAGCAGTCGTCAAAACTGCCGCAGCTGGTGATTGGCAGTGACAGCTATGAACCGTTTAATTATATCAACGAGGATGGTGAATTTGCAGGCGTGGATGTCGAGCTTGCGCAGGAGGCATGCCGCCGCATCGGATACGAGCCGGTCTTTACACAGATCGTGTGGGAGGACAAGGACGAATATCTGGAGGAAGGAAGCGTGGATTGTCTGTGGGGTAGCTTCACGATGACTGGTCGGGAAGAAGAGTATACATGGGTTGGACCGTATCTGAACAGTCGGCAGGTTGTTGTGGTGCATGCGGACAGTGATATTTTTCAACTATCCGATCTTGAAGGAACGCGTGTAGCAGTACAGGCGACGAGTAAACCAGAACGGGAATTTTTAAATCAGAACAATCCGGCGACACCACAGGTGGGGGATCTGTTCAGCTTTTCTTCTATGGATGAGATTTACGCGAGTCTCAGAAAAGGATATGTGGATGCGATTGCCGGGCATGAAAGTGCGCTTCGTACATTTGTAGAGACCGATCCGGATGCTTACCGGATTCTGGACGAGAGTTTGTATAATTCAGAACTTGGAATCGCGTTTATAAAGGGAAGCGATAACGAAGTGATTGGGAAATTGGCACAGGCATTGAATGAGATGCAGAAAGATGGAACAACAAGGAAGATTATAGAGAAATACGGGTTAAACCCAGAGACAGCATTTAGCGACATGAAAGGAGTACAGGAATGGAAGTAAGAGCATGCTATGAGGAGATGGGATCAAATTTTGATGAGGTATTGAGCCGTCTCGGCAGCGAGCAGATGGTGCAGCGGTTTGCAATCAAATTTTTGAACGACAAGTCTTATGAGACATTGGAGGCAGCACTTAAGGAGAAGGATGTGGATAGTGCATTTCGTGCAGCACACACGCTCAAAGGTGTCTGTGTTAATCTCGGATTTGACAAGCTGTATGAGGTAAGTTCAGCGCTGACGGAGAAGCTTCGTGCAAAAGAGTTAGATGGTACAGATGTGATGTTTGAAAAAGTAAAGGAGCAGTATGACATTACTGTGAATGCAATCCGTAAACTGCAGTAAAATAAAGAGAAATCTATGACAAAAAAGAGGCAGAGGAAACAATTGCATAGTGCGAAAACTGTATCTCACGTAAGGTGCTTCGACATAAGGGACAGAAGTCCAAA
>ERZ1034678.1721-NODE-1721-length-10583-cov-5.444339_pt1 | contig 10583 bp, 9 predicted proteins | sample MGYA00520640_ERZ1034678 | MGnify/ENA primary metagenome ERZ1034678 (study PRJEB33766, sample SAMN09781767) | gut metagenome | biome: gut microbiome | host: Homo sapiens | place: Madagascar | study: EMG produced TPA metagenomics assembly of the PRJNA485056 data...
CATTCATACAGCTCAACACCATAAATAATTTTTATATCAGGATAATCTTTTGAAAGCTGGTCAAAGTATATCCAACTATATTCGTTTCCGTGTTCAGTTATAGCGTAAGCCTTAATCCCGACTTTACGACACTGTTCAAGCATTTCTTTAGGAGTGCCGTAACCGTCAAGAAGACTATACATTGTATGATTATGCAAAGAACTATAACTCATTTGACCACCTCATAATCTTTTATTGTAATCTGCGGAGTAATTATACCCTTATATTCAGATACCTCAACTTGACACAAAGCATCAATCGCAATTGTATCTTCAAAACTTTCAAAGAAATTTAACACAGGGTCATTAGCAGGATTTTTAAACTTTATAATCGCATAATCATCTGTTGTAAATTTCCAAGTATTTTTTTCTTTTCCCATAAGAGAACCTTGATTGGCTTCAAGCACAAGATTTTTTATTATAAGCATTGGTTCTTTTATTCCTGTGCCATAATAATCTTCAAGAGAAGTTATATCTGTAATTATGCTTACATCAAAATCTGTATAATCAATTTCAAAATCAACAGGCAAACGCTTATCGGCTTTTTTACATTTTACATTAAGTTCTGAAAGGACACCTTTTACGTTATCACCTTTTATCTCAACGCCAAATGCACCTTGATGTCCCTGACACCAATTAAATTTATTTGTACTTTCAAGAAGGTCTTTAAAATTTGATACATAACTGTTGTCAAAATTTCTTGCAGACCCCCGAAAGACTTTATTATTATCGTCAGTGCTATATCCTCGTAACACCAAACAAGGTTTCTTGAATTTATCAGCAAGCTTCATTGCAACAATTCCAGAGAATACATTGGGAATATCATCGCCTTTAATAAACAAAACTGAATTATTACTTGCAGAATACTTTTTTTCAAGATTGGGAAGAAAACTGTTTACCTGTTTGTCCTGCCTTGATTTGGCATTTTTACAAAGTCTTACTGCTTTTTCATATATTGTTTCCGTTGTGGGAATTGTTTCTCCTCGCTTTTTATATTCAAATTCCTCATCTTGTTCAGTAAATGCTCTAAACAGCAAGTCCTTTTCTTCGCTATTACCAACTCTACACATTGCGTTTATTAACGAAGTTATGCAAAAAGCTACTGTATGTGGATTAACCTTGCCTTTCATCAAAAATGTCTGAGCGTTGATAAACTCTTCAAAGCATTTATTTGTTATTACATTCAATCCTTTGTCAATCAGTCTTTTCGTTTCAAATGAGCGTAAGTCCATTACATCCGATATGTTTGCAAGAGCTACTAAATCAAGGTAATTATCGGCATTATCAGTCCAATAATATTCATCAAGTGCCTGTAAGAACTTATATACCACTCCAGCTCCACACAATTCTTTATTGCTATAATTGATGCTACACTGATTATTTACTACTATTGCATATGGATTGTCCTTTTCTTTCTCGTGATGATCTAAAATGATAATGTCAATACCCTTTTCGGTAAGCATTTTACACTGTTCTGTGTCATTTGTTCCTGCATCGGGAATAATTAAAAGTTCCGTACCTTCTGGAATTTCAATATCACTTGAAAGACCGTGTTGTTTACCTGAGTGCATAAGATATGTAATATTAGCGTCCTTATCAATATGCGATTTAATATACATATAAATCATAGAAGCACTGCATTGACCGTCAACATCGCAATCCACAACAATAGATATTTTGCTATGTTTCTCCATATGCTTTACAAAGACATCTACAGCATCATTGATATTATCGAGTTTCCAATAAGGTATTATAACGTCATCAGTCAGATGAGTATAAGTTTTGATATCAGCAATTCCCCTGTTTTCAAAGATACACCCTTTTATATCAGTAATATCATTTCGTCCACAAACTTTATAATTCACACAATCACCTTCCAATTTTTATTATCTTACGACAATTCTCATTAAGCTTTTTAAATTTTTGAGGGTCATCGGTAGGACTTTCCTTACTGTCTAAAATATTCTTGCTATCAATAATAGCACTTATTTCAATACAGTCTATAAATTTATCTGCTATGTCATTAAGTTCATCATTTTGAACATCTTTATCAAAACAAAAAACTATATGGGAACAAAGCCTTGTCAGCATATCAATTTGGTATTGTGTAATTTTCTTTCCGCAAGTTGCCACACAATTCTTTATTCCCATAGTCCAAAGCTGCATTACTCCCTTTTCTGCTTCAACAACATAAACACTATCCGACTGCTTGATATATTTTTCAGATAAATAAAGTCCATACAAAATTTTGGCTCGATTACAATGTTCAAGATATAAGTATTTTGCACGATGTTCTTCCTCGGTCATTTCTTCATTATGCAAAAACAATCTGCCCTTAACCCCAACCAAAGTGCCAAACTCATCTCTCACTGGAATTGTGATCCTGTTAGAACAATCATCATAGCCTATTTCAAAAAGCAACTGTGTTTCATATGATATATTATCCTTTAGGAAAAAGTCATTTACAAAAGGCAAGTAGTACGACAGAATTTTTTCTGAAATAGGTTTGATTGGTTTCATCTCATCATAATCAGAATCTCCAGATGCCATTTCTTCAATCAGTTTTGTAAATTTAAGACTTTCAGGTAAATCATCATAATCGTCTGTATAATAATCAATATTACACCAATTACAAACCTTACATATTGCTTCATAGAATGTACAACTTTGAAAAAATTGAACTAAATCAAAAATATCTGCAACAGATTTTTTGCTTATGTCTCTGGTATAATCAACTGTTACAAGTCCTTCATTAAGATAGATTGTTATGGCAGAATTGTTATCTCCATCGGGATTTGCACATTGATACCACTCTGTTTTTTTAGAGATATGATGGCAACCAAGTTCTTCAAGTATAATAGGCACATAGTCATTCTCTAATATTTTTTCTTTAAGAACTGGTATATCCATTTATATCTCCTACTTTCTTCTTAGTTCTCCTACCTCGACCCAAGTATTCAAGTCAAGATCAACTTCAAAAATCACTTTTTTCTTACAGCCAAATCTATTTTTATCCACATTGGCAGCGTAATAACGTTTTCCTGCCTGTAATTCACACTCAGCGTCTTTTCCCCATTTTTCATCGTGTTGCACATAACGATACTTGTGAAAATCATTAGGACTTATTTCTTTGAAAAGAGCCATTGTCCATACAATATGTTTAAGCTGCTTTGCATTTGCGATATTATTTGAATTAAGCTCGTCAGGTTTGCAAAACTCCGTATCATCTGTAAGCTGAATTGATAAATACCCAAACATTTCAAGCTGCTTTGCAATATCTGTCAGCTTAGTAACTGTTGCTTTCAACGCAGCCCAATCGCCTGTTGCTTCAACATCTTGTTTGCAAGTATCATAGAAAAAATATTTTGCGCCGTGAGTCAGATTTGCTTTTCTTATTTCAAATTCAAGAGTTTTATCATCATATCCTGAAGCCATATCTTTTACAAGAATCAACTCATTGGTTTCTGCTTCTATCCATTCAGCAATTTTCATTATCTTATTGTATTCTTCTGAATTAGCAGAAACTCTTTTTATGTATTCTTCTGTGGTTTCAGTTGCTTCACCAAAATCATCAGTTTCCTGATATATGTATTCACCTTTATTATTTTTATAAAGTCCAAGTGTCAATTCTTTTTCAGGCTTTTTTAATTTTATTCCGTGAAGTTTTTGAAATTCTTTATTATTTATAATGGTTGTGACTAAGCACTTACGTAAATCTTCGACACCCATTTCATTGAGCATTACAAATACTCTTTCGTGATTTACAAGTGTTAAATACGCTATAATCATCGTCATAAAACGTGTTTTACCAGCGTTAGAAAGCATACCAACTGCCATAGTTGAACCAAGTTTGCACCCACGAAAAATATCATTCAAAATAGGGAAAGGTAAAGGAACACCCAAGTCTGGTTTTTCCATACAGGAAAGTAACGTCTCTTTAATATGACTGTTTAATATCTCAGCTTCCTGATTAGTAAGAATAACTGTATGAATACGATCTGCCTTGCCTCTAATAAGCCTGTAGATATCCGATGCAGTGAACTGTTCAAATTTTTTGTGTTCTACAATTTTTGAAATATCAAATCCATTGCGCTGATACTCCCGTAAAAGTGAGTATTTCTTTATAATCTCCTGATATTTTTGAATATCATCTGTAATAGCAAGTTTTATCCAACTTTCAATAGTCTTCCAACCACCATATTTCTTAAACGTTGATAGTCTATCAGGTTCTTCCGAAAAATATGTAGATACAGTAGTTTTATTAAAGGTCTGACTTCTTGTTTTATAAATTATCTCAGCAGAATCGTAAAAAAAACGTGTTACTTCATCTGAAAAATCATATTTGCTACGGACATACTGACCATAATTGACCAAAAGATCAGGCTGTTTGTAAATACAACCCACAAATAGAACTTCTGTGGGAACATTTGCGACTAAATCCATTTACTCACCTACTTATATTTCGTCCAAAATGCTATCAATATCAATTATATCGTCATCTTGATTTGAAACATTTTTTACGACTTTAATATTGTCATAATCAATATGTATCTCATTTTGATTTAACTGTGTCTGAGAAAGTTTTTGTTCTTCCTTCCATTTTAAATAACTGTCATACCGAGAAAGTATAATGGCAAGGTCATAGCTAATTCGTGCTATTCCTTCTATTTCTTTTCCACAACGTTTATTTTTGTCATGAACCTTTTGGAGATACGGCATCTTTTTTTGCCACATATCCCATAAATCTTCAACTGGAACTGGCTTATTTAAATTCTTATATGTTCCTTTATAAACTTTATCAAGATTAATAAAAAAATACTTTGGCAAAAAAGAAATTTCGTATTGAGCATAAAGCCAGTCTGTAAATTGTAATCTTATATTTTTTTCAATTCTGTCTTTTTCTGCCTGTGCCTTCGTTTTTCTACCCAATTTTTCACCGCCTTTAGTAAAGAAAGACAGTAAGGGAACATTCCCCTACTGTCCCTTTAGGTCAATAACAAACTTAAATCTTTGAAATGATTTCGATTATATGATTGAGAACATCAATATCTGTAATCTTTTTAATTTCAGTAGGTTTGATAGGCAGCTCGGCAGATGTAAGAGCCTCCTTTGCCTTAGTCTTTCCAACAGGGTTAAGGCTCTTCATAATTTCACAAATTCTTTCAATAGTCTCTTCAATCTGGCTTGCGGACTCATCAGTATCATTTGTAGAATTTACAGGCTCTCCAAGCTTACCTTCGACTTCCCTCGAATAAATATCCTGCTCAACATCAACTGCCTTTGTCAAATCATTATTTACGGAAAATTCCTTCTTATCTTTAGTTCTATCAATAACAACCTGCCAATCCACAAGTGAAAGGTCTTCAACAGTTTCCTTATCATGTACACCCGTTCTATCCTTACTGATATAAGAACAGAAATTACCGTCTTCGTTGATATACATTCTAACAACGGTCTTAACGTTGTAATTCATCTGCTTAAAGCCGTCAGGAATTTTCTTGCCAGTGCAAACACTTGTGATCTGTCCATCATCGCCCTTAACAGAAACCTTTTCATCGGTTTCTCTTGCTGTAATAATATAATGAACTCCGCAGCTCATAAGGTCAAGAATTAAATCCTGTCCCTTAAAGTTTACTGTCTGATAATCCTTGAGTTCAAGACCAGCACCTTCAATAGTAACAGTCTTTTCAATTCCTGTAAGTTCCTTCTTCTTTGCCTTAACAGCGTTTCTCTTCTTTGAAAATTCCACGAGTGCCTGCTTTGTAGTCAGGTTAAGAATTGTTGTGCCATCTACTACAATAGCATCAGCTCTGAATGGCTGTCCATCTGCATCAAGAACCACATTTTCAGTTTCATTGCCATTTTCGTCAATCTCGTAAAAATCTTCCCTGTTCTTGACCTTCTTAATGTAATCTCTCGTTTCTCCGAGAGACTGAGTATAAACAATATAAATATTGCCTACATCAATACCGTCAGCCGAAAGATTATCAATAAAGTCATCAATAGAACCATTCTCATTATCAATATAGAGAACTCTAAATGGCTTTCCGTCAGGTCTCTTAAAATATGCAAGCTGAAGTGCCAGTGATGACTTACCAGTTCCCTCTTCACCAAAAAGAATCATTCCAAGCTTGCTCTGTGTCTGTGAAGCTATTCTTGCTCTTGCCATATATTATTTATCTCCTTAATTTGAATAATTGTACATTGTTTATGATTTCTATGGGTTAATTAATCCCATTCATCGTCATCATCTGTAATATCCTTATCAGAAACAGTTCCCCAATCTTCATCATTTGAGCCGAAATCCTTATCGGCAGTCTTGCTTGCCTTTGACTTAGCAATAGCCTTGTCAATAATTTCTTCGGAATATGTATCAGTATCAACGGAATCCTTGTATGCACCAATAACTACAAGAGTTCTCTTTGTAGGATTGTTTATGCGTTCCATAGGATTCTTTGCACCCCAGCCGTCATCTTCGTTTTCAACTTCATCAATATCGTGTTCAACAACAATATTGCCATATACCCTTACAGCAGTATAGGGCTTGAGGGTCTTGAGAGTCTTAGCAAGCTTGATATCAGACTTGTCAATAATAAACTCAGCATCCTCAATGGAATTAAAGGCAACAATCTTTGCATTTATTGTAAAATTGCCGTCTTCATTCTTATCAATACCCATAAACACGATAGTCTGTTCAAAATTGCCCACAACCTTAAAGTCATCAGCTTCAAAATCCACGTCCTTACAAAGAGAAACCTGATTGGGAATAAATTTAGTCTGGTGCTTATCATTATATGTAGAAAATTCGTTCTTACCCTTAATAAATACGCTCATACCGTCCTTTGCAGTATCACCTATGTATTTACAAGCATCATATTCAAATAGTGTCTTCTTGTCGTTAATCTCCTTGCCTGTGCTGTCAACAACCTTTTCAAGTCCAACATTTACACCAATAGGCTTAAAGCCGTCTTTCTTGAAGTCAAATCTATTAGCCCACTTTACCTTTTCCGTTACGGTCTTCTTGTTCTTGCCCTCGCCTTCCTTTTTAGAAAAGCACACCGTTTCCTTTTCCATGCCATTAAGATTAACATAAATGGTCTTGCCCTTATCAATCTCTACACCGAAATTAACCATTCTCATAGGCTTACCTGTCTTGGTGGTCATCTCAGTATAAAACTTATCCTTTTCTGTACCTGTAATAATACCTCTAAGCTGAAAATTACCCTCTGTCTTCTGAAGACCAAGACCGTCATTCTTCTTAGTTGTTTCTGCCATAAATTCAAAATCCTTTCAATATGTATAATTTAATCATTTTGTCGCTTATTTTATTATTTACTTATAATTTTAAATACAATAAAATCTTGGTTTTATTGTAAGTTTCATCTCTCGCCTTATATCCTTTCACGCCACTCAAACCTCCTTAAAAGTCCGATGAATACTATATTTCAACGCCCTATTTGGACGGAATTAAGGTAAAATCTATATAAAAGGCAAAAATGCCTGATTTTGGGGTTAATAAAATCAGAATTTTATTAAGTCCTTTCCCATTCGTCATATATAAATTTACCTACAACATAAGCAGTGGGTTCATCTACACCAAAAGCGTTAAAAACATTTTTCATCTTTTCCTTATCTGTTGTATCTACTACAAAGCTATCACAAAGACAGGTTGCGAGTGTATCGCCACGTTTTGTATTTACTCTGACTAAGTCTCCAGCTCTGAGAATTTTGTCATCAGGTACAAGGAATACATATTTTGCTCCGCAGTTTTCGTGTTTAACTATTACAACGTTCATTACTCGTCACCTCTCAATAACCAATCTATACTTGTAGCTTCTGTGTCCTTATAAGAATTTCAACTCACACACCCGTGAGGGTGTGACTCTCAACTTTAGCATCAGGCGTTCCGCAAAAATAACAGATAAGACAACATGCTATTGAAAGAAGAACACTTTGCAATTCACGCAAAAATGAAAGAGTGAGCGTATTGTATGAGGGTAAGCTTAACGAGATCAATATTTATATGGGTATTGACACAATATTGCATAGTATCGTCTTATCTGTTTTGGTACTCCCAAACGGATTCCAACCGTTACACCTTTCGGTACTTGATTTTGAGTCAAGCGTGTCTTGCAATTCCACCATAAGAGTAGATGAGTGCCTGATTATCCTCACAGGCTTTTGGGTGGTTCATTCTAAAGTTTATCCTCATCCGCTAAAACCACAAAGTTGCTATTCGTCTCGTGAACTACTCGCCTACTCTTGTTCTACAAACAACCCTAATGTTGCTGTTTTCTCCAATTTCGGATTTGGTCTCCCAAGTGGAATTTGAATCCACACTGTCAGAATTTTAAGTTCTGTGTCTCTGCCGATTGTACTATTGGGAGATATTTTAAACCACTTAGCAGGTTTTTCATCCGCTCAAAGTCGCTGTTCGGTAATATGAAACTTCATATTCAATTTTTAGTGCCAACAGAATACGACTTGTTATTGCTGTTCAGACACTTAGTATGGATAATCTGGTAACTTAACCATACCTAAAAACACATCGTAAATACCCCAAAATAAAATACTTATAGCATTAAATAAAATATTAGAGGCATTCATTGGGACTTATTAATCCCTGTGGTACACCATATCGGTTCTCCCCCGATGTCTAACGATTAAAAGTCGTTTGTTCTACTATTGAACTAATGGTGCTTATTTCTGACTTTTTATACGGAAGTCAGTGAAACCGTTTATGGAGGTTATACCAGAATAAAACTAACATTTGGTTGCCACTGAAGGTTATGCTCCCTCGCTCTTGGGGTCAAATCCCAATTTTCTACTATTAAAATAAGTGGCAATATATTTTATAATCTGCTTTTATTCGATTACATATATATTATACTCGATAATTCTGCGCTTGTCAAGCACTTTTGCAAATGTTTTATCATTTACTTTGTTTTATGTATTGGAAGTGATTTTCACTTCCATATTTCTCTTAATTTTCCGCCTTCTCAATACTCTGCCTAAACTTATTATATTCACTTATCATACGATATGCCTTAGTTACAGAAGTATTGAATATCCGAGCATATGTTTCTGCACTATTCATGTCTCCAGAAAAGACATAATCATTTTTTCTTTCATACTGATACATCTTATTGAACATACCTGCTTTTTTAACATTGGGAGCTTCCAGTCGTACATCCTGTATAGATGCCCCCATTGCGTTCCATTTTAAATTTACGAAACTTGATTTCTTTTCGGAATTAAATAAATTATCATATGTCCAATTCTTTGTTTTTCTTTTATACTGTCTTTTTACGCTATTTTGCTCATCCTGTGCTTGCAATTCTAATATTTCCGAATACAGGTCATCAATAAACTGAATTTCCTCATCTGAAAGTTCAATAGACTTTCCGTTGACGGTCAGCTGTTTGGTACTGATTATATTCCTTGCATCAGACAATGTAATAGAAATCATATCATCTGTTGTAAGTTGCTCCCAAAGGAATACATTAAATACATTGAATTTCTTTTGTCGCACAACTAAACTTTCATACATTTTTTCGGATAATTCAGATTCTTGCAGAATAAGATAATCCTCTTCTGCTTGAGTTAACGCCTGTTTCAATTCTGAAAAAGTAGTAAAGTATTCATCTTTGCCACTTTCAGTTTTTATATTAGATACTATGCTTTTAAGCCGATTAACTTCGTAAAAACTATCCTTTATGGATAAATCATAAGTCTTATTTACCCATCTGTAATAGTCACACAAAACGCCGTATAAAGCATTTAAAGTAGTAATTTTCTTTTTATCAGCTTCTGCAGCATCAGCAATTTCCTCGGCTGACATATCAAATATATTTTTCTCTACTTTGTTTAAACACGATATCCTCAGTGCGTAATTACCAAAACTGGGATTCTTTTCAATAATATGCTGACAATATTCTTCAAAGTATGGTACCATACAATCGTCCTTTCTATATTCACTAAATCAATTTTATCATCTTCTTTCTGATTTGTCAAGATAAATTATACAGAATACGCAGAATTATTTTCCAGACCAAAGCTTGCAGCGATGGCTCTATCGATACAAGTCATCATTCTTTCCCCAAGCTTTCCTGCCCAGCTCAGAACTCGGCTCTTATCAATAGTTCTTATCTGTTCTGTCATTACAGTAGTAGGCTTTGTTAATCCGGTCTCTACAGATGGATTTATACTTACGTGCGTTACCATTGGCTTTTTCTCCTTACTGGTCATGATAGCCACTATAAGGCATGGTGAGTGTTTATTTCCTACTTCATTTTGTATTATTACGGCTGGACGGATATCACCTTGTTCTGAGCCGACCGTATCTCCAAAATCGACCCAGACAATATCGCCACGGTGATATTCCATCACAGTTGAATGATACTTATTATCATAATGTCTAAAATTAGTTGAGCTATTAGCAATCATTTTTTATTTTCTCCTTTCATTCAGATTAGCAGCAAATCCGTTGTTCTACGTTTTATTATCTATATTTTATCATTTACATATTTTTATTTATACTATATT
>ERZ1034678.1725-NODE-1725-length-10568-cov-5.751926_pt1 | contig 10568 bp, 8 predicted proteins | sample MGYA00520640_ERZ1034678 | MGnify/ENA primary metagenome ERZ1034678 (study PRJEB33766, sample SAMN09781767) | gut metagenome | biome: gut microbiome | host: Homo sapiens | place: Madagascar | study: EMG produced TPA metagenomics assembly of the PRJNA485056 data...
TAAACTTGCTCTTGTCGTTGGTTGTGCCCGACGACTTGGCATACCATTTAACGGTGCCAGGCCATAAGATGCTCGATTCGCCATGGCGCATGCGGTCGATGTCGCCCTTGAGTTCTTCGTATGTGTTCACTGGCACGTTGCGCACGAAGTCGTCGTACGAGCGTGTGTTGCCGAAAAGGTGGTTTCGGCCGTATTCTGTACCTGCCGCTGTATGCAGCAGATGCTGCAACACGTCGTGCTGCAGCGCTTCCGGTTCGGTGAAATGACGTTCCAGCTTGTGCTGTCGGGGAATGAACGCATTGCGTATGATGCCTGTTAAGCTCATTTGTATTTCGTTTGTTCTATATTTTTGTAAATTGCAAAATTACCTAAAACAAGCGAGAGGAGTGGGGTTTTTACTTATTTTAAGAGTAATAAAAGGGTAAAAAAGTAAAAGAGTAAAAAAGTAAAAGGGGAGAGTATTCAAGAATTGGCATACATTTCTGCAAAGTCGTCCCGAAAATGTGATAAAACACTCAAAAAGTCGTGCCGAAAATGTGATAAGAGTAGTTAAAAGTCGTGCCGAAAAGGTGATGACACTTTGTTAATACATTGATAATTAGTAAATTTGCAAAAACTGAATATATATGGAAAGAGTACTGATAGACGAATTACATAAATGGAAGAATAAATCCGACCGTAAACCACTTATCTTAAGAGGTGCAAGACAGGTAGGAAAGACGTGGTTGCTTAAAGATTTCGGCAAGAAATTCTTTAAGGATGTCTGCTATATCAACTTTGAGCAGAAAGATGTGTTAGGTGCTATATTCGAAGGTACGCTGTCGCCACAACGCATTATCGAACAGTTGTCGGTTTATTCAGGAAAAAAAATACAGCCAGCAGATACTCTGCTTATATTTGACGAGGTGCAGGAGATGCCACGTGCCCTAACCTCATTGAAGTACTTCGCCGAAGAAGCACCTGAGTATGCAATATGCTGTGCGGGTTCGTTGTTGGGAGTGGCGTTGCACGAGGGCACATCGTTTCCAGTCGGAAAGGTGGAATTTCTCGACCTGTATCCTCTTTCTTTTCGCGAGTTCTTGCTTGCCAATGGAGAAGAAATGCTGCTGGATTATATCTTGAATGACGGACATCGCGGCCTTGCTGCATTCACCGAAAAGCTTACGGATTATCTAAAGAAATACTTCGTTATCGGAGGTATGCCGTCTGCTGTGCTGAAGTGGTTGGACACTCACGACTTCTTCGAGGTTGATGATGTGCAGAAACAATTATTGGCAGCTTACGAGAACGACTTTTCCAAACACGCTCCACGGCAAATGATTGAAAAGATAAGGTATGTGTGGGATAGTATTCCCTCGCAACTTGCAAAGGAAAACAAGAAGTTTGGTCTTGTTCGCGAAGGTGCCCGAGCAAGAGAGTATGAAGACTCTCTGATCTGGCTTAGTGATGCCGGTGAGATTATACGTACATACAATATCAGTAAGCCTGACGTTCCGCTCAAAGCCTATGCCGACCTGAAAAGCTTCAAGGTTTTTCTGCTGGATGTAGGTTTGTTGAGGTGCTTGAGTGGAGTTTCGCCTAAGGTGATACTCGAAGGCAGTAAGATATTTGAAGAATTCAAGGGTGCGTTGACCGAACAATATGTTTGTCAAGAGCTGCAATTGTTCAAGCGTCTTCAAACTAATTTTTACTGGACCTCATCATCATCAGCCGAGGTAGACTTTCTTGTCTCTGACGGTATGGAGGTGTATCCCTTAGAATGTAAGGCAGGAATAACGATGAATGCCAAAAGTCTTAAGGTCTACAGACAGAAGTATATGCCAAAATGGTCTTTGCGCACAAGTCTGCTGCCATATAACAAGAACGAGGAGGAAGGCATTGTCGATATTCCATTATATATGTTGTTTGCATTGTCAGCAGAGTTGAAGAGTTTCTTTAATTGAAAATTGAGAGTTGAAAGTTGAGAGTTATGATATGCTTTGCCACTTATATTTTCCCGATAATAATTCGTCGGTAATCATAACTCTCAATTCTCAACTCTCAACTCTCAATTTTCAATTCTCAACTATTTAGCCTTTGCCGGTGCTATGAATATCGAAGCACATATACTTACTGCCAGCACCAGGAGTATGAATACGAGCGAGCTGATGGCTCCTATCTCGATGTATTTGTGTATGAGCATCTTCACACCGATGAACACCAGCAACACACTCACGCCTACCTTCAGATAGCGGAACTTGTCGGCTATGGCAGCCAGCAAGAAGAAGAGGGCACGCAAGCCCAGAATGGCGAAGATGTTGGAGAAGAACACTACGTAGGGGTCGAGTGTCACGGAGAACACAGCCGGTATGCTGTCGAATGCGAATATCAGGTCGCAGAACTCGATGAAGATTACGGTGAGCACAAGCGGCGTAAGGTGGAAGTGCTTGTTGAGGAATCGCACCACGGGGTGGTTCATAGCGTTTATCTCCTCCTTCTTATTGCGGTCCAAGAACATCTTTACGCCGCTGTACAGCAGGAACACACCGAACACGAGCAATATCCATTCGAAACGGCTGATGAGGGCTGCACCTGCAAAGATAAAGACGAAACGCAGAACGATGGCTCCCAGAATGCCCCAGTTGAGCGCATGCTGATACTCCTTCTTGTCGATGCCGAACGATGCGAATATCATCATCATCACGAAGAGGTTGTCTACCGACAGCGTCTTCTCTATCAGATAGCCCGATATATACGATATTGTCATGTAGTGGCGATACTGCTGCAGACTCGCCTCAAAGTCGTCGGGATTGAGCTTCAGATGCGAAGCATAGCGTGTCGAAACCGCCTGTAGGTCGTTGAAGTTCTGTATGCCATGCACCATATCGCCATGAAAATACAGGAATATGGCAAAGGCAAGTGCCAGGACTATCCATACTGCCGTCCATGTTCCGGCTTCCTTAATGGATACCACGTGTGCCTTGCGGTCAATCACCAGCATATCCAATACCAATATGGCTGCTATGAACACTACAAAGCCAACCAAAAAGAATAATTCTGTTGTCAACATTTGTTCTATTTGTCTTTCAATTTGTAATTACCATAGTGCGACTTTCCCTGCTATTCCCAAATCAATAGTTGCGGTAACTACACCCAATGCCTTGAACACTCTTCTCATAGTTGGAATGGTTATGCTATAACCTCTTTCCAATCGAGATATTTGCGCTCTTTTCACTCCGATACGCTCACCAAGTTGTTCTTGGGTTAAGTTTTGTTCTATGCGAGCTTTTTTGATAGCTTCGCCCAATCTGTAAGCATGCAAGGCTTCATCCACATCACTTTCGAAAGCGTCACGTTTTGGAGTGCCAACTTTACCGAAATGCTTGTCAAGCACATCGTCCAATGGGGTAAGATTCATTTGTGCCATAATCATTTGTTTTTGAAATATTCTTTTCTTATTGCTTCTGCTTTCGCAATTTCCTTACTTGGTGTCTTCTGGGTTTTCTTAATGATACCGTGAGTGGCAATTACCAAAGTCTCTTTGTCTTTGTCCCAAAAGGCGAATAAGCGATAAGCCGTTTTGTTGTATAATGTACGAAACTCCCATATTTCCGAATTCTCCAACTTCTTAAAAAGTTCCTTGTTGCGTTCACCACCTGCAACACGCTTGATGTTGTAGTAAATTTTATAGGATACCGCTTCGGGTAAACTCTCAATGAAGTTTTGTGCCTCGTCCGTCAAGACAAGTCGAAATATATTTTGTGCCATACATTTTCATTTTGCATACAAAAGTAAGGATAATGTTTCATAAACAAGAAACATTATAATAAAAAAGACATTATTAAGCCTATTTTTAACATTTGCAGGAAAGATAATTGCGTATAAGAAACTTGCTTCTTACCTTATGCTCATAACTATTCCGCAGACTGATAATAAAATCTAAAAACAAATGAAATTATCGTTTATCAGCGTAATTGTCGTATCTTTGTCAAAAGAAAAGAGTTTTTTGCCAAGCAAACATATGAATATTGTAGAATTCCTAATTCCTAATTCGCTTCGCGAAATATTGTCCAGACAGTAAAAAAGTGTTACAAACAAAAAATTGATTCTGGAGAATTCGTTAGGCGAATTCATTCGTTTTTATAGCGTCCGCAACCATATATTTCATCCATTCAGCCCCCATTGCAATGCAAAAGGGGGCTTTTTAGTATGCAATATTAGTACAATTGCAATGCAACGGAGGCTTAATTGCATAGCAAAAGGACTCCTTCTGCTATGCAAAAGGAGCCCTTTTGCTATTGCCAAACTTGCACATTTCAGCACACATCAGCCTAACTTACTGTGTACAAACAACATAACGCTGCACGCGCAAAACTCACGAATTTCGAGCAAAAGATTTCTTTGTGCGTTCAACTCGCAGTTTTGAGCGATGAAAAATGCAAATATTGTCTACTCAGCCGATGTATTATGCGATATTCGCAGATGTATGTTGCAAAAAAATTGCAAGTAGAGTTGTAATTCAGGATTTTTATATAATTTTGCAACCGCAACGGTTCGCCTCTCTTATTATTGAAGGAGGCGATTAAAAGGGAATGGGGTGAGATTCCCCGACTGTCCCGCAGCTGTAAGCCGCCCTTATATCGGGCGCGAACAACGATGCCACTGAGGCTTTTTTCAATGTTGAATGTTAAGTGTTGAATGTTGAATTCTCGGGAAGGCGTTCGCGTCTGGGTGGCAAGTCAGAAGACCTGCCGTATTTGCCGTAAGGTTGTTCATGATGCCTCGTGGATTGGGCACGAACGACAGACTAACATCACTGGAAAAGAATGTTTACATAGTCCATGGCGTGATGCTATGGGCATATACTTTAATTATATCAATAAGCGTATGAAGAAAATCTTTACTTCTATTGTGTTGGCTTTGTGCATCAGCGTGTCTGTACTTGCGCAAACCACAACCATCAATGTTCAGGGACAGCAACACAAGGTGAGTGCCGCTGTAGCTGCGCGCATACAGAAGACTGCTGAAGCTACAACTCCAACTGGCATCGACTTCTCTAAGATAGAGCGTTGGGCAGGTGAAGGCGACTGCAAGGCTGCTCTTGCCATTAAGTGGGCTGACGAACAAAACGACGGCAAGACTCTCGTTTGGGGCTATCGCTGGAAATCGTCTGAAAAGAAAACTGGCGAAGACCTTATACGTGCCGTGGCAAAAGCCGACCCCGCATTCTATGTACTTGCCCAATCTGGTACTTCCTTTGGTACTACCTTTGGTGGCTTTGGCTATGACATTGATGGCAATCGCCATGTCACCGTTAAAACTCCTAAAAACGAGGTTTATCCGCGTAATGGCATTGTATATGTAAGTTATGGCGTATTTGACAATTGCGCTGCCACCGATATCACCAACGATGCATGGAACTCGGGGTGGTATAAAGGTTTTTGGAAGTATCATGTGGCTAAAAAAGCGGAGGATGCTTTGGACCCCTCTCATACTGGAGCATCGAGTCGTGTACTAACCGATGGTGGTGTGGATGCTTGGGTTTTTACATCTCTCTCAGGTGGCGAGCCTAACAAATATGATGGCAATCTCAAGTATCTGCCTGCAACAGTAGACTATACACAGGGCGCATTTATAGTTAATGAAGACTGGTTCGGTCATAGAAATTCTACTACCAATTATCTCACACGTGACGGTAAGTTCGTATATAACAATACTACTGAGATTGGTGCTACGGCTTGCTTTGGTGCTGCATGGGGCAACCGCTACTACATCATTGCCAAACAGGCAAAGGACGGAGGTGCAAAAGTAGAGGGCGGACGCATCACTATATGCGATGCCAACACCATGCGTATCATCAAGCAGATAAAGGATATCAATGGCAATGAGGATGGACATTCGTTCTGCGGTGTTGATGAACACAAGGCTTATGTAAGTACTTCAAAAGGTATATACACCCTCAATCTCGACGAACTGACTGTAGGTGCTGCCGTGAAAAACGCTGATGGTGGCGACGCTGAACTCGGAGAGTGTGGCAATATGGTGCGTCTTGGCGATTACGTATACGCTACAGAGTATGGCAAGAGTCTCCGCATCATCGACTGCAATACCGACCGCATCGTTGCTACTATCTCCTCTGCTAAGGTCTATTCTATCACTATGTCGAAGGACGGACAGCTGTGGGTGAGCACCGACAAGGGCATTAGCCGTGTTAACACCGAGTCGCGCCAGCTTGAGGAGATAGCTCTGCCTTCTGGCGTCAGTGTTCCTGCCAAGTCGTATGCATGGACTCCCGACGGATTGTGTGCAAGTCTTCAGAACAATGTCATTTATTGGACATCGGCTTCGGGCTGGAACCCCCCAACCACCATTTTTAAATACGACATTGACAACAATAAGTTTGCTAAGGTTGTAGACCTCACAAATGATCCGGAGAATCGCTCAATCTACGGATGCAGTTTCCGTGTAGACACAAAGACAGACAATCTTTATCTCACTGCTGCCGTGGGTTACAATAATGATTATAAGGTACGTCGCTACGATGCCGACGGCAAACAACTTGCCGAGTACGTAATGGACGACAAAGATAAAAACTACTGGTTCCCTGGCATGTTTGTCTTCCCAGACGTAGAAGACCCGATTGCAGGCAAAATGGATGCTGTAACTGTCGAGGAGAACCAGGAAGTTAAGGTTGACCTTGCTAATGTTTGCAGCGATGCCGACAACTTCCAGGCTGCTATCATTAAAACCGTAAAGGACGTGGACAAAGAAAACATTGCTACAGCAACTGTTAAGGACGGCAAGCTCGTCGTTAAGGGTGTGAAGGAAGGAAGCACACTTGCTACGCTCAACTTCTGCTCTAACGGTATCAGCACTAAAACTACAGTCAGATTCTTTGTAACTAAGGCTACTGGCATCACCGACACCCAGACCTCTGCAGACGTTCGCGAGATTGCACGCTTCACTATCGACGGCAAGCGCATCAGCCAGCCTCAGCGAGGCATCAACATCGTGAAGTACTCTGACGGAACGGTTAAGAAAGTGATTGTGAAATAATAGTTTTTATCCAATCCAAGATAATTAGGTTAGACATGAGGCGGTCAGAGCGCGGGAGCGTACTGCCGCCTTTTTTGCTTTTTTTTGAGTAACTTTGCACCGATGTACAAATTCAATATACTACTTATAATGCTGTTGCTGGGCATGCAGTCGATGGCTCAGACCTCGCGACTCGACTCTATCCACACCCTGCGGGATGTGGCTGTGGTAGGCGTGCGCCCTCATTATCTCACACCGTCGCAGACATTGCAGGGGGCAATGCTGCAGAATCTGTCCACAACCAGCGTTGCCGATGCCTTGAAGTATTTCTCGGGCGTGCAGATAAAGGACTACGGCGGACTGGGCGGACTGAAGACTGTCAACGTGCGTTCATTAGGTTCGCAGCACGTGGGAGTGTATCTCGACGGCATACGTATCAATAATGCGCAGAACGGACAGATTGACCTCGGACGCTACTCGTTGAGCAATATGGAGTCGGTATCGCTCTACAACGCCAACCGCAACGAACGCCTGCAGTCGGCATCGGAGTATGCCTCGGCTGCAACGGTATATATGCAGACCCGACGTCCTACTCAGACTGCATACTCGTTGGAGTATGGATGCGGCTCGTTCGGACTGAACAAGGTGAAGGGTTATTTCTCGTTGAAGAACCTGATGTTTGTCGATGCCGAATATCAGCACACCAAAGGCAACTACGGTTTCCGCTTCCGTTCGGAGCAGGAGGACACGGTGGGCCGTCGCAACAACTCCGACATCACATTCTATCGTGTCGAAGCTGCCGGATTCTATCGCGGATTGTCTACACATATATATTATTACAACTCGGAGCACGGACTCCCCGGACCCGTAATCCGACGACTTTCCGACCAGTGGGATTCTACCGACCGCCAGTGGGACCAGAACTTCTTCGTGCAGTCTTCATACAAACACGCTTGGGAACACTTCGGACTGAAGGCTAACATCAAGTACGCTTTCGACTATCTGCACTATCTGCAAGACCCCAATACCAACGCCTCTACAATGTTCTGCGACAACCATTACACCCAGCAGGACGTCTACGGCTCCATAGCCGGAGCGTGGAACACACGCTACTTGTCGCTCACTGCCAGCACCGACCTGCGCTGGACCGACCTCAATGCCGACGTGTATAAGTTTGATTACGTATATCGCATTGACTCAAAGTCGCTGCTGTCGGCAATAGCTTCTTATCGAGGCTTCGAGGCAAACGTGGCTCTTCTCTATACACACATATCCGACCACACCCGTTCGGCAGCCTCGCCATTGAGCCGTCTGGCTCCTATGTATCTGGCGTCGTGGCACGGCGGACCATGGACTGTGCGTGCTTTCCACAAGCGCATATTCCGTGCGCCTACGCTCAACGACCTCTACTATACGCTGGTGGGCAATGTGCAGCTTCGACCGGAGTACACATCGCAATGGGATATGGGCGTAGACTATAAGGACAAGTATCTGCATCTCGCCCTCGACATGTACTACAACCGCATCGAAGACAAGATTGTGGCTATTCCGATGAAGTGCCAGTTCCGCTGGTCGATGGTCAATTTCGGACTCGTTAAGTCGTTGGGACTGAGCGCCACAGCCGGTTACGACCGCCAGTGGGGTAAATTCTCACTCTCAACCAACGCCAACTACACCTGTCAGCGCGACCGTGACTACTCGTCGCCAGCCGATCCGGAGTACAAGAACACCATACCTTACTCGCCGTTGCACTCCGCTTCGCTCATACTCGACCTCGGATACGACGGCTACTCGCTCTGTACGTCGTGGTTATACACTGGCGACCGCTTCGCATTGATATCCAACAATCGTGAGGACATGCTCGGCGACTGGTATACCGTCGACCTGAAGCTCAACAAGCAGTTCCACATTGGCAAGCACAACGTACAAGCCACCATCGAGTGCAACAACCTGACCGACTCGCAACACGAAGTGGTGAAGCGCTATCCCATGCCCGGTCGCAACTGGAAATTCACTCTGCAGTGGAAGATATAGAAGAAGATTGGCAGCGAAAAAATTTTGAAAATACATCTTTTGTGACTATAGTCAGATGACCACCAACGTACAGCTACGGAATATTATTATGATTATATTGAATACACTACGCCACAAAAGCATGTCGCGCACGACCTCTACGGATTGTGGCATAGCAGGCTTTTTGTGTACATTTATGACGCTCCTGCTCCTCGCTTCGTGCTCGTTACAGCCTGCCGACTATCCCACGCCCGATGAGCCTACCACCGATTCCGACCGACTCATTGTCGTTTGCGAGGGACTGTGGGGCATGGACAACTCGTCGTTGTCGCTCATTGACCATGGAGTATTGACCAACCGATGGTTCCAACAGCAGAATCCAGGCCAGCATCTGGGCGACACTGGCCTCGATATACTGCAAATCAACGACACGTTGATAGCCATAAGCGTCAACTGGTCGAACATAATACAGTATATCAGACCCGACGGCACGGCTATAGCCGCTACCGAAAACATCCCCAACAACCGCCGTTTGGCTACCGACGGCAAGGGATTTCTCTACATAACATCGTATGCCGACAAGGGCTATGTGGCTAAAATCGACCTGCGCACAAAGCAGATTGTAGACACCTGTCATGTGGGCTACGAGCCTGAGGGCATCGCCTACTACGACGGTCGTCTGTACATTGCCAATACGGGAGGATACAGTTCGCAGACCAAAGATCACGGATATGAGCAGACCGTAAGCGTGGTTGACGCACCGACTATGCGCGAACTGCGTCGCATCGACACCGGATGCAAGAATCTGTACGGCATCATGTCGCAGTCGGGACAGTACATCTGCATCAACTCGGCAGGCGATATGTACCACATTCCGCCCCGTTGCATCGTGATGAACATGGCTAACGACGAGTTTCGCGTGTACGATTTCCCTGCCACATACAACTGCGCTTATCACAATAGGTTCTACATGATAGGTTCCAGCTACTCATACATCACCAGTACATATACCTATTCGGCACACACCATAAGCCTGCCCTCGCTCGAAGCCAGCGAAGGACTGGCCGACTACAACGCTGCCAATGAGACGATAATGAACATGCAGTCGCCCTACGCCATATACATATCGCCACTGTCGGGCCACATGTATGTCAGCGACGCACGGTCGTATGCCACCAACGGATATGTCTATGAATTCGACCGCCAGGGCGTGCAACTCAAACGATATTTGCTGCGCGGAGTCAATCCGGGCAGAATAATAGCAATGTAAAGCAATATGTTAGCAATAGAAAAACAGAATATGAAACGATTGACAATACTTCTTGCCGCACTCATTATGGTTGTAGTGACGGCATCGGCGCAAGCCAAACAGACAGTTAAGGTGCTCGAATATTGCCCCGCACCGGGTCAGTTTACCAATAATCTCCCCGAAATCAACAACAAAATGTCGGCAGAAGAGCGACTGAAGGCATGCGAACAACAATTGGAAGATGGCTACCTCGTGTGTCTCGGCGCAGCCGGAGGCTACATCACCGTAGCCC
>ERZ1034678.1735-NODE-1735-length-10530-cov-20.555322_pt1 | contig 10530 bp, 9 predicted proteins | sample MGYA00520640_ERZ1034678 | MGnify/ENA primary metagenome ERZ1034678 (study PRJEB33766, sample SAMN09781767) | gut metagenome | biome: gut microbiome | host: Homo sapiens | place: Madagascar | study: EMG produced TPA metagenomics assembly of the PRJNA485056 data...
ACGCCGGTTTTCAAGACCGGTGCATTCGACCACTCTGCCATCTCTCCATAGGGTGCTGGATCCGATAGATATAGTCTTGCTATATGTTGCGACTCGTTATGTCGTCTTGCTTATTTGCGGGTGCAAAGGTAGTAGTTTTTATTTAATCTGCAAAACTTTTCGCCACTTTTTTTTGAAAAACATGAAAAAAAGAACGTAAGAACACGATTCGTTGCTTGCATTTCTGATTTTTCTAATTCAAAATTCCTAATTTCTAATGCGCTTTGCGCACCAATTCTTGCTAAGGCAAGCGGCAAAGCCGAGCGATAGCCATTACTCTTTTTGCTGAATATTCATCTGCAAGGCATACGGCTTTAAATTCTATAACTTCTGAACTTGCAAAAGTTCAATGATTTAATATTAATTGGATATGGAAATTAATAAAGACTTTTTAGGTAAGCTCTTTGAACAAGCTGTTGTTAATCCTCGATTACGTCAGAACTTGGATTTTTAATATAGTGATAATCGTTGATATTGTCAATTGGCAAACCGCACAATTTCGACAATATAAAAACGATCTATTATCAATAGTTAATTCCTTTCTTCTATTCGAGAATTGCGAACGATGAAATCTTTGGATGATCGTTATAACAATTAGTATGATGGGTGGATAACATAGAGGACTATGATGATGAAAATCTGTTCTTTACACGACTGAAGATATTGGAAGACAGTAAACTCTATTTTCCATTTTTGGAATCTTGCGTGAATCCTACATACATAACCGATGAAGAATATCGTCAACATCTGGTTAAGGTTATAAGTTTCATAGGTATGATTGTAGAAGATAAAGGCGATTATTACGATTTATTTGTAGACAAGAAAATACAAAAAGTCGTAGAAGAGCTGAAGGTATTGCATCATGATGTACTAATCCGCTATCTGACCTATTGGTCAGAGGCCATAGACAGCCGTAAATACGTAGTAGAGAGTGACATCCTGCTGCCATGCGCACGGTGAAGTCATGGAAGAACTACAGTTTTATTGTGAAAAGACACAAATGACAAAAGAAATCTCGTTGAGAGAAATGAGTGAGAAGCTGGATGTTAGACCGAGCATTGAACGGCTTTGTGATACTGTGATGAGATATGCGCCGGACAAGAAGGGTATTGTGTATGCTATTGATATTAAACATGCGGAGCATATCGCGGAGTATTATAGGGAACGGGGACTGAATGCTGTGGCGATTAGTTCGAAGACGCCTGCGGAGGAACGGAAATATATAATTGAAAGGTTTAGAAACTCGAATGATTCTTTGAAGAACACGAATTGTCATGTATTAGACTCTCCGATTAGGATTTTGGTAAACGTTGACTTGTTTGGTGAAGGTTTTGATTGTCCTGATGTGGAATTTATACAGTTGGCTCGTCCTACGTTGTCGTTATCAAAGTATTTGCAGCAGGTGGGACGTGGCATGCGTGTGTATGAGGGTAAGAGATATTGCCTGATATTGGACAATGTGGGATTGTACCGCTTGTTGGGTATGCCGTCGGATGATAGGGATTGGCAGGCTATGTTTGAAGGAAAGTCGGCTGGCAAAGGAAACATTGCCAGTGCTGAGGAACGAAATAGTGTGACGTATGCGTTGCGTGATGAGAGTAGATGTATTATATCTAACGAGCAGACCGAACTGATAACCGTTATGACTCATGAGGGACAGAGAAAGGACCTGGATGAGGCTTACGGTTATGAGGTGAAGAAGAACGAAATGGGGCTGTTGGGCGTAATAGACAAGGACGGCAATGAGGTTTTGCCTTATATATATAATAAGGTGGAATTGAAGGCTCATGGATTGGCTAAATTGTACTCGAAAAAGAAGTTTGACCGTGAACGTCCATGGATGGATTTGAAGAATGGTGTGAGGTTTGTTAGAAGACCTATGATTGTTAGATGTGGTTTTCTTGATTTTAGCACAACGGATGGAAGGATGTTGTATCCGAGAGTTAAGACTCGAAGGATGGACGAGAATTGTTTTGTTATGCTGGATGCCTTGACTAATGGTATTGATAAGGGTCTGCAATTCCGCACGTTCTATATTCAGCCTTCTGAACCTGAGCGTCTATATATATAAGGAGAAGATTGACGACATGCAACTGTGGGAGGATGACTCTGGCGGATGGGCTTATAGAAAGGATAATGAGTGTTTGTTGCATCCGGTAAGTAGGGAGGCATGGCTGACAAGAAAGGATGCATGGACAGAAGAGATGAGGAGGTTTGAACAGGATGTGAATGAAAACACAGGGTTATTTGAACTGAGAATAGAAATGAAATACACCTATGCATACAGCGAAAGGCTGTTGGCCGATTTTGAAGAGATTGACCTAATGATAGAGCATAGGACTGATGGCACCGAGCAGGCATATTGCCGTAAGTATGAGTATACCAAGTGGAAACCAGTTGGTGTGTTTGCCAAGGTATATCCTCAGGCATATGATATAAGAGTGGTGCTGAACCTGAATGGCAAATATATTGTACGCACCAAATGGTTTGAACCATTTGAGAACCCAGAACAGGAGTATGATTTTGCAGAACTGTTAGACAACGTCATTTTGCATATTGTTCAAAATGGCAAAGAATATTGGGTATACCTTGAAAACAAAGTTTGTTTCGCAAAGAAACCGGAACTCGTAACCATAGGTTTTTTGAATTTTCTGAAAATGGATGACGTATATGTGGAGATGAGTCCGTATAACAATAGAAAATACAGAAGAAAAGAAATAAGGATGGGCAAGGACATATGCTTCTTGGGCAGCAACGATGTTCTGCTGAAACCATCATCAAGAGAATGGCGCAACCATTTCTATATCCATCGTCGTTATGCTGACGGCAAGCATTACTTGCTGAGTAAGACAATGGATGAGGAAGACTATGCTACATTGTATGAATTGTATTATGACGGTGTGAATGCACCTAAGTTGAAGAAACAACAGAAATAGATTTTAACGCTAAATATTGACAAAGGGAAAATGTGAACAACTTGTGATATTTTATGAATATACCTTAACGGCTATAAATACGTAACTTTGCAGTCGAAAAAAAATAAAGGTATGAAAAGAATATTGTTCACATTTTCCTTGACACTTCTTGCCTCGTATTCGATGGGGCAGGAAGTGTTGTCGTTGAGTAGATGCCTACAGATGGGCATTGAAAGAAATCTTAACTTGAAGACATATGAGGGTAATGTGCTTAAGGGTAAGCACAATATCAGTGAGAACCGTTCGCGCCTATTGCCACAGATTAATATCGGTGCTGCGCTAAACGATAACTTTACTCCTCCGGTGTCGGTTACTGACGGTTCGGCTTATGGTAAGCCATACAATGTTACTAAAACGTTGCAGTATAACTCGTCGGCAAGTATCCAATTGCAAATGCCGTTATATAGTCAGACGGCTCTTACCGCCTTGGACATTTCCAAGACACTCGACCAAATCAACAATCTTTCTTACGCTAAGGCAAAGGAGGACTTGATAGTGCAGATAAGTAAGATGTATTATCTTGCTCAGAACACTGAGGAGCAGATAAGCATTATCAAGGACAACATAAAACGAATAGAGGAGTTGCGCGATATTACACAGGCTTTCCACGATAACGACATGGCCCTTAGTGTGGATGTGAAGCGTGTGAACGTGAACCTTGAGAATCTTAGCGTGCAGTATGACAATGCCAAGGCAATGCTTACTCAACAGTATAATATGCTGAAGTATGTAATAGACTATCCTGCCGACCAAGCCATTGCTGTGGAGAAGGCAGACATAGACAAGACGGATATGGCTGCGCTTACCGGACTGAATGAGAACCTGTATGAGCTTCAGCTTTTGCGCACTCAGCAGAGTTTGGCAGAGAAACAGAAGAAGCTTGCCAAGGATGGATATATGCCTACGCTTGCGTTGATGGGCAATTGGACATATGCGGCATTTACTGATGAATTTAAGAACTGGTTTCATTCGGGTGAATCGAACCATTGGTATAAGTCGAACGGTATAGGTATATCATTGCGTATTCCGGTGTTCGACGGTTTTGAGAAGCGTTCGAAGATAAGAAAGGCGCAGGTGGATATTGACAATGCCAAATTGAAATACGAGGATGCGTTGAAGGGTATGCAGACTCAATATGCCAATGCTGTAAACGACCTTGCAAACAACCAACGCAACTATAGCAAGCAACGAGACAACTATCTGCTTGCTGAGGATGTGTATAAGGTGACAAGCGACAGATATCGCGAGGGTATTGCATCTATGACTGAGGTGTTGCAGGACGAAATGAGCATGAGTGATGCTCAGAATAATTATCTAACGGCTCATTTTAATTATCAGGTGTCGAACTTGACATTGCTTAAACTGACGGGAGAGTTGGAAAAACTCACGAAGTGAGTTTTTCTGAATTAGGAATTTTGAGTTAGGAATTAGGAGTTGTTCTCGGCTTCGCCTGCGATTATGAATTATTCAGTTATGAATTATTCAATTTGGTATTTTATAGTAGCGGAGGTCTCCAGCCTCCGCAGCATCAAACGATAAGCTATAAAGTATCTTGACATCACCGCTTGCTGCGGAAACTGAAGACCTCCGCTACTATACAAACAGCATTTTGACATTGCATATAAACTGTAAGTTGCATTGCATTATAAAAACAATAAAATCAAATAAAAACAAATGGAAACGAATAACAACAATACAAACAATAATAATACAAACAACGAGACTGAGACAGCTCAGTCGACACACGAGCTTACTGCCAAGCAACTTAAGCGCCAGCGCATACGCCAATTGGTTGTGAGTCTGATAGGTGTGGCTATCCTTGTATGGGGAATTGTAAAGATAGGCTGTATGTTTATGGACTATAAGAGCAACGAGAAGAGCGACGACGCACAAGTGGAGCAATATATCTCGCCTGTGAATATGCGTGCCTCGGGATATATAAAGAAGATATACTTCAAGGAACATCAGGATGTAAAGAAGGGTGATACACTACTTGTTCTTGACGATCGTGAGTATCGTATACGTGTGATGGAGGCTGAGGCTGCACTTAAGGACGCTATGGCAGGTGCCAATGTTGTGGATGCTTCGTTGCAGACAACACAGACATCGGCTACTGTTTACGAGGCTTCGATTGCCGAGATTGAGATACGTCTTGCAAAGCTTGACAAGGACCGTCAGCGATATCAGAATCTTGTGGCACGTAATGCCGCTACACCTATTCAACTTGAACAGATAGAGACAGAATATAACGCCACAAAGAAGAAACTTGATGCTGTGCGCCGTCAGCAGAAGGCTGCATACTCGGGTGTTAACGAGGTGCAGACACGCAAGAAGAATACTGCTGCTGCAATAGAACGTGCGCAGGCTGCTTTGGAAATGGCAAAGCTTAACCTGTCTTATTGTGTAGTTACTGCTCCTTGCGATGGCAAACTTGGTCGTCGTGCATTGGAGGAAGGACAATTGGTTAACGCTGCTCAGACCATTACATATATTATGCCTGACACACAGAAGTGGGTTATTGCCAACTATAAGGAGACACAAGTGGAGAAGCTATATGTAGGACAGAAGGTGACAATGACCGTAGATGCTTTTGAGGGTAAGGAGTTTCATGGCAAGATAACAGCTATATCAGGTGCTACAGGCTCTAAATACTCGCTTGTACCTACAGACAACTCAGCTGGCAACTTTGTAAAGATTCAGCAGCGTGTGCCAGTGCGCATAGAGTTTGAGGGAATATCCAAGGAAGACAACGATAAGTTGGCTGCCGGAATGATGGTTGTAGTAAAGGCTCAACTTAAGTAATGACACAAGCAGAGATATATACAGCGGTGCCTGAGCATCTGCCTAAGAATTTTCCGTTCTATAACTGGGTGCCAAAGCCTCTTGGCATTGCCTTTCTCGTCATTCTTTTCATACCTATCATGACGGTAAGCGGTGCCTACACCGTAAACAGTAGTGAGATGGTGGGTGGGCTTGGCATCCAGTCGGAACATATTGCATTCATTAGCTTTGTAACGTCAATAGGTATGGCGGCATTCTCGCCGTTCTTCTATTCACTGGTTAGTGTACGACGCCAGAAGCTGATGAGTTTGGTATGCTTCTCTTTGCTTGCCATACAGAGTTATATATGTGCCAATACAGACAGCCTGTTTATCCTTGCTCTTAACAGCTTGATAATGGGTTTTGTAAGGCAGACATTACTGATGTGCAATCTATTCACGCTTATCAAGTATGGCTTTGGTATAGAGGCAACGCGCAACGTTACACCTGGCAATGAGCCAATGGATGAGGCAGGATGGGATGCACTTGATACAGAGAAGAAGGCGAGTCAGCCTATTATCTACTTCTTCTTTATGTTGCTGGGACAGATAGGTACGTGGATAACAGCATGGTTTGCATACAACTATCATTGGCAGATGGTGTACTATGCAATGTTGGGTGCCATACTTGTGGCGCTGCTGATAACATTGGTTTGCATGCCTTATAATCCGTATCCTACCAAGCGTGCGCCACTGTCGTTCTCTAAGTTTGGCAATGTGGTAGTGTTCTGTCTGATGTGCTGTTCGTTTGTATATGTTGCTGTATATGGCAAGGTGTACGACTGGTACAGTTCTCCATTGATATGTTGGGCTACTGTGATATGCGTGGTTTCCACCTTATTATTTATATATCTGGAGAAGACACGCCGTTCGCCATACTTTATGCTTAAGGTATTTAAGTCGCGCAGCATTAAGGGAGGTATACTGTTATTCATAGGACTGATGATATGCAACTCGAGTTCGATGCTTGTAAACATATTTGTTGGTGTGGGCATGAAGACAGACCAGATTCAGGTGGCAGCTCTTGGCAATTGGGTATTGCTGGGCTACTTCATAGGATTGGTAACTATACTCATCCTTAACAATAAGGGAGTTCACTTTAAGTGGTTCTTTGCCCTTGGCTTTATACTGATAGCAGCAGCCTCGCTGTTTATGTACTTTGAGGTGCAGACAGCCGGAATGTTGGAGCGTATGAAGTGGCCTGTAGTAATACGTGCAACGGGAATGATGCTGCTATATTCGCTTATAGCTGTTTATGCCAACCAGCGTATGCCGTACAAGTTGCTGTCTACATGGGTGTGCATAATGCTAACAGTACGTATGGTGATAGCACCAGGCATTGGTTCGGCATTGTATCAGACGGTGTTCCAATATCGTCAGCAGTATTATATAACACGATATGCCCACGATTATGACCGTACAAATATAGAGACAGCCATGACTTATGATCAGACAGCCCGTGGCATGCAGTATCAAGGCAAGAGCGAGACAGAAGCGCAGAACATGGCTGCAATGTCGGCTAAGGGCAAGGTACAGGTACAGGCAACGTTGTCGGCTATAAAGGAGATGTCGGGTTGGACAATATATGCATGCCTTATACTTGCAGGCTTGATGCTTGTAGTGCCTTGGCCTAAGAGGGACATATCTAAGGATACGAGGGAAGGATATATAGAATATTAATAAGCCCCAACTACAACCGCTCCTCCAATATGGTGGGGCGGTATGTTTTTTTATATTTTGCTATTCCATATATTTTTGCTAAATTTGTCGCGTACAAACGGCTAAAGTAATGAAGAATAGCAATAACGACATAGATATACTCGAACAGCAGATGGCCAATAATGAGGAAATCTGCTGTTCGTGTGGTAATATACAGTCTTTTCCGAAAGTATTTTTTGACAACTTCCGCGTTGCTGATGTGGGCATTATTGTGTGCACATCGGGTACGTTTAAGTTTAGTTGTGAGGACGTGGAATATGTGGTAAACAAAGGCGAGACAGTTTTTATATCGCACAATGTTTACTTTTCGGTTATCAATCACAGTGCCGACTGCTCTGTGGTTATTATTCTTTATCGCGTAGATTCTATACGCGACATCCTTGGCAGTACCGTTGTCGGGATGCGATTCATAGAGATGCTTAATCCAAGGGCGTGCTGGGTGATGCACACAGGACATGAGGATGAGTTGACAAAATACTCAGAACTATTGGCTGTGGGCAACCGATACAGTAATGTCTTTGCCGCTAACGAACGTAGACTGCTATTGCTATCGCTTACGTATAGGCTTTGCAGCATATTCCATGAAATGTCGAAGGAAGGGGATAATGCGCCAAGTAGGAAACTTGAGACATATATGCAGCTGATGCAGTTGATAGACCAATATTATATAAAGGAGAGGGGAGTGAGGTTTTATGCCGACAGGTTGTGCCTGTCGCCAAAATACTTGACCTCGCTTGTTAAGTCGGTGTCGGGCAACAGCGTTCAGCAACTTGTGTTCAAGGCGATAACAAAAAAGGCCATCTCCTTAATCTCTACTACAGATAAGAGTATTAAGGAGATAGCCGATTATCTAAATTTTCCCAATGCATCAGCCTTCGGCACATTCTTTAAGAAACAAGTGGGAATGTCGCCGATGAATTATAAGAGGGAGAATTAGAATTTGCTATCATTTTATGCAGTTTTTAGCAAAATCTGCATAAAACTCATGCAAAGTTGCTATATTTGCAGAAAAAGTAGAGTAAATGGAACAGTTATTTGAATACTTCAATCGTAAACTTATAGAGACACCCATAGATTTGGTTCGATATAAGTATGTAGATGCTCTTGCAATATTTTATTGTATTAGATATATAATAAGGGTGTATAAAACTCGTGGACTTGAGTTTTACACACCCTTATTTTATTAATGTTTATTATATCAGATTGATTTGTGGTTGTTACTTCACAATCTTGATTGTCTGCTTGCCAGCCTTAACCATATAGATGCCTGCTGCTACATTCTGAAGCGACATTGAAGAAGCATTGTTAGCCTTCTTTACAAGCATACCGCTTGCGGTGTAAAGTTCGATGTCGGCAGCCTTAGCAAGGGTAATGGTATTGCCATTCCAGCTGATAGTGTTGCCGTTAGCTGTGAGCTGCTTAACACCAGTATCCTCTCCATCTTTGTAGTAGTTGTATGTATATACGCCTTCTGTAGGATTCTTGTCAGCCTTGTTGTCACTTTGAGTGATAGTATAAATATCGTTGTGTGCTACAGAGGTGGCAAAGATAGCATCGGTACCAGCCTTAACCTTCATCTCAGAAGGAACAGTTTCGGTATCTATATGGAAGTTGAGAGGAGTGTCTACAACATGTCCGCTTGTTTGTTCTGCCCAACCAGTAAGCTGCACTTCGTCGTTATAGACAGCCATGCCAGTTACAACCTCAGCCTTCTTGTTTACATCACCCTCATCGTAATTACTTGTAAGTGCCCAGTTCTTAGACAAGTCGGTTGCCTTAAGACTTGCAATATAAGTATCGCAACCACCAACGTATGCCTTGGTATTATCAAACGGGAAAGTCTCGTTAAATGTACCAGCCAGGTAGATATTGCCATTGTATAAAGTCATCTGGTCAATAGTATTGAACTTGGCATTGCGCAGATTGTTGTCAATCTTAGAGTGGTATGTCTTTGTTGCTGTGATGTTGCCATTCTCGATAGTAGCAAAGATATAGGCGTGCTCGTATTTGGTCTCCTCGCCTGCCACACTATTAAGCAAGTCGGTAATCTGCTTAGAATCGTTAGCCGACATCAAAGTGAGATCGTTGCCATAAGCCACGAAGGCAGCATATACCTTAGAGCCATCAGTTGTGAAATTGGCTACCTCTGCTCCGTAACCCACTTCTGTCTCCATATCTGTTGCAGCCAATTGTGCTACAAGCTCGGTCTTATCAAAGTTGGCTGATAATGAAACGATGGCTAAAGTAGGAACATCCCATGTGTAAATACCAAACATACTTCCGTACTGACCAACCAATGCAAGGTCGTTAATATTGACGTTGCCTTGGAAAGAAGCGGCAAGATAAACCTTTCCGTTTGATGCTAATAGTTTAGAAGGGATGAAGTTAGGGTTTGGATCGCCGTATCCCTCGTCATTACGAGCCTGTTCTGGGATTACAACCTTTGAAGTCACATACTCACCTTCCTTATTATACTTAACGATGAAGGCAGAAACCTGAGCAGTCTTACCATCCATACCATTGATAATCTCCTTAGAGTCGCCATTGCCGTTGAGAATCTCAACCTTATCGGCGAACACGCCTGCAGCATATACATTGCCTTCAGCATCGTTGGTGACAGCTGTAATGGTGGCAGCACCCTTCAATCCTGCAGCCCACTTCTTGTTTCCTGCCTTGTCGTACTTAGCAATGAAAGCACTTGTTGCGATAGGCTCAAGATAGCTGTTTGCAAACTCAATATCCTTAGTATAAGTACCAGTAACAATGGCATTGCCCTCATTGTCTATAGTCATGGCTGAGCCACGCTGCAAGTCGGCTACCTGCTCTGTTGTAGCAAGGTTGGCTGTCCATGTAGGAGCTGCATTCTCTTCTGCATTAGCAACTATCGTAGCCAATGCCAACATAACAGAAAAAGTAAATTTCTTCATATGCTAAAAATTTTTTAGTTTGTATACCTTATTATATATGTATATTATACC
>ERZ1034678.1742-NODE-1742-length-10499-cov-3.810992_pt1 | contig 10499 bp, 9 predicted proteins | sample MGYA00520640_ERZ1034678 | MGnify/ENA primary metagenome ERZ1034678 (study PRJEB33766, sample SAMN09781767) | gut metagenome | biome: gut microbiome | host: Homo sapiens | place: Madagascar | study: EMG produced TPA metagenomics assembly of the PRJNA485056 data...
TGGCGGTATTCCGCTGCTGGCGGCAGCGGCACTGATTGCCTACGTTGGCGTAACGGAATTCTATAACGGTTTTGAAAACATGGGGGTTCACCCATCCAAACCGATCGCGTACGTTATGATTACCATTCTGTATGCGGGACACCTGTTCCTGGGCGTGAACCACACCTTCCTGATGGCATGGGTAATTCTTTCCATGATGGTCAGCATGATCTACGGATGGAAAATTACGGAGAGAAAGCCGTACGATGCGGTTGCCACGCTGACGGCGCTGGTGTATATCGTGCTGTTCTCCTACCACATTGTCATCATTGACAACACCCCATATCCAAAGATGACCTGGCTGGTGGTTATCGCGGCCTTCGGTTCGGATATCATGGCCTACTTCACCGGATATTTTCTGGGAAAACACAAGATGGCGCCGAACCTCAGCCCGAAGAAGACCATCGAAGGTGCTGTCGGCGGAGTTGTGGGAAGTGCGGTTCTTTGCGGAATCTTCGGATACTTCTTTTACCCGACCATGATGGTGCACTGCATGATTATCGGCGTACTGGGCGGAATGGTGGCCGAAGCGGGCGACCTGACCGCATCCATGTTTAAGCGTGGAATGGGAATTAAGGATTACGGACACCTGATTCCGGGTCACGGCGGCATTATGGACCGTTTTGACAGTGTGATTTTCGTGGCACCGGCAGTGTGCTACTACATTCTGTTTGTTCTGGTATAAGCGGAACAGAGAAGAAGAGGATAGAAGGTTAATCGGATGAAGAAAATAATTATTCTGGGAAGCACCGGCTCCATCGGTACGCAGACCTTGGACATTGTGGATGAGAATCCGGATTTGTTTACCGTGACCGCTTTGAGCTGCAGAAGCCGGGTGGATGAACTGATTCAGCAGATTGAGAAATATCGGCCCCTTGGGGTCTGCGTGGGAAACGAAGCGGATGCTCGTCGGGTGCAGGAACGATTCCCGAATCTTACCGTGTACTATGGCGACGAGGGTCTGGTTCAGCTGACGGAAGTCGAGGGAGACATGATTGTGAATTCCCTGATGGGAATCAGCGGTTTGGAACCGACCTATCACGGAATCCGGCTTGGGAAGGATATTGCGTTGGCCAATAAGGAAACCCTGGTGGCCGGAGGCGCTCTGGTGATGGATGCCGTGGCGAGAAAGGGCGTGAAGCTCCTGCCGGTAGACAGCGAGCACAGCGCCATTTTCCAATGCCTGGAAGGAAACAAGGGGCGGGAAATTCGGCGAATTCTCCTGACCGCATCCGGCGGACCGTTCCGGAAGTACTCTCCGGAAGAGCTGGAAGATGTGACTTTGGATCAGGCGCTGAATCATCCGAAGTGGACCATGGGTCGGAAGATTACCATCGATTCCGCCACCATGATGAACAAGGGGCTGGAAGTCATCGAGGCTCGCTGGCTCTTCGATGTGCCGGCGTCCAAAATCGATGTGCACGTGCACCCGGAGAGTATCGTTCATTCCATGGTGGAATTTGCGGATACTTCGGTGATCGCTCAGATGGGACTTCCGGATATGCGGATTCCGATCAGTTTGGCTTTGGGATACCCGAAGCGGCTGGAGTATTCCGGGGACAGCTTGGACTTCTTCACGGAGGGCGCCAACCTTCATTTCGAGAAGCCTCGGATGGATGTGTTCCGCTGTCTGAGCTTGGCGTATCAGGCCATTGAAGACGGAAGAAGTTACCCGATTGCATTAAACGGGGCCAATGAGGAATTGGTGGCCATGTTCCTGAACAAGGAAATTCGTTTCCTGGATATTCAGCGCACCATTGAGAAGGTGCTGGAGGCCCACAATCCGGTGGATCCGAAGAGCGTATCGGAAATTTTGGAGATCGATCGGGACGTGCGGCGGATGGCGAGAGCATTGGCACAGGGCTAGTTCTTTTTCGGGAATTTCATCGGAGGGTGAGGACCGAAAATAAATGAGTAAAGAAACGAGGACACTTTATTGCTGACAGCAATTCTAACAATCATACTTTTCTGCATTATGATTATTCCCCATGAGCTGGGACATTTTGTGGTAGCGAAATTGGTAGGCGTTCAGGTGAACGAGTTCTCCATGGGAATGGGCCCCCTTCTCTTCCAGAAACAGAAGGGGGAGACCTTATATTCCGTACGGCTCCTGCCCATCGGCGGGTATTGCGCCATGGAAGGAGAGAACGAGGAAAGCGGAAACCCGAGAGCCTTTAACAACAAGAAGGTGTGGCAGAAGATTGCCGTGCTCCTGGCAGGCGCCGTGATGAACGTCATCACCGCACTGCTGGTGATGATTATTGCGGTAACCGTATCCGGCATTCCCACCAACACGCTGGATTCTGTGGTGAAGAATTCACCGGCAGAGGCAGCCGGGCTTCGGGCGGGCGACCGTGTTGTGGCAGTGAATGAGGTCAAAACATCCGGTTGGATGGAAGTGGTACAGGAAATCGACCGAGACAAGTCCGGGAAAGAAATTCGGATTACGGTGGACCGGGATGGCAAGAAACAGAATTGCACCGTTCAGCCGGAATACTCCAAGAAAGAGAAACGAATGATGGTGGGCATTGCCTGCAGACAAAGCCATAATTTTTTTACCTGCGGACGATATGGCGTGACGGCCACCTGGAACTTGAACAAACTGATGCTGAAGAGCTTGAAGATGCTCTTTACCGGGCAGATGTCCCGAAACGACCTGGCGGGTCCGGTGGGAATGGTTTCACTGGTGAATCAGACGGCCTCGGCGGGCGCGGTGCCGTATCTGTATCTGGCAGCCCTGATTTGCCTGAATCTGGCCTACATTAATCTGCTGCCTTTCCCGGCGCTGGACGGCGGAAGAATTATCTTTGTGATGATTCGAAAGATTACGGGAAATATGATTTCCGACGATATGGAGGGGAAAGTGCATCTGGTGGGCATGTTCCTGCTGATTACTTTTGCTGTGTTTATTACCTGGAACGATATTATGCGATTGTTCGGATAGGAGAATGATATGACGAGAAGCGTACAATGCGGAAGAATTCAAATCGGCGGAGGAGCACCGGTTTCCATTCAATCCATGACAAATGTAGATACCCGGGATGAGAAGGCGCTGCTGCGTCAGATTCAGGAACTGGAAGAAGCGGGCTGCGATATCGTGCGGGTGGCGATTCCGGATATGGAGGCTTGTGAGTCTTTTGCACAAGTGCGGAAGAAGACGGAAGTGCCGCTGGTGGCGGATATCCATTTCGACTATCGATTGGCCATCGGTGCAATTGAAGCCGGTGCGGACAAGGTGCGCATCAATCCGGGCAATATCGGAAAAGCGGAGTACGTAAAGAAGGTGGTTCAGGCGGCCAAAGCGCGGCACATCCCGATTCGGGTCGGCGTCAACTCCGGCTCCCTGGAAAAAGAAATTCTGGCGGAATACGGCGGCGTAACGGCGGAAGCGCTGGCGAAGAGCGCGCTGAATACGGTTCGCTACATGGAAAACCTGGATTTCGATAATCTGGTGCTTTCCATCAAATCCTCCAACGTTCCCATGACCTATGCGGCCTATACTCTGGCCGCCAAGGAAACGGACGTACCGATGCACATCGGCATCACCGAGTCGGGAACACCGTCCAACGGAAAGCTGAAATCCGCCATCGGAATCGGCGGACTGCTCCTCAGCGGGATTGGAGATACCCTGCGGGTGTCCCTTACGGACGACCCGGTTCAGGAAGTTCTATTCGGGCAGCGCATTTTGGAAGCGGTAGGACTTCGGGAAAAGAGCATTGAAATCGTTTCCTGCCCGACTTGCGGCCGAACGGAAGTGGATTTGATTTCCTTGGCAGAGGAAACGGAGAACCGTTTGATTCCGGTTGCGAAAAGACGTCAGGAGAAGGGCCTGAGACCGTTAAAGGTCGCAGTAATGGGCTGCGTGGTGAACGGTCCGGGAGAATCCCGGGAAGCGGATTACGGTATTGCCGGTGGAAAGGGCGAGGGCTTGCTCTTCTCCCACGGGGAGATTATCGGAAAGGTGCCGGAAAACCAACTGGTAGACCGTCTCATTGAAATGATAGAGAAAGAAGAGTAGTGGATGATCAAAATACCCCAAGATATTCTGACAACGGAAGAGCTGGAACGCATTTCCGGGATGAAAGAACAGGATATTAATATTGAAATACCCAGGGTATATCTGGAAAAAGAGAGTTTGACGCTGGTAGTCGGTGTCAAACTCAATTTTGTGATACCTCGAATTCACGAGAAGCGCATGCGGGATCGGATTCTGAAGAAGGTGGGACAGGCGAAGGACGTGCGGTTCCGGTACGCCTATCAAGCTTCCGAAGCACCGACAGCGAAGAAGGCGTCGGATAAAAGCAAAGGCAGCAAGAAGCCCAACATTTCCGGCGGGGTTCTGTACGGTACCTATATCTCCGGAGACCCCATTCCCATCGAGGAAATCTACGGCAAGGTGGGGGAGCGGGGTCAGGTGGTCATTCGCGGAGAACTGTTCAGCCTGGATTCCCGTGCCATTAAGAACGGCAAACTTCTGGTGACCATGGAAATCACCGATAAGGAGCGGGCCACCTGCTGCAAAGCTTTTATGAAGACCGAGGATTTTGAACTGCTGGAGGAAAACGTTTCTCTGGGAGACTGGCTGAAGATTTCCGGAAACGTGGAATTCGATACCTTTGAAAATGAAGTGGGCATCATGGCCCGGTCCATCAACCAGTCGTCAAAACCGGAGCGAAAAGATGAGCATCCGGGGGAGAAGCGGGTAGAACTTCACGTGCACACGAAGATGAGCGACAACGACGGATTCAACGAAATCGCGGAACTGGTGGATCAGGCGGCGGCCTGGGGTCAGAAGGCGGTGGCGATTACGGATCACGGCGTGGTGCAGGCCTTCCCGGATGCGGCTAATCGAGCGGCAAAACTTCGGGGCAAAGGGAAGGATATCAAAATCATTTACGGCATGGAAGGATATTTGTATCCCGATGAGGATGCCATGCTTCCGGATGGAACCATCGATATCAAAAAAAACCGGACATACCATATCATTCTGCTGGCCAAGAATCTGACGGGACTTCGGAATCTGTATAAAATGGTCTCTTATTCCCACGTAGATTATTTTTACAAGAAACCGAGACTTCCCCGTTCCGTACTGCAGGAACATCGGGAGGGGATTATCGTGGGCAGTGCCTGCGAGGCCGGTGAGCTCTATCAGGCGATCAACCGGGGGGCTTCCCGGGAGGAGCTGCTTCAGATTGCGGATTTCTACGATTATCTGGAGATTCAGCCGTTGGACAACAACCAGTTCATGATTGACAAAGGGATGGTGGCATCCCGGAAGGAGCTGGCGGAGAATAACCTGCTGATTCTGTCCCTGGCGGACGAGCTGGGGAAGATGACCGTCGCCACTACGGACTCCCACTACCCGACGAAGGAGTCGGCGATATATCGGAACATCATTATGTCCAGCATGGGCTTTAGCGAGACCAACGCCAACAGCCTGTACCTGCGCACTACGGACGAGATGCTGGCGGAATTTTCCTACCTGGGAGACCGGGCGGAAGAGGTGGTTGTTACCAATACCAACCGGATTGCGGATATGTGCGAGGTGTTCGAGCCGGTGCCGCCGGATAAGTGTCCGCCGAAGATTGAAGGCGCGGAGGAATTCCTGCGGGATACCTGTTACGAGAATGCAAAGGCAATGTACGGCGATCCGATTCCGGAAGTGATTCAAACCCGGCTGGATACGGAGCTGAACGCCATCATCAATAACGGTTATGCCGTGATGTACGTAGCAGCCATGCGTCTGGTAAAAAAATCCAACGATGACGGCTACCTGGTGGGCAGCCGAGGATCCGTAGGATCTTCTTTCGCCGCTACCATGGCGGGGATTACCGAGGTAAACCCGTTGGAGCCGCATTATATCTGTCCGAAGTGCAAGAATCTGGAATGGCTTGCGGAGGAAGATGAAGCAAAGTACGACTGCGGATTCGACATGCCGGACAAGGTGTGTCCGAAGTGCGGCACACCGTACGAGAAGAACGGCTTCCGTATTCCGTTTGCCACCTTCCTGGGATTCAGCGGCAATAAGGAGCCGGATATCGACTTGAACTTCGCCGGCGAATACCAGGCCACGGCTCACAAATACGTAGGCGTGATTTTTGGAGAGAAGAACATCTTCAAAGCCGGCACGGTAGCCACCGTCGCGGACAAAACCGCCTACGGTTACGTGAAGCACTATGCCGACGAGTCCCCGAAGAAGCTGAGCAAATACGACATCGATTATCTCACCAAGGGCTGTACGGGGGTAAAAAGAACCACCGGGCAGCATCCGGGTGGAATCATCGTCGTGCCGGACGATCATGAAATCTATGAGTTCTGCCCGGTGCAGCGTCCGGCTAACAAACCGGTGGATATCATCACCACCCATTTCGATTATCACAAAATCGATAAGAACTTGCTGAAGCTGGATATTCTGGGCCACGATGTGCCGCAGATGATTCGTCACCTTCAGAATATGACCGGTGTGGATCCGATGACCATCGACGTTGCGGATAAAAAGGTCATCAGCCTGTTCACCTCTACAGAGGCCTTGAACATCCAGAATCCGGACTACAAATTCGTTCACGGAACCTATGCCATTCCGGAGTTCGGAACCAATTTCACGCGGCAGATGCTGGACGACATTCAGCCGACTACCATCTCCGCGCTGGTAAAGATTTCCGGATTCTCTCACGGAACCGACGTGTGGACCAATAACGGCCAGGAACTCCTTCGAGACGGAAAAGCGACCATTGATGAGCTGATTTCCTGTCGTGACGATATTATGAACTACCTGATTCTGAAGGGCATCCCGAATGAGGAAGCCTTCTGGATCATGGAACACGTTCGTAAGAACAAGCCGCTGACGGAAGAAGAGCTGGAAACCATGAAGAGCCACGGGGTTCCGGACTGGTATATTTGGTCCTGCGAAACTCTGAAGTACATGTTCCCTCGGGCCCATGCGGTGGCCTACGTGCTGATGTCCATCCGGATGGCCTGGTTCAAGGTGTACTATCCGGCGGAATTCTATGCCGCATGGCTCTCTTCCAAAATCGATGATTTCGATATTCTGGCAGCCCGAGACGGAATTCAGGCGGTGGAGCGGGAGATGAAGAACCTGGAGCAGCTGGGGAACCAGATGACCACCAAGCAGAAAGATCATCTCACCGTCTACGAAGTGATGTACGAGATGTTCTCTCGGGGACTTCAGTTCCGGATGCCGGAGCTGGGCGTTTCCCAACCGTGTGACTTCATCGTGGAAAGTGGGGACGTAGTGGTTCCGTACATGGCCATCAGCGGACTGGGAAAAGCGGCAGCGGAGTCCCTGGCGGATGCCTACGACGGAACGCCGTTCACATCCCTGGATGACGTGCGACAGCAGACCAAACTCTCTCAGAGCAACATCGACGATCTGAAAGCCGTGGGCATGTTCCAAGGCGTACCGGATACGGCACAGGTATCCATCTTTGAGCTGTTCTAAGATATGGAATAACGTGTGAGGCTTGAGAGGCTTTGCAGAAAGTGGAGAAACCGGACCTTCCGAGGCCGGTTTTCTCCACAACTTCAGAATAATTCGAAAAAATTAAAAAAGTGCTTGCATTCACTTCGTTCCTATGGTAATATAAATGAGCGTCAGAAATGACTAAATACTTTTGGAGGATTGACCGAGCGGCTAAGGAGCTTGATTGGAAATCAAGTAAGGTGTAACAGCCCCGTGGGTTCGAGTCCCATGTCCTCCGCCACTGAAAACCTTGAAACTCAATTGTTTCAAGGTTTTTTTATTTTGATTTGTAACACGCATGTAACATTTTGAAATTTTTTGCCTATTTTTCCACAGATTTTGTGAGCATGTCGCCTAGTGCAGATGCTAGTTTATCTTCTTCTTCCTTCTTCTCGAAGAGGTGTGTATAAATTCCGAGTGTCGTTGAAACATTAGCGTGACCCATGCGCTTTGAAACGGTTGCGGGGTCAGCGCCCATTGAAATGCAGATGGAAGCGTACGTGTGCCTTAGGGCATGAAATGTAATAGGCTCAAGACCGATGCGCTCCATGTAACGCCTTAATCGTCTGGCGCACTCTCCCGGGTGGAACGCTTCACCATTTTGTTCTTTGATTAGATAGTCAGAATCTACCCACAACGGACCGAGCTTCAATTTCTGCTCTATGTGATGTTTTCGGAGAGCCTTCACATCACGAATAACTGGCGCCGGAAGGATGCACAAGCGTTCACCGGAGGACGTTTTGGTATCCTTCACGAATTCGTTTCCTATCCGGTGCATATATCTAGTGCGCTTGATAAAGAATCTTCCATCATCCGGTATTTCATCTTCCAGTATCCCCATTATCTCCCCACGACGAAGAGAGCCGAAAAGAGCCAGCTCAAAACAGACCCTTTGGTCAAGTGGTATTTCGTCGAGGTGGGAACAGAAAACGGCGAAGTCTTCCGGTGAAAGTATCTGGATTTCTTTTTTCTTGTTTGATGGAAGTATAACATCATGGCAAGGATTGCTTTTCAGCAACTCCCAGTTAACCGCAATCGAACAACAAAGGCGGAGGATAGAATAGGTATCTTTTACGGTTTTCGGAGATAATGTTAAAGATAAATCATCTATCCACGCCTGAATGGTTCTAGGTGTCAATTTAATCAAATCTAGCGTTCCCATGGTGGTATTGATTCTCTTAAGCGCAGCGTTATAGCCGTACACGGTATTTTGCGATTTGTTGTTGATAACCTGATTCCATACGGCGCTACACATATCCGACACTGTTTTACATTGCGAGGACACGCCAGCGATTGATTCAACCCAATCATCTATTTGAGCGTTGAGGTTCTTTTTTGATGTGGCATGGAACACCTTTGATTTCTGCTTTCTTTTCCCGGTGTAATCCGGCTCTAAGTCTACCCATACCCGGTATTTATTCCGTTCTAACTGCTTGATATGCATAACATCACTTCCTTTGACCAACTATAAAATCGAGCTGCTTATCCATATAATCAACCTCAGAATCGTTCAAGTCGGATGCCTTTATTTTAATACACAGGTCATCGGATGGAGTGCCTTCAATGGCGGCTAGGAAGTCGGGATTGTTCGAATCGTGGATATAGTTGAGATAGAGTTCCTTATTAAGTCCGTCCGGAATATCCGCTTCCGTGAACCCGGCGAGATAGGCAGGGTTCACATCTAAAACCTGTGCAAATTTCGCAACCTTATCACGTGGAATATCTCGTTCCCCTTTTTCGATTTTATTGATAGTAGACCTAGAACTATAACCGACAAGCCGCCCCAATTCTGCCTGTGATAATCCTAGCCGCTCTCTTTCTTTTTTTATTCTCTTGCCTATATTATCCATAACTGCCTCACTTTCTGTTAGTTCTTATTGATATAGTACCATAAAGTTAAACATAAATTAAATAATAATTAAAATAATGTTGACACGGAGTCGACATAGTGCTAATATAGACGTAGGCTAAAAGTCTACGAAAGGAGGGAATCATGACAGACAAGCAGAAGTTTGATGAGCGTGTTCAAGAGTGCGGCTACAGAATGGAATATGTGGCGGAGCGACTCGGGATTACCGTTCAAGCCTTATATAACAAGCGTTGCGGAACTAGAAGCTTCACGGCGCCGGAAATCAAGACGTTATGTGAGCTGCTGTCAATCGATACGATGGCAGAAATGCGTGATATTTTTTTGCGCTGAGTGTTGACAAATAGCCAACGAAAGGAGGGCAATATGTACGGATTCGTAACGGTACCGGAATTCAGCGTGCTAATGGGAATCAGCACTGACACGGTATACCGGCTAGTCAAGAATGATGCAATCCCCTACTACAGGGTAGGGAAGAACATCAGAATCAGAATTGATGATTTCAGAAAGGGAGGACAGACAGACTATGAAGAATTCCAGATTCTCGAAGATTAAAAAGCACTGGGAAGAGTTCTGGGAAGAAGAAAACGCTGAGGAGTACAACGGCGACACGCTGGGAATGTACATCGGAGGAACAATCGGAACACTGATGATGGTAGCAATGATTTTGTGGGGAGGTATGCCGGAGAGGATAGACCACTGAAAGAGCATGACCACTGTATGGATGCGATGAGATATTTCACGTATACAATCATGCGACAAGAAAAAGTTAAAGTTAAGGGATTCAAAGAGGGAATCTAATGTATACAAAAAGACCATATGAATTACCAAAGCCAATCACGGCGGACCCGTCAATACTGGAGCACATCACGCCTCAGTTGATTGAGGGGTACATCAATAAGCACGAGAGCAAATTCAAGCGCTATGAATATCTTGAAAACCTATACAAGGGGTTTCACGACGTATACAGGCAGCCGGAAAAAGAGAATTGGAAGCCGGATAACAGACTGGCGGTTAATTTCCCCCGGTACATCACAGACACCTTCCTAGGATATGCCTACGGCGTGCCGATTAAGTGCACAGCACCGGAAGACTCAGAGGATGAACGACTGG
>ERZ1034678.1749-NODE-1749-length-10480-cov-9.599137_pt1 | contig 10480 bp, 7 predicted proteins | sample MGYA00520640_ERZ1034678 | MGnify/ENA primary metagenome ERZ1034678 (study PRJEB33766, sample SAMN09781767) | gut metagenome | biome: gut microbiome | host: Homo sapiens | place: Madagascar | study: EMG produced TPA metagenomics assembly of the PRJNA485056 data...
TGCCCTGGGCTAGGAGCTTTTGGGCCTTCAGCCCGTACTTGAACCACATGCGAAGGTTCAGTTAAGAAGTTAAGGAGTTAAGGCAGAGGCTTTTTCTTAGGAGTTAAGGAGTTAAGAAGTTAAGAAGTTAAGCCAAATGCTTTTTCTTAGGAGTTAAGAAGTTAAAGGAGTTAAAGGAGTTAAGCCAAATGCTTTTTCTTCGTAGGAGTTAAGGCAGAGGCTAACGGGTAAAAAATAAAAAATATGAAGAAGAATATATTATCGCTATTCATGATGTTGGCGTCGGGCCTGAGCGCAAATGCCGCGGCTGACGTAGACTTTGAGCAGAATTTTTGTGATTCTACTCTGCGTATAGATTACACATTTCTGGGCAACGCCACCACGCAAAGCATAGCCGTAGACAAGCTGAACATGATGCCAAGATGGTACGGCAAGCATGCGCATCTGGACGAGCTGCCGGTGGAGGGCAACGGACAGATTACGGTTCGCAAGCATGGAACGTCAGAGGTTATTTACCGCAACTCGTTCTCTACGCTCTTCCAGGAATGGCAGTCGTACGACGAGGCAAAGAACAACGTGAAATCGTTTGAGAACGTGTTTCTGGTGCCCATGCCGCGCGATACGGTGGACATAACCGTAGACCTGCGCAACAACCGCCACGAGGTGGTGGAATCGCTAACCCATACCGTGGCGCCAAAGGACGTGCTGATAAGGCACATCGGATTTGGCAACACCACGCCATACGTTACTCTGCAGCAGGCTAAGGACACAACCAAATGCATCCACATAGCCTATGTGGCCGAGGGCTACCAGCCAGGCGAGATGGCAACATTTGTGGAGGACGCCAAGATTGCCACAGAGGCCCTGTTCGAGCACGAGCCATTCAGCTCCATGCGCGACAGATTTAATATCGTGGCTGTAGAGTCGGCATCGGTAGACAGCGGAACAAGTGAGCCGTCGAAGGGCGTGTGGAGAAATACGGTATTGGGAAGCCATTTCGACACATTCTATTCCAACCGCTACCTCACCACGCTCAACCTTAAGTCGTTGCACGATGTGCTGGCTGGCGTGCCCTACGAGCACATCATCGTGCTTGTAAACACAAGCGAGTATGGCGGAGGCGGAATACTCAACTCGTACAACCTCTCGATGACCCACCATCCGCAATATCGCCAGGTGGTTGTGCACGAGTTTGGCCACAGCTTTGCAGGTCTGGCCGACGAGTACGCTTACGAGGCCGAGCAGATTCCGATGTATCCGCACGACGTGGAGCCTTGGGAGAAGAACATCACAACACTTGTAGACTTCCACAACAAGTGGGAGAACCTGATTGAGCCGGGAACACAGGTTCCGACGCCTATGCCTGATGGGGAAAGTGAAAAGGGAAAAGGGAAAAGTAAGAAATCTGAGGTTGGCGCCTACGAAGGAGCTGGCTACAGCCTAAAGGGCGTTTATCGTCCCTACCCAGACTGCCGTATGCGCAGCAATCAGCACAAGGACTTTTGTCCGGCTTGCCAGAAGGCCCTGCGCGACCTGATAAACTTCTACACAGAGTAAATGCCAAGGCTTATTCTTACGATAATAATGATGATGTGCCTCATGACGCCAAGCTTTGCAGATATTCGCAAAGACGCCTCGAGCCAGTTGCTGACAAGGGCGATAGAATATTTTCAGAGCGGCAAATATCATGAGGCACTTCTTCTGTTTCAGAGGCTGGACAACAAGTACAAGCTTAATGCGCGCTTTCAAGGCTACATAGGCGTGTGCTACTTCTACGATGGCGATTACAAAAAGTCTGTGGCCGTATTGGGCAAGATTTCGCCCAATCTACAGCTGTTTGCCCCTCAGGAAAGGGCCGTGTACCTGTATTGCATGGCCGAGAGCAACTTCAGACTGGGGCATTATCGCAAGGCGCTACCCTTGTTTGAGAGCCACATACTGTTGTGCCACAACAACGAGAAGGGCGACTCCCTAATGCGCATAGGCCTTTGTTATCTGGCCCTGGACAAGACCAACATAGCCGACGAATACCTTAACGAGGCGACATTATACTACAGAAAGTTTAATGATGCCAAGAAATTGGAGCAAATGGCACATTATTTGCAAGGCTTAAAATAAAAACGTCTGGTTGGACAGGCGGGATTAGAAGTTAATTTAGAAGTTAGAGAAGTTAAAGAAGTTAGAGAAGTTAAAGCCATGTGCTTTTCTTCTTGGAAGTTAAAGAAGTTAAAGCCATGTGCTTTTCTTCTTGGAAGTTAGAGAAGTTAAAGAAGTTAGAGCCATGTGCTTTACTTCTTGGAAGTTAAAGAAGTTAGAGCCATGTGCTTTTCTTCTTGAAAGTTAGAGAAGTTAAAGAAGTTAGAGCCGTGTGCTTTTCTTCTTGAAAGTTAAAGCCAATATATATATAATGACGAATCAATTTTCAACTAAAGTTTCCACAATCCTTGCATTCAGCAGAGAGGAGGCGTTGCGCATGTCGTGCACACACGTAATGCCGGAACACCTATTGTTAGGTATGTTGAGAGACAGACAGAACCCTCTCCTTGATTTGCTGTTACGCTCGGATATTGACGCAAATGATATAAAGACAGAGCTCGAGAATAGTGTAAACAACAACAAGGAGGCCGAGGGCGAAGGCTCAATAGCCACACCTGCACTTGACGAGAAAGCAAGCAACATCCTAAAGCTGTCGATACTTGAGGCGCGTCTGCAACACTCGCAGATAGTAAACGTGGAGCACGTGATACTGGCCATTCTGCACGACCAGACAATAAACGGCGCCAAGCAGGTGCTGGAGAGCAAGGGATTGAACTATAACACAGCTATGAAACATCTTATGCAAACAACCTCGAAACCACAAAACGGAATAGGCATTTCGGAGGAGGAAGACGAAAATATAATGTCGGGAAACAACACCCAGGGCGACAAGAAGAGCCAGACTACAAGGACTACTGTGGCCGACAGAGGAGGCAAGACGCCTGTGCTCGACAAATTTGCTACCGACCTGACCAGGGCGGCTGCCGAGGGCAAGCTGGACCCCGTTGTGGGCAGAGAGAAAGAGATAAAGCGCGTAACCGAGATTTTGTGCCGACGCAAGAAGAACAACCCTATTCTTATTGGCGAGCCGGGTGTGGGCAAGAGTGCTATTGTTGAGGGACTGGCGCAGCTTATCGCCCAACGCCACACCTCGCCCCTACTCTTCAACAAGCGCATACTTCGTCTGGACATGACATCGATTGTTGCGGGCACAAAGTATCGCGGACAGTTTGAGGAACGCATACAGGCCTTGCTGCGCGAGCTTGAGGAGAATCCAGACATTATCGTGTTTATAGACGAGATTCACACCATTATTGGTGCCGGCAGCACGCCAGGCTCTATGGACGCGGCCAACATAATGAAGCCGGCTCTGGCACGCGGACTTATACAATGCATCGGAGCCACAACGCTTGACGAGTATCGCAACTCTATAGAGAAGGACGGAGCCCTGGAGCGCAGATTCCAGCGCGTTATGGTGGAGCCTTCTACGGCCGAGGAGACGCTCGAGATTTTGCACAATATCAAGGAACGCTACGAGGACCATCACCACGTACATTATACCGAAGAGGCTCTTAAGGCTTGTGTGGATCTGACGGCAAGATATATAACCGAGCGCCAATTCCCCGACAAGGCAATCGACGCCCTTGACGAGGTGGGCTCGTGCGTGCATCTGCAACATGCCGAATTGCCGCCAGCCATCGTGGAGAAGGAGAAGGAAATTCAGAATGCCGAGCAACTGAAGCGTGCCGCGGCAGCCGACCAGAACTTTGAGCTTGCTGCCAACTATCGCGACCGCCAATGTCAGCTTGAGGCCGAACTGAGAAGGCTTAACGACGAATGGGCTTCGAGCGACGACAGCAATCGCGAGACCGTTAACGCGTCGGATGTGGAGGGCGTTGTGTCTACCATGTCGGGCGTGCCCTTGCAACGCATCTCTGAGAAGGAGAGCGACCGTCTGCGCCGTCTGGGCAGCACCTTGAAGGGAACCGTAATAGCCCAGGACAAGGCTGTGGATAAGATTGTACGAAGCATACAACGCAACCGACTGGGTCTGAAAGACCCCAACCGACCAATTGGTGTGTTCATGTTCCTGGGTCCGACGGGTGTGGGCAAGACCTATCTGGCACAACAGCTGGCCTTGCAGATGTTTGGCACAAAGGACGCTCTGGTGCGTATCGACATGAGCGAGTATTCGGAGAAGTTCAACACGTCGCGTCTTGTTGGAGCGCCTCCGGGATATGTGGGCTATGGCGAGGGCGGACAGCTTACCGAGCGTGTGCGCCGTCATCCCTACTCTATCGTGCTGCTCGACGAGATTGAGAAGGCGCATGGCGACGTGTTCAACCTGTTGCTGCAGGTACTGGACGAGGGACGTATGACGGACGGCAACGGACGTATGATTGACTTTCGCAATACCATAATAATAATGACGTCGAATGCCGGAACACGCCAGCTTAAGGACTTTAGTCATGGCATAGGCTTCAACGCCTCGTCGATAAATGGTGCAGATGGCGAGAAGTCGAAGGAGTATGCGCGTTCGGTTGTGCAGAAGGCCTTGTCGCGCCAGTTTGCCCCTGAATTCCTCAACCGCCTTGACGAGATTATAACATTCGACCAGTTGGATGCCACGGCAATCCGACAGATTGTGGATGTAGAACTGGACAAGCTGACGAAGCGAATAGCAAAGAATGGCTACAACATCAAGGTAACGGATGAAGCAAAGGATTTCCTTGCTTCAAAGGGATACGATCCGCAGTTTGGCGCACGTCCTCTGAAGCGTGCCATACAGACTTATGTGGAGGACGAGATTTGCGAGAGCATGATGGCTCAGGACATCGAACCGGGTGACAGTCTGGTTGTGGACAAGAAGGACGACGAGGAGAAACTGGGGATAGAGAAGCTAAGTGAAAAGTGAAAAGTGAAAAGTGAAAAGGGAAAAATCCAATAGTTAAAAGAATCGGACCTCCATTTACGTCCTGTTGGATGTGAATGAAGGTCCGATTTGTTTTTGTATGTTATAAAGAATTATTCGCTCTTTTGCGGCAAGTGGAACTCGTACGACTTGTCGAATACCTGGCTCACCTTGTTAATCTCAAGGAACGTTGTGCCAGTAGGATTGCCCAAACCGAAGCTTCCGCTAAGGTAAGCAATCTTGTCGTCGAGCGTGATGTAGCCCTTTTGACGAAGCATGCGCAAGGCAGCCGTAAACATGTATTCGGCCGTAGCCTGCTCCTTCTGATGGATAGGAATAACGCCATAGCTGAGGTTTAGCCAACGTTGAGTCTTCTCCTTGTAGCAGATAGCCAGAACCGGATTAGGACCACGGAAGGCAGCCAAGTGGCGAACAGTCTCGCCCGTAAGCGAGTCGGTAATAATGCCAGCCACACCCAATCGGCGTGTAGAGTCGATAGCCGAATGAGCCAGGAACTCGCGCTGGGTGCAATTGTCGCTAAGCGGAACCTCCCACTCGCCCATCGCGTTACGGTCTTTCTCGGCCTGCTCGGCAATGGCAGCCATAGTCTTAACGGCCTCAAGCGGATACTTGCCACTTGCAGTCTCGCCCGAAAGCATCAAGGCATCCGTGTACGAGTAGATGGCGTTGGCAATATCGGTAACCTCGGCACGTGTAGGACGCGGATTCTTAATCATGGTGTGTAACATCTGAGTAGCCACAATCACAGGCTTCTTCTTCATCACACACTTGCGTATAATCTGGCGCTGGATGCCCGGAATGCGTTCGATAGGCACCTCTATGCCCAGGTCGCCACGCGCAATCATAATGCCGTACGAAGCGTCGATAATCTCGTCGATATTGTCGACACCCTCCTGATTCTCAATCTTCGAGATAATCTTGATGTCGCTATTGTGCTCGTCAAGAATCTTCTGAATAGCCAGCACGTCGTCGGCCGAACGCACAAACGAGTGGGCTATAAAGTCAATATCCTCGTCTATGGCAAGCAGAATGTTTTGATGGTCCTTCTCGGTAATAGCCGGCAAGGCAATATGCTCGCCTGGCACATTTACGCTCTTGTGGGCGCCAAGCACGCCATCGTTTTGCACTTGAGCCACAAGCATAGGTCCAACATTCTCTACAACAAGCATGTCGAGCTCGCCGTCATCAAACAGAACATGGTCGCCAACCTTAACATCCTTGGCAAAGTCTACGTACGAAACGTTGACAATATCGTGTGTGGTAATCATTTCGGGACGGCCGAAAATTTTAACCATCTCGCCAGTCTTGTATTCTATAGGAGTCTCGACGTCGGTTGTGCGCACCTCAGGACCTTTAGTGTCAATCATAAGGGCTATGTGTGGAGATACAGTACGTACGTTACGCACAATTGTGCGTATTCCGTCTGGTGTGGCATGTGCTGTATTCATACGCACTACGTTCATGCCTGCAAAGAAGAGCTTGCGGATAAAATCGACATCACAACGGCGGTCACTAATGGATGCAACAATCTTTGTCTGTTTCATTGTAAAAAAATATATATTATGTGTTTTTTCTAATTATCTGCAAAGATAATCAAAAATGGGCACATAATTATCTACTAAATATAAAAATATTATTAAAGATGTAATTAATTACCACATGTCAGCCACACGCTCGTGCGGAACGAGAGTTATTTCGGTTGGAATCTTTACCCATTTACGGCTAACCACGATTTTCAGTCGGCTGCCACCAGTCTGTCGCAAGGTGTAGGTATTCTGCTTAGGGTCGTAGGTAAGCGTGGCCGTAAGGTCCTCCGATCCATAATCGTTTATTATGTCGAGCGAGGCCTTGTTGGTTCCGTCGAGCTTGGCCGATGTAATGAGCCACTTGCGCGAATCGCGGCTTGCCCCAAAATATCCCGGCACGTTGCCGAAAATGTCCTGACCAGGCACTTTAATATCGTTGTCGTACAGGTTAAGGTCAAGATAAACCATATACTCCTTATTATATATATAGGTATGGAATGGCTTGGCGGCTGCAGACTTGGTGTCTTGGGCAAAAGCCACAATCGAAATGGCAACGCAGATGATTGCAAAAAAGAATCTTCTCATATAATACTAATATTTAATGGTTATTTATTTATTTTCTTGCATATTGTCGATAGAAAAACGTGTGTTTTGCTTATTTTTCTGCAAATGTAACGAATTTACATCAAGAATAGACATTAAAACTGAAAAAATGATAGAGAATAATCGTTTTTTAGCTTTTAAAATACTATATTTGCAACGATTAGACAGAAAAAGCCTGGAGTATAGGCTTCAGGCGTGTTTATGAATAAATCTATGCAATTGATTATTTAACTTCTTTATGAAAAAAGATAGACTATTTCCAGACTACATTTTTGAGTCGAGTTGGGAAGTTTGCAACAAGGTTGGCGGCATTTATGCCGTACTATCAACAAGAGCGAAGACCCTTAAGGAGAAGCTTGGCGACAACCTTGTATTTATAGGTCCCGATTGCTGGGGCGAAAATGAATGTCCTTATATCGAAGAAGATACTAAACTGCTGCAGGCTTGGAAAAAGCAAGCAGCTACAGAAGGCCTTAACGTAAAGGTGGGCCGTTGGACCATTCCGGGCAACCCCGTAGCTATTTTGGTAGACTTCAAGCCTTTCTTCGAAAAGAAGAACGAGATTTATGCTGACATGTGGAACAAGTATAATGTAGACAGCCTTCACGCTTACGGCGACTACGATGAGGCCTCGATGTTCTCGTATGCAGCAGCCCTTGTTGTTGAAAGCTACTACAACTACTTTATAAGCAAGAAGAAACGTGCCAACAAGACCGTTTATCACGCCAACGAGTGGATGGCCGGACTTGGAGCTCTATATATAAACGACCGCTTGCCGCAGATTGCTACAATATTCACAACCCATGCCACAAGCATAGGCAGAAGTATTGCCGGCAACAACAAGCCTCTGTACGAATATCTCGAGGCTTATAATGGCGACCAGATGGCCGACGAGCTGAACATGCAGAGCAAGCAGTCGATTGAGAAGCAGACTGCCGCACATGTAGACTGCTTTACAACCGTTAGCGAGATTACGGCACGCGAGTGTGCCGAGCTGCTGGACAAACCAGTAGACGTGGTTCTGCCTAACGGATTCGAGGACGACTTTGTGCCACAAGGCAAGGAGTTTGACCATAAGCGCGAGGCTGCACGCAAGCGCCTGCTCGACATAACACGTGCCTTGACTGGCGACGAGGTGAGCGACGATGCTGTAATTATCTCTACAAGCGGACGCTACGAGTGGCGCAACAAGGGCATCGACGTATTTATAGAGGCTGTAAACCGCTTGCGCCTTTCGGCCAACGAGCTCGATAAGGAGGTTGTGGCATTTATCGAGGTTCCGGCTTGGGTAAACTGCAAGCGTGACGACCTTGCCGAGCGTCTGCAGAAGATGGCTCAGGGCGAGAAGTTTGACACGCCTCTCGATACTCCAGTAATAACACATTGGCTCAACGAGCAGCAGAACGACCGTGCCCTGGGCATGATGAGCTGGCTGGGAATGCGCAACCAGAAGGGCGAGAAGGTGAAGATTGTATTCATACCTTGCTATCTTACTGGCGACGACGGCATAGTGAACCTCTCCTACTTCGATGTAATCCTGGGCAACGACCTTTGCGTCTATCCTTCCTACTATGAGCCTTGGGGATACACCCCGCTTGAGGCTGTAGCATTCAAGGTGCCTTGCATCACAACCGACCTTGCTGGTTTTGGCTTGTGGGCAAACTCGGAATGTGGAGGCAAGTCGACAATAGACAATGGCGTAGAGGTGGTACATCGTACCGACTACAACTACAACGAGGTGGCCGACGACATCAAGCAGACCGTAATAAAGTATGCCAACGCCACAAAGAACAAGCAGACACGCATGCGCAACAACGCACGCGCCCTCTCGCAGAAGGCTTTGTGGACCCACTTCATCGAGTATTACTACAACGCTTACGACTTTGCTTTGCGCAAGGCCGAAGCAAGAAAAGAGAAATAAATATAAAACGACAATATCAAATTATTAAATACAAGAATCTATGAAAATTAAAGCAGATTACACTAACGCTCCCCAGTGGAAGGAAGTTACAGTAAAGTCAACCCTTCCTGCAGAGCTTAAATGTCTTGACGAGCTCGCTCACAATATGTGGTGGGCATGGAACTATGAGGCCCGCGACATGTGGAAGAGCCTTGACAACGCCCTCTACGATGAGGTAGGTCACAATCCAGTTATGCTTCTCGACCGCTTGAGCTACGAGCGCAAGGAGGCTATCGTTAAGGATAAGGCTATCATGGAGCGCGTTAAGGCTGTATACAAGAAGTTCCGCGAGTACATGGACGTTGCTCCTGACGCAAACCGTCCTTCGGTAGCTTACTTCTGTATGGAGTATGGTATCAACCAGGTGGTTAAGATCTACTCAGGTGGTCTTGGTATGCTTGCCGGCGACTACATGAAGGAGGCTTCTGACTCTAACGTAAACATGTGTGGTGTAGGTTTCCTCTATCGCTATGGTTACTTCAAGCAGACTCTGTCAATGGACGGTCAGCAGATTGCCCAGTACGACGCACAGAACTTCAACTCTCTCCCAGTAGAGCGCGTTCTCGACGAGAACGGCCAGCCTATGGTAGTTGATGTTCCTTACATGAACTATCAGGTTCACGCTTATGTATGGGTAATGAACGTAGGCCGTATCAAGCTCTACTTGCTCGATACCGACAATGAGATGAACTCTGAGTTCGACCGCCCAATCACACACGCCCTCTATGGTGGCGACAACGAGAACCGCTTGAAGCAGGAGATTCTCCTTGGCATCGGTGGTATACTCACACTTAAGAAGCTCGGCATCAAGAAGGACATCTACCATTGCAACGAGGGTCATGCAGCTCTCTGCAACCTCCAGCGTCTTATCGACTATATCCATGAGGGAATGTCGTTCAACGAGGCTCTTGAGCTCGTTCGCGCTTCTTCACTCTATACAGTTCACACACCAGTACCTGCTGGTCACGACTACTTCGACGAGTCGCTCTTCGGCAAGTACATGGGCGGTTATCCTCAGATGCTCGGCATCTCTTGGGACGAGTTCATCGGTATGGGCCGTACTAATCCTGACGACCACTCAGAGCGCTTCTGCATGTCAACCTTCGCTTGCAACACTTGCCAGGAGGTTAACGGCGTAAGTAAGCTTCACGGTTGGGTAAGCCAGCGCATGTTCGCTCCTATCTGGAAGGGCTACTATCCTGAGGAGAGCCACGTAGGCTACGTAACCAATGGTGTTCACTTCCCAACATGGACAGCTACAGAGTGGCGCAAGGTTTACGCCAAGTATTTCGACAAGAACTACATCTATGATCAGAGCAACGAAAGCCTCTGGCACGCTATCTATAATGTACCCGACGCAGAAATCTGGGAGACACGTATGGCTCTTAAGAAGAAGCTCGTTGACTACATCCGCGAGAAGTT
>ERZ1034678.1751-NODE-1751-length-10476-cov-18.679301_pt1 | contig 10476 bp, 6 predicted proteins | sample MGYA00520640_ERZ1034678 | MGnify/ENA primary metagenome ERZ1034678 (study PRJEB33766, sample SAMN09781767) | gut metagenome | biome: gut microbiome | host: Homo sapiens | place: Madagascar | study: EMG produced TPA metagenomics assembly of the PRJNA485056 data...
CTTATCCACTGAAATCTATCAAGGTCACCAGTCCTTACGGCTATCGTCGTGACCCATTTACAGGCAAACTGTCATGGCACAACGGCTTGGATCTTCGTGCGAAGAACGAACCTGCCTATGCCATGATGGATGGTATTGTCGAAAAGGTAGGGTATGACAATCGTTCTGGCAACTATGTTACATTGAGGCATGGCAATTACCACGTCAGCTATTGTCATTTGTCTTCAATCATAGTCCGTAAAGGTAAAAGTGTATTTCCCGGTATCATTGTTGGTGTTACTGGCAATACTGGTCGCAGCACTGGCTGTCATCTTCATCTTACATGCAAAAAGGATGGCAAGAGTGTCAATCCTATAAGTCTAATCAAATTAATGAGATAATGCTATAACATTTATTCGTTCAGCCAAGTATTGCCTATATTTAATCAAAAGTAACTACTCAGCACCCCCCACAGCATAAGATAGTCAACGGCACTCGTTAATTATTCATAAACTTGATTTTGTCCCAAAACCTAATCATTGTTAAAGCGGTTTGTATGTATAGTCTTATGTATGTGTAGCCTACATATATCAAATTTTGGGCCTATTATGATGTCTGTGGGCGCGGCATACTTGCGCAGCCAAATTATGTCTTCAAGCAGACAGTCGTCAACGAGAGCCCATTTTGCGTTTCGGGCAAACGCAAAATCTCCGTTAATGGATGTAAAACCGCATTTGGTCATTTCACAAAAGATGCCTATCATTGCAGATGAATGGCAAGACAGTGTACAGACATAGACGAAATTTTACGCTCGATTAATCAGCGTCTGCGTAAGCTTGAGAAGTCCGACTCCGAGAAGACAGAGGAGATTGGGCGTCTCAACCGTGTCATATGCCAGAAGGACAAGGAGATACACAGTCTGAAGGTGGAGCTTGCTTCGTCCAAGTCAGATCTTGCCGATGCCAAGACCCGCATCAAGGAACTTGAGGGGGAGGAACCTGCCGAAGAGGACGATTCTTCAAGTTCATCAGAAAAGCCTGAGAAGAATAGCAGCAACAGCAGTGTTCCTCCATCTCAGGAGAGCATTGCCGCTCGCGAACTTCGCAGGACGAAATCCTTGCGCAAGCCGAGTGGCAAGCCAAGCGGTGGACAACCTGGACACAAGGGAAGCACCTTGCAGTCTGTCTGTACGCCAGACAGAATCATAAAGCATGAGCCAGCCTACTGCAAATGCTGCGGTCGCCCGTTGGATGGCATTGCGTACAGAAAAATCCGTAAGACACAAATTGTAGACATCAAGTTTGTCGTAGAGACTACCGAGGAGCAGTATTATGAGAAGGTCTGCCAATGTGGCTGCGTGAACAACTGCGACGCACCCAACTGCCGCATCAAATACGGTGACAACATCCGTGCGCTTGTCAGCTATCTGAATGTCGTGCAGTGTATCCCTTTCAAGAGAATAGCTGAACTCATATCAGACCTTTGTGGACAAAGGATAAGCGAGGGAACTGTACAGAACATACTTAAAGGAAACAGCGCCAAGTCCGACAAGGCATACGATGAGATACGGAAGAGGATCGAGTGTGCTCCAGTTGTTGGAGCAGACGAGACCGGTGCCGCTGTGGGAAAGCAGTTGCACTGGAACTGGATATTCCAAACAGATGCTCTTACATATGTATATCAGCTGAAATCGAGAGGTCAGGAGGCCGTAGATTCCAAGTTTCCTAACGGTCTGCCCCATTCAACGCTTGTGACCGACAGAAAACAAACTTATTTCAAGATGAATGTCAAAGATCATCAAGTCTGTCTGGCTCACCTGTTAAGAAATGCCGAATATCTCAACGAACTAGACGCAAAGCAGGATTGGTCTCGAAGGTTTATCCATCTGTTAGCGCACGCCATCGACCTTAGGCGAAACAAAACTATTACGCAGAGAAAGATAAAGGTACTGAAAACCAAGATGAAAAACCTCTTGGGAGAAAGTCTATCGCACCTCGATGATGAGTTTGAGAGATTCAAGAAAGGCATTCTAAAGGTAAAAGACTATCTGTTCACTTTCCTCTCCAATCCACTTGTGCCTTATGACAACAACGCAAGCGAACGAGGGGTGAGAAAGATAAAGGTAAAACAGAAAGTCAGCGGATGCTTCCGTACCGATAGCGGTGCCGATGATTTTGCCAAGTTACACTCTATAGTAGAAACTGCCATGAAGAATGGAAACTCTAAATTCAATGCTATACTTGCTGTCGTACAACAGTAAGGTAACTACTCATGCCCTGGGGGTGCTGAGTAGTTACAATCAAAATTTCAGTATTTAAATTTCTTTAAGATTTACTCACGCAGTCTTTTCTGTTTTTCTCGTATCTTATAAAATGGTGCATAATAAGCATCCCCCAACATGAAAATAGAAAAGTTATTGGAAAAAGTAAAAGCGGGTGATACTGACGCTTTGAAAATAATCTACGAAAGATACTCTCCTATGATGAGAAGTATTTGTTTCAGTATCACTAAGGAGGACGAGGACACGATAAATGACCTCGTCCAGGACGCTTTTGTCCTTACATATTACTCATTGAGTAAACTAAAGGATAATTCCAAGTTCAAAGAATGGTGTGCTGCCATCACAAAAAATACAGCACTTAAGCATTTGGAGAAAAAATCAAAACTACAAACTATCCCTTTTTCTTCTATTATGGATGAAGAATTGGAGGTTGAAGGAGCATTGCAAACAGATTCCTTATTGCATGAGAATGATATTTTAGAACTTATCAACAGCTTACCTACAGGATATGGTAAAGTGTTCAGAATGTCTGTTATAGAAGGGTTCTCGCATAAAGAGATAGCCGATAAACTTGGTATCGAACCTCATAGCTCCTCTTCACAATTGGCAAGAGCAAAGGCGATGTTACGTAACATGATAGACAAACGTGCATTGGCTGCCATTTCAATCATCCTTATCAGCATTCCTCTATGTAAATATTTATTCTGGAAGAAAACTGTAGAAGAGAAGAAACTGCCTACAGCCAATGTGGAAAGAAAGAATAATAACAAAATAGACAAACCAGAGTTAGAGTCAATATCCTCTCAAACTAATCGGTATGTAGCAAACACTTTTATTACCAAAAAGAAACAGATACGTGAAATATCTTTGGATTCTATAGTGAAAAGCAATGAATGGAAAAATGAAGATACGATTCGCAATATAGCAATAATCATTGAGGAGAGAGACACAACTTTGTCTGATACGACAAGTATGTTTATCCCTCAAATCGAGAATTATATAGTGGCAGACACGACAAGGCATAAGAAGAACAAGTGGCAATTCCTTGCTACCGGTTCTTTAGGTTCAGCTCTGGCTCAAAATGTTTATAAGTTGATAGCGTCAAACAATAATGGCTTACCAGACCCAGACGGACCTACACCTATAATACCAAATGAGATTTCAACATGGGAGGATTATTACAAGCATCTTCAACAGAAAGAACATGAAGGTATGTCTGCTGACACGTTGGCACTTATGACAATCGCAAAGCATAACAGTGGAAAGATTGTGGAGCACGAACAACATGACAAACCTATAACTTTTGGTATATCACTGACAAAAAATATAGGAAAGAACTGGAGTTTGGGAACAGGCATACAATATTCACTTTTGAAATCTAATTTCACATTGGGTGAAGGTGAGTACTTTATAAATAGAGTCCAAAAAGTTCATTACTTGGGAATACCTTTGAGTACATCTTACAAATGGTTTAATTCCAAGAATTGGTCTGCTTATTCTTCTGTTGGAATTATATTTAATATACCAATGTATGGAAAGAATAACGAGCAATACGTTACAGGTACAACTGTTCCATACAAAGATTCATGGCATTTCACTCCATCTGTGCAGTGGTCTGTTGGCGTAGGTACTGGTTTACAATACAATTTCGCACCAAACTGGAGCATGTATTTGGAGCCGTCATTCAACTGGTATATTCCTAATGGAAGTACTGTTCACACCATTTGGACAGAACATCCATTCTCTATTTCAGTTCCATTCGGAATAAGATTTACATGGTAATTTTTCGCACCTTATGCAGTCTTTAGGACTTTTGTAGCATCTTTACTAATAGAAGCACAAAAGTTTCTAAAGACAACATGTACAAAACAAGAGACTACATACATAATGGGGTGCTATACCTCAACAACATCATCCGTCCTCGACATAAGAAGTTGAGTACGCTGATGATATATTCTACCACAAAATGCCAATCTCGTTGCAAGCATTGTTCCATTTGGCAAAAACCAGTGGAACATCTTTCTCTTGAAGACATCAAGAATGTGATGAAAAGCAAGTGTGTAACAAGAAACACAATGGTAGGATTGGAAGGAGGAGAGTTTATCCTCCATCCAGAGGCAGATGCCATCATGGAGTGGTTTATGAATAATCACCCCAACTACACGCTGTTGTCTAACTGTTTGAAACCACAACGAGTCATAGAGGCGGTTCGGAAATATCATCCAGTCCATTTGTATGTATCACTTGATGGAAACAAAGAGGTTTACAAAGAGATGAGAGGATGCGATGGGCATGACAAAGTGGTGGAAGTCGTGAAAGCCTTGAATAACGTGGTACCACTCTCATTGATGTTCTGTCTTTCACCATGGAATAGTTTTACCGATATGGAGTATGTCATCAATATGGCAAGAGAATATAACATAGATGTACGCATCGGTATATACGGCACAATGGACTTCTTTGATACTAAAGCAGACCTCCTTGCAGCGGATTTGTCAAATTTCATCCAAAATATTCCACAAAATATACATGATACAGAGGAAAACTTTGATTTTGTTGCATTGTATGAAGAATGGAGAAATGGACATCTGAGACTTCGTTGTCAAAGCATATTCAGTGAGTTAGTGATACATTCCAATGGTGATGTACCACTTTGCCAAAATCTAAATGTCAAGCTTGGTAACATTCATGAAAACTCGTTGGATGAGATTTTCAATTCACGGAATACTCAACAAATCCAATGTAGATACTCCAAAGAGTGTAATGCGTGTTGGATAAACTTTCATCGTAAGTTTGACTTGATACTATTGCGAAATTTAGAAAGGGTCTTTCCGAAAAGAATCATAGAAATCTTTTATGGTAAATACCAATGGACAAACAATAGCAAGATGACATATAGAAAACAGATCAAACGGATCAGAAAAATATGAAATATATAAAGAATATCATAGAACGTTACAAGCATATACGGAGCATCAAGCAATTGCAACAAGTGCCGAAAGGCATGTATGCTTTTGTTGGTTTTGGTAATCATAGCACAAGTAACCTTTATCCAGTACTCGGTTATCTCCATGTTCCATTGAAATACATTTGTTGTAAATCAAAAGACAAAGCTCAACTAATAAATACGGCTTATCCTCATGTTCGTGCTACAATATCATTACAAGAAATTTTGGATGACGAGGAGGTTAAAGGCATATTTGTGGCGGTTACACCTCAGGAACATTTCCATATAGCATCGGAGGTGTTGAAAAGCGGTAAAGCTATATTCATAGAGAAACCACCATGCCAAAGTATGGATGAATTGATGCAACTAATCAATATTTCCATAGAAACAAAAACTCCTTCTGTTGTAGGGTTGCAGAAACGACACGCACCAGTAATCCAAATCCTTAAAAAGGAATTGGCTAAGAATAAGAAGCCTGTTACCTACAATCTCAAATATCTCACTGGAGCATATCCTGAGGGAGAAGCCATGATGGATTTGTACATACACCCATTGGACTATGTGACATATTTGTTTGGAAAAGCAGAAGTCAAATGCGTTGAGAATATAGAGGACCACACGTTGATGTTATTGCTCAAACACAACAATGCAACAGGTGTTCTTGAACTCTCTACTGCTTATTCTTGGACAGAAGCAAAAGAACATCTTACCATTAATACCCAACATGGTATTTATCAAATGGAACAGATGGATAGTCTAACATTCCAAAGTAAGCAACTAGTATTCATGGGGGTGCCAATGGAGAAGATAAATACACAAAAAATGGTTACGATAGATTTGTTAGGCAGAAACAACTTCGTACCTACGATAAAGAATAACCAAATTTACACACAAGGATATTTTGACACCATCAAAAACTTCGTGGATATGGTTGAAGACAACAAAATGTCACAAGTACAATCATTTGAAAGTCTCGTTGATACTTATTCTTTGTTAGAATCAATACGTTCATTAGTAAAACAATTATAACATAAAACTAAAACATCAGCAAAAATGAAACATTGGTTTGTATTCTTCCTCGCTTTAGCCTCGGTTGGTACTGTCAAAGGACAGCAAACAATCACGCTAAGCAATGGGAACATGGTAGCAGGTGCTTATAAGCAACCTCCTACAAGAACAGTCCAAAGTGTTGATGATGGCTACATCGTCACATACACTTTTGATAAGGCAACAATTATTGATGATCCTTTGTACAAAGGGAGCATCATGTGGAAAGTGGCAGGTTTTGGTGAGGAAGATACGCCTCGGAAACCAGCTCTGCCATACAGGTTAGATTCTTTTACAGCTCCAGATGGTTATTCGGTCAATGTGAAAGTTGTGGATAGTCTCTATGTTGAACTTCCATATACTTTATCACCAGCTCGTCCACCATTGACGGATAGTGGAAATGGTTCCTACACAAAGGACAATGTTCCCACTATATCTGCATACAAGGGATTCTTGCCAAGTAGTATAGCAAGCAAGGATAATATGGGTGTATATCGTGGAAAAGGCATTGTGGATGTTATGGTTTCACCAATCCAATACAGTTACGAACAAAATGCCATACGTGCTTACAAGAGCATTAGCTACAAGGTCACTTTTGTCAAGATTAATACCAAGAGTAATGCTGACGTGAGTGCGCAAAGCTTAGATGCAGTAGATGATTTTCTCAACAATACGACTATCAATGGTTTTCAACAACCAGTTACACTCGCTGATACAAAAGCGACAAATGCCAAGAAGGGGTATTTGATTATCTCAACATCCAAGTTCAAAACTTCAGTAGAAAAGTTTGCGTCTTGGAAGAGGCTTCTTGGCTTTGATGTACGTATTGTACTAAATGACTCATGGACATCAAGTTCTGTAAAGGAAGAGGTAAAGAAGCAATACAATTCCAATAGCAACTTGTATTATCTTCTGATAGTTGGAGACAATGCTGATGTGCCTGGACAAAGTTCAAGTCTGAAGAATACACATGTGACAGATTTCTACTATTCATGTATGGATGGTGATAATGATCTGACACCAGATTTACTGTTTGGTCGTTTGCCTGTTGCAACTGCGTCAGAGGCGAATATTGTTGTGGATAAAATCATCAACTATGAGAAAAATCCTGTAAGCGATGCCTCGTTCTACAAGACAGGTGTCAATTGTGCTTATTTCCAAGATACCAACTATGACGGCTATGCAGATAGGCGATTTGCCCAAACTTCAGAAGAAGTGCGCAATGCACTTTTGACAGAGGGTATAAATGTCAAGCGAATATACACTACTAAAAGCGGTGTTACGCCTTTATACTGGAATAGTGGCACATACTCTTTCGGCGAATCTATTCCTGATGAATTGAAGAAGCCAGGATTCCCTTGGAAAGGAAATGCATCTGATATAAATTCAGCAATCAATAATGGTGCGTTTTATGTACTTCACAGAGACCACGGTAATGTAAAATTCTGGGGCGACCCTTATTACACTATCAGCAACATCAGCTCTTTGTCTAATGGTGCCAAATTGCCTGTTGTATTCAGCATGAATTGTCTCACAGGAAAATTCAATGAAGACTGTTTCTGTGAGGCTTTCATCAAAAAAGCCAATGGCGGTTGCGTCGCCATATATGGTGCTACACAATTGAGTTATTCTGGATATAATGACGCTTTGACAGAAGGTATGTTTGATGCAGTTTGGCCTTCCAGCAAGTTGCATCCGAAATTTCCGGGTACAAGTGGAACCGCCAGTGCCACACCTACACCAACTTATGAATTAGGGCAAATTCTGAACCAAGGACAAGCAAGGTTGGCTGAAACTTATGGTAAACGTAATTCTGGTTATACAACATACACAAAAGAATTGTTCCATTGTTTCGGTGATCCAAGCATGAAAATCTACACAGCGGCACCAACAGCATTCACAAATGTGTCGGTCAATAGAGGAAGTAATGCTGTAAGCGTAAATCTGAACGGAACCACTGCAACGATTGCATTCTATGACCTTGTTTCTGGCGAGGTAACATACACAACAGGAACGACAGCTACATATTCAACGAATCATGCTGCAAATGTATCTGTAAGTGTATCTGCACACAACAGGATTCCATACATAAATGAGGGTACTCCTGTAACTTCTGTCTATATCCAAAATGAGACGGTAGTCGGACCAAAAACTTATACAGGTTCAAGTATCAAAGTCGGTTCTTCTGTCACAACTTCCAAAGCAAGTGGTCCAGTAACGTTCAAAAGTGGTACAATCAACTTAAATGCTGATTCTATAACTATCGACTCCGATACGACTATCAACAGTGAAACTGAATTCAAAATGTCAAATCAATAACTATACAAACAAAATGAAAAAGTTCTTCCTTAAGAGCGCAGCATTGACAATATTCACATTGCTGCCTATGGGTATGAATGCGCAGATTACGTATTCAAGTGGTAACCTCAACATCAACAATGCTCCTAAGCACAACTACTTGGGATTGACTGTAAACAAATGGCTGGGAATGTATTGGACTTGTAAGACTAACAACTTCTTCCAATTGGACATTTCTCCTGCAAACCCACGACTTGCAGGAACAGGCAATCAAGTTGTGTTCTACAATTCTGCAACAAGTACATTCAATAGTATTCAGGTTGCAAATGTGTACAACTATTCCGACGCTCGTGCAAAGGACAACATCAAGCCTTTGACTACAGGTTTGGATGCCGTTCTCCAGTTACGTCCTGTTTCTTACACTTGGAAACCTGAGACTGCGGTAACTTTAGCTGCTACAGAATCCGGTTCGTCGGTAGCCAATGGACCTGTAGAAGAAGGTCAGACACAGTATGGCTTCCTTGCTCAGGAAGTAGAGGCTGTGTTGCCTGATGCTGTAAAAACTGATGAAGAAGGTCACAAGATGATTAACTACACTGCCATCATTCCTATGTTGGTTCAAGCTGTTCAACAGTTACAGGCTACAGTGGATGAGCAATCTGCCAAGATAGCAGAACTTTCCAACACTCCATTTGATGCTTCAAACAAGGCAGTTTCTCCTTACAAGATAGTTAGTTGCACACCTAATCCTGCAAATGGGCAGGTAACCATCACGACAAATCTTGAAGGATTGGATAAGTCTGCAACCATCATCATTAGCAGTCTTACAGGAACAAAAGAGAAGACCTTGCAGGTTTCATCTACTTCGCCTTCTGTAACAGCAACGATTTCTAATCTTGACAGAGGCATGCATCTTGTGTCTCTTCTTGTAAATGGTAAACTTGCAGATTCCTACAGATTGATTAAGGAATAAACAACGTGTGTTATCGAGTGGAGAGGCAGTTCGATTATTGCTTCTCCACTCTCAATTTTTCAAAGATATGGCAAATAGAAAACTTCTATCGTTTTTATTCTGTATGTTTGCTATGGTCTCTGTTGCGCAAACATACGTACCTGTTTTGTCAGAAGGTAAAGCATGGCGGTATGCGACTGTCAATCGGTACGAGAGGACAGACACGACAGGCTTTTATAAGATAATGGTGTCTGGAGATACCATTGTTAATCACTTTGTTTGTAAAAAGATATTGGTTCAAAACGAAAACGGGCAACACCCAGTTCAAACATTTGTCGCATATGAAACTGACGGCAAAGTATATAAGGTAACTGATAATGATTTTACTTTGCTTTTTGACATCGGATTGCAAAAAGGTGATTATATTGACAATCTCGCCCAGGTAGTTGCAGAGAATATAACCACTATAAATGGAATGCGGCGCAGGGTAATAGTTATTGATTCTATGGTTGACCATTCTGGGGGAGAGTGCTATTATCATATTATAGAAGGCATTGGGGTTAGCAAAGATGAATTTATTCCTAATTTCAAATTAGGAAATGATGATGAATTTTGTGCTTTGGTTTCATGTACAGATGATGGATTCGTCATAAGTGAGGAGTCTCTTAGAAATATAGAAACTGGCATTAAGTCACCAACGGTTACGAATGAAAAAAATAATGCCTACTACGATTTGAATGGCATTAAAACTGTCAATCCCCAAAAAGGGAAATTATATATATGTAATGGTAAGAAAATCGTGTTTATGTAGTCTTCCCTATCGTCTAAAGATGGATGGCAAGGCAACTACGTTTTGCCATCCATCTTCTCGACAAAAGTTACATTCATCGTATCTTTATACCTTTCCCATTCAGAATTTCACCTCTAATATCATCAGTTTTGCATAAATACAAGTCGTAGCCAATGGCTGTA
>ERZ1034678.1752-NODE-1752-length-10473-cov-5.389902_pt1 | contig 10473 bp, 11 predicted proteins | sample MGYA00520640_ERZ1034678 | MGnify/ENA primary metagenome ERZ1034678 (study PRJEB33766, sample SAMN09781767) | gut metagenome | biome: gut microbiome | host: Homo sapiens | place: Madagascar | study: EMG produced TPA metagenomics assembly of the PRJNA485056 data...
GGGCTGAGGGGCGGGCGATGCCGTTGTCTGTCGGTTAGTGGCGACCGTGGTGGCGGAGCTTGTCAATGGTGGCGTCGGTGCCGTGGCCTCGGGCGTCGGTGCTGCGGCTGCGGGCTTCGGCTGCGGTTTGGCGCTTGCGGCGGTAATCGATCATGCCTTGGATGATGGGCTTGCCAAAGCTCACGACATCATCGTTGTAGATGGCTGTTCGGGCTGCGAGGAGGCAGTCGGTAAAGTCCATATGGGTCTTGCCAAAGAGTTTGACGGCAAGGGCGACAACGGTGGGCTCGTCGACCATGACGTCATCGATCAGCCTTTTCATGGCCGCAGCAATCTCAACGCGTGGAACCTTATAGACGTCGCGCAGCGTGACCACGACGCGCGTGATGATCTCGGGGTAGACACGAGCGGTGCGCGTGGCGATGACCTTGGCGGCGCGCGGCGACAGGACCTCGTCGTCGTCGAGCAGATAGCGCAGGATGACGGTCTCGTCGATGATGGTGCTACTCATGGATATCTACTTCCTCGGGACCCAAAATCGAATCGTCGCTTTCTGTAGCAAGGTATTCAATCCAGGCATTGCGCTCCTTGGAGCGGCGATTGGGGTCCCCATATGCTTTGAGCGATCCATAGGCGGCGGTGCCGTCCTTTGAGCGCACGGCGACCGGCTGAAAGGGGAGCTTGCGCATCAAAATGCTCTGCGCGACAAATAGACGGACAGCCTCGGCGAGCGATGTGCCCATGGCGTCGTAGAGACGCTCGGCATGCTGCTTGTCTTCCTCGCGAATGCGCACCTGCAGGATGGCTCGTTTTTGAGTCGATGACATCACTGGCCTCCCTTAATGAGCGTGCAATATGAATAGCCAAATACAGCTTCGGCTAGTAATTGCCAATCTTATAACAACTACTTTATTGCACTCGAGTAATTGAGTATGAACATTATTACAAACGTACTACATCCTTCAGAAGCGAGCGTGAAATCTTTGTTGGGCGTACGCGTGTAATACACTCGCTTTTATATCCTATTGAGAATAATCCTAACCAGCCCAAACCCCTGCAATACACCCGTAATGCAGGGCCTATGCTCAAGTTTACCCCCTGCAACTGCGTATATTTAACCTGTATACCGTTGGAGATATTCTACCGAGTGCCTGTTTCGCCGCATGCTCTCGATACGCCGATGCCGGACCACGGGCGGTCCGGGGCAACGTCGACAGGGTCTCTCCGGCATGGGATTCAGGAGGGAGTGAACAACATGGGCAATAAACGAGTCGTAGCCGATTCCTCGCGCTGCATTGGGTGTCAAACCTGCATGGCGGCGTGCATCGAGGCGCACGACATTCCCGGCAACATCGCCGCGCCGCGCCTGCGCGTGACGCGTACGTACGAGATCTCCGCACCGGTGGCTTGCCATCACTGCGAGGATGCCCCGTGCGCTAAGGCCTGCCCCACGGGTGCCTTGTTCTTTGATCCAAAGAACCATCGCATCGGCGTTAACGAGGACAACTGCATCGGCTGCAAGAGCTGCGTCATGGCGTGCCCCTTTGGCGCCGTGAGCGTGGCGACCACGCAGGTCCCCGTCTTGATGGGCGACGTGCGCGTGGGTTCGCAGACTAAGAGCTTCGTGCTCAAGTGCGACCTGTGCGTGGACCGTCCCGGCGGTCCGGCGTGTGCCGAGGCGTGCCCGACCAAGGGCCTCACCTTGGTAGACGAGGAGCGCCTGGCGGAGCTGACTGCCGAGCGTGCCCGCGCCACCATCGAAAACGAGGCGTAGGCGGGCGGCCATACAGGCCCAACGATTGTCAAATACGTACCGAGTAATCGGTAGCAGAGAAAGGAAGGAGGGTGTCATGGAGAAGCATAAAGTGATCTGCCCGTATTGCGGCGCCGGTTGCCAGTTTAACCTCCTGGTCCAAAACGGCCAGGTCGTGGGTACCGAACCGCTCAACGGCATCACCAATCAGGGCGAGCTGTGCCTTAAGGGCATGAGCGGCTACGACTTCATCAACGACACCAAGATCTTGACTCCTCGCGTACTGCACCCGATGATCCGCCGCACCAAGGGCGCGGATCTTGAGCGCGTAAGCTGGGACGAGGCACTGGATTTCACCGCATCTAAGATGCAGGCCATAATTGACGAATATGGTCCTAACGCTGTCATGACCACCGGCTCCTCGCGAGGCGGCGGCAATGAGGCGAACTACGTCATGCAGAAGTTTACGCGTGCGTGCATCGGCACCCACAGCGTGGACAACTGCGCCCGTACTTGACACGGCCCTACTGTCCTCGGTCTGATGGACACGGTTGGTTCAGGTTGCATGTCATGCTCCATCCCCGGTATGGAGGATGCGGGCTGCATTTTCCTCTTCGGCTATAACCCTGCCGATTCGCACCCCATCGTCGCAAGGCGTATCGTGCGAGCCAAAGAAAAGGGTTGCAAGATCATCGTCGCCGACCCGCGCCATATCGAAACCGCGCGTATCGCCGATCTCTACCTTCCGATCAAGAACGGTTGCAATGTCGCGTTCCTCAACGCCTTTGCCAACTGTCTGGTCAACGATGGCCTCTACGACAAGGAATTCGTCGCCGAGCACACGAACGGCTTTGACGAGTGGTGGGAGACCATCAAGAACTACACTCCCGAATCCGTACAGGACATCACGGGTGTCGATCCCGCGCTGATCCACCAAGCTGCCGAGATGTACGCCACGGCGAAGCCTTCTGCCATCATTGGCTGGGGCATGGGCGTATGCCAGCAGAAGCAGAACCTGAAGACGGTGCACACCATCGCCTCCATCGCCTGCGTTGCCGGCCAGATCGGCAAACCCAATTCCGGCCTCGCGCCCGTGCGCGGTCAGAATAACGTCCAGGGCTCCTGCGATATGGGCATGCTGCCCAACCTGTACCCTGGCTACCAGAAAGTCACCGACCCGGCAGCGCGTGCCAAGTTTGCCAAGGCTTGGGGCGTGCCCGAGGAAAAGCTCCCCTTGGAGGAGGGCTACAAGCTCACCGACCTGGGTCACCTGGTCGACGAGGGCAAGGTGCACTGCTTCTACAACTACGGCGAGGACCCGGTGCAGACCGAGCCCGATTCGGCCGGTATGCGCAAGACGCTCTCCGAGCTGGATCTGTTCATTTGCCAGGACATCTTTATGACGCAGACGACCATGCTCGCCGACGTCATCCTGCCTGCCACCTCTTGGGGCGAGCACGAGGGTGTCTTTACCGCATCCGACCGTAGCTTCCAGCACTTTGACGCGGCCGTTCCGCCCAAGGGCGAGTGCCGCCACGACTGGGAGATCTTCGCGGACCTGTCCACGCGCATGGGCTACCCCATGCACTACGACAACACCGAGCAGATCTGGAACGAGTGCATTAGCCTGTGCCCCAACTTTGTGGGCGCGACCTACGAGAAGATGGCTCCCGAGGGCGGTTACGCCCAGTGGCCGGTCAAGAGCACTGATGTGAACGACCACGGCACGGCCGACATGTTCGCTGGTGGCAAGTTCACCACCAAGGACGGCCGCGCCAACCTGATGGCGCACGACTGGGAGGCGCCCTCCGAGCTTCCCGACGATGAGTACCCGCTCATCCTGTGCACCGTCCGCGAGGTCGGCCACTACAGCTGCCGTTCGATGACCGGCAACTGCAAGACGCTGGCGCTGCTTGCCGACGAGCCCGGCTTTGTCCGCATGAATCCCGCGGACGCCCAGGCGCGCGGCATCAAGAACGGCGACATCGTCTCGATTCACAGCCGCCGCGGCCAGGTATACAGCCGCGCCGACGTGAGCGACCGTATCAACAAGGGCACGGTCTACATGACCTACCAGTGGTGGATCGGCAAGTGCAACGAGCTGACCATGCACAAGGTCGACCCGGTCTCGCATACGCCCGAGGACAAGTTCTCCGCCTGCCAGGTCGATCCAATCGCCGACCAGGTCTGGGCCGAGGGTGAGGTCGAGCGTCAGTACACCGAGCTCAAGCAGGCTCTGGTGGACGCCGCCGCTCCCCAGGATGTTGAGCCCGGCGCCGCCAAGTTCGACGACGAGACGCACGTGAATCAAATCGTGTAGTCCCGTTCTCGTTGGCTTTTTGGGCCGGGCGTCCCGTACGTTCGGGAGCCCGGCCCGTTATTTTGAAAGGAAGTGGGGATGAACCGCTTCATCGACATCAACCCGGAGAGGTGCATCGGCTGCGGAACATGCCAGTCCGCCTGTGCCGACGCCCACCGGATGCAGGGTCTTCAGGATACGCCGCGTCTGGCGCTCGTGAAGACCGGCGGTATTTCGGCCGCCCTTGCCTGCCACCATTGCGAGGGTGCCCCCTGCGCCGAGGTTTGCCCGGTGAACGCCATCGAGCACGATGGCGACCGCATCCACGTCAAGGAGCAGGAGTGCATCGGGTGCAGGCTGTGCGCCATCGCGTGCCCCTTCGGAGCCATCCATCCCGATGGCACGTCTATCGCCGGTGTCGCAGGCATGTGCGACCCGACGCCTTCGTATCCTAAGTCCCTGAGCAGCCTGCTTACGTGGGCTCCTGGCCAGTACACCTGCGCTGTCAAGTGCGACCTGTGTGCCTTCGATCCGGACGGCCCGCATTGTGTGGCGGCGTGCCCCACCAAGGCGCTGACCGTCATGGGCGGCGCGGCCGATCGCGAGCTCGACGAGGCCAAGCGCCTGCGCTCGATCGAAAACGGTCCGGCCGTCGACGTTACCGCCGTGGCCCAGGGCCTGTCCGAGAAAGCAGAAGGGAGCGTAAACAATGGATAGCATGACGCTGTTTATCGCATCGCTTGCCGTCTCGTGCATCGGTGCGCTCGCCTCGGTTCTGCTGATCAAGGCCGATAACGCCGCCAAGACCGCCGGCTGCCTTATCGGCGCCGTCGCCGCGGTGCTTTCGTTTGTGGCCGGTATCCAGGCCGTGCTGGGCGATGTCACGTCGGTCGACACCATCGTGTTCTTCCCGTTTGCCCATTTCCAGCTGCTGCTCAATCAGCTGTCCGGCCTGTTCGTGGCGCTCATCTCGGTGCTCGCGTTGGCCGGTTCGATCTACGGTCTCAACTACTTTGATGAGTACCCGGGCAAAAAGGGCCGCGCTGGCTTCTTCTTTAACACCTTTGTGGCGTCCATGATGCTCGTCATCACCGCCGACAACGTGTTTTGGTTCCTGGTCGCCTTTGAGCTCATGTCGCTGACCTCGTACTTCCTGGTCGTGATCGAGGAGAACGAGAACTCCATCCACGGTGGTTGGCTCTACTTTGTGATCGCGCACGTGGGCTTTGTGCTCATCATGGCGAGCTTCCTCACCATGACCAACTTCGCCGGCGGCTCGTTTGCCTTTGCGGATTTCCGCGCCACGCAGTTTAGCCCCGCGGTCGCATCCGCGTGCTTCGTGCTCGCCTTCTTTGGCTTTGGCGCCAAGGCCGGTATCATCCCGCTGCACGGCTGGCTGCCCAAGGCACATCCCGAGGCGCCATCCAACGTGAGTGCCCTTATGTCCGGCGGCATGATCAAGATCGGTATCTTCGGCATCCTCAAGGTGGGCCTCGACCTGCTCTCCGCCTCGGGCGTTCAGGTCTGGTGGGGCCTTATGGTCATGGTCTTCGGTGCGATCTCGTCGGTCCTCGGCGTGGCGTTCGCCCTGCAGGAGCATGACATCAAGCGCCTGCTGGCCTATCACTCCGTCGAGAACATCGGCATCATTCTGCTCGGCGTCGGCGCCTCCATGGCCGCCATGGCGCTCAATTCGGTCGGCATCGCCGTCCTGGCTCTGATGGCCGCCCTCTACCACACGTTTAACCATGCGATGTTTAAGGGCGAGCTGTTCTTGGGCGCTGGTGCGCTGCTGTTCTCCACGGGTACGCGCAATATGGAGAAGATGGGCGGCCTGTTCCGTCGTATGCCGGCAACGGCCATCTGCTTCCTTATTGGCGCGCTTGCCATCTCGGCCATCCCGCCCTTCAACGGCTTTGTGTCCGAGTGGTTTACCTATCAGTCGCTGTTTAATGCCGCCATGCAGGGTGACAAGGCCGTCATGATCGTGGCCGTGTTCGCTGCCGTCGCGCTTGCCATTACCGGCGCGCTGGCCGTCACGTGCTTCGTCAAGGCCTATGGCGTCTCCTTTGCCTCCGCGCCCCGCTCCGAGGCCGCGGCCAATGCCAAGGAGGTTCCCGCCCCCATGGTGTTTGCGCAGGGCCTGCTCGCAGCCATCTGCGTCGTGCTGGGCATTGGCGCTCCCGTGATCGCGCCCGTGCTGGTCGATGTCGCCGCGTCCGTGCTGCATCCGTACGGTGGCGTGTTTGCCGCCGAGGGCATGGAGCTCATGAACCAGTACTCCGGCGCTGCCACCTCCACGCCCGCGATCGCTCTTGCGCTCGTGGTGCTTGTCGGCCTTGCCTGCGGTTATCGCAAGCTCAAGACCGTCGGCAAGGTGCAGAAGTCCCAGCCGTGGGCATGCGGCTATGCTCCCAACGAGCATATGCCCGTCGTGGCCACGACCTTTGCCTCCGAGGTGTCCTGGTTTATGCATCCGCTCTACACGCTGCGCGACCGCTGCACGGCCGTCTGCTGGTCCATCGCGCACTTCTTCCAGAAGCTCACCGGTGTGGCCGAGGCTGTGGAGCCCGTACCCGACAAGGTTCTCGTCGATGCCCCGCATAAGGGTGTCGAGAAGCTCGCCGACCTCGCGACTAAGCTCGAGGGCGGCAACTACAGCATCTATATCTGCTACATCGTCGCGGCACTCGTGGTGTTCCTCGTGCTCGCCGTGCAAATGGGTTAAGGAGGGGAGAGCATGAACAACATCGTACTTGCCGTTCTGCAGGGCGTGGTCGTTATGGCCGTCGCGCCGTTCTTCTCCGGTCTCGGTCGCGTGATCCGCGCCAAGATGCACAACCGTCGCGGCCCCAGCATCATGCAGGACTATCGCGACCTGGCCAAGCTCTTTGCGCGCCCCGAGTCCCAGAGCGAGGACGCGAGCTTTGCGCTGCGCATTATGCCGCCGCTGTTCTTCGCCGTCGCCTTTATGCTCGCGATGGGCCTGCCGCTCTTTACGGCACAAAGCCCCATCCCGGTCTTTGGTGACGCCATCACCATCATGTACAGCCTTGCGCTCGCCCGCTTCTTCTTCGCCCTCTGCGGTGTGGATTCGTCCAACGCCTACGCCGGTATCGGCGGCGTCCGCGAGCTGCTCATGAGCGTGCTCATCGAGCCGTCCATGCTGCTGGCGCTGTTTGCCGCCGCCCTGGTGTGCGGCTCCACCGACATCGCTACCATGGGTCAGCACATCATGACGGGTGCCATCGACGCGCCGGTCGCCGTGATCCTCGCCGGCATCGCCTTTGCGATTGCCTGCTATATGGAGCTCGGCAAGCTGCCGTTTGATCAGGCCGAGGCCGAGCAGGAGCTTCAGGAAGGTCCGCTCGCCGAGCTTTCCGGACCGTCGCTTGCGATGGCCAAGCTCGCCATGTCCATGAAGCAGGTCCTGGTCGTCGCCTGGTTCTGCGCGATCTTCGTCCCCTGGGGCGAGCCCGCGACCGTGGGCGCTGCCGCCGTTCTGGGCGCGGTCATCTTCCTGGTGAAGTGCCTGATCGACTTTGTCGTGTGCGGCGTGATCGAGAACTCCTGCTCGCGCTCGCGCTTTAAGGTGCTTGGCAATCAGACCTGGGCCGTCGTGGGCATCGCCGTTCTGGCGTTTGTCTTCGTGGTCGTTGGCGTGTAGGAGAAGGGAGAAACAATGTCATTTGCAGTCAGTCTGTCCCTTCTCGGCTTGGTCGCTATCGCGGCCCCGATGGTGGCCTCGGTGCTCGTCGCCCTGTTCCCCCGTCCGTACGCCAAGTGGTTCAGCGTTTTGGGTGCCGCCGTCTCGACGGTCTGCACCATCGCCCTCGCCGCGAATTTCGCTGGCGCCGGCATGCCCGACACGCAGGTCCCCCTGATCTCGTTTGGGCAGACCCTCGTCATGGGATTCACCTTCGATCGCATGAGCACGCTGCTCGCGCCCGCCTTTGTGGGTATCGGCCTGCTTGTCGTGATCTATTCGATTCCCTATATGAGCGAGAATAACCGTGAGCATCCCGACGCGCCGCGTCGTCGCTTCTACGCGTACCTCGCGACCTTCATCGGCGCCATGGCCGGCCTTGTGTACAGCTCGACCCTTTTGGGCCAGCTCGTGTTCTTTGAGATCACGGGTGCGTGCTCTTGGGGCCTCATTAGCTACTACATGACGCCTACGGCCAAGAAGGCCGGCATGAAGGCCCTGATTATCACGCATATCGGTGCGCTCGGCCTGTATCTGGGCGCCGCCATCGTGTTTGCCCACACCGGCACCTTCGCCATTACCGCGATTGCCGGCCTCGACGCCAAGCTCAAGGCTATCGTCCTTTTGCTCGTGCTGTTTGCGGCCTGGGCCAAGTCCGCACAGGTTCCCATGTACATGTGGCTGCCTTCGGCCATGGAGGCGCCGACGCCTGTTTCGGCCTACCTGCATGGTGCCTCGATGGTCAAGGTCGGCGTGTGCGTGTTCGCGCGTGCACTCGTCTCTGCCGGCGAGGTTCCCGAGATCGTGGGCTGGGTTGCCATTATCGACGCCATGGTCACGATGCTCTTTGGTTTCTTGATGTACCTGCCGCAAAAGGACATGAAGCGCCTGCTGGCCTTCTCCACGATCGCCCAGCTCTCCTATGTGTTCTTTGGTCTGGGCCTTTCGGTCTTTGGCAGCCAGCTGGCCTTTGATGGCGCCGTGTGCCACATCTTTAACCACGCTTTCGCCAAGACGCTGTTCTTCCTGATCGCCGGTTCGTTCTCCTTTACGCTCGGCACGCGTATGCTGCCCAAGCTTCGCGGCATCGTGAAGAAGTACCCGATCTCGGGCGTGGGCTTTGGTGTCGCGGCACTCGCCATTGCCGGCGTGCCGCCCATGAACACGTTCTTCTCGAAGTTCCAGATCATCGCCGGCGGCTTTTCTGTGGGCGCCGGCAACGTCGCGATCCTGGTGCTCGTGTGCATCATGGTCGCCGAGACCGTCGCCACCTTTGCCTGGTTCCTTAAGTGGATGGGCTATTGCCTGCCCGGCGAGCCGAGCGAAGAGGTCGCTGCGGGAGCCCCGCTTCCCCGCGCGATGGCGTTCGTGTTCATCGTGCTCATCATCATGGTCATCGTCAGCGGCCCGCTTTCGGCCAGCTGGATCGGTTAGGAGGTAGAACGACATGGGTTATTCGATCGTCAACATCCTTGGCGGCCTTCTGATCGTCACGTCCACCATGGTGGTCGTCTCCAAGAACATCAAGCATGCCATCCGCTGGTATGCGGTGCAGTCGCTGGTGCTCGTGGGACTACTCGCCACGCTCGGTGTCACCACCGGTGCGCAGGAGCTGCTTATGTGGGCAGGATCCGCCTTTATCACCAAGGTCGTCCTGGTCCCTTATATCCTCAACCGCGCATACAAGAAGATGGGCGAGCCGAGCGACGCATCGCTCAAGGCCGGCCTTAAGCCCGCGTGGGCCATTTGCATCATCGCCGTGGAGGTCGCGATCTGCTTTGCCGTCGTGACGCAGATCAGCCTGCCCACGGCCGAGGTCGCAACGCCTGCGCTCGCTATTAGCTTCGCTCACTTCTTTGTGGGCCTCACCTGCATCATTTCGCAGCGCAACATCATGAAGCAGATCTTTGGATACTGCCTTATGGAAAACGGCAGCCATGTGACGCTCGCGCTTTTGGCCCCCACCGCTCCCGAGATCATCGAGATCGGTATCGCCACCGACGCCATCTTTGCCGTCATCATCATGTCCATCGTCGTGCGTCGCATTTGGGACGACTCCCACTCGCTCGATGCGCGCGACCTGTCCGAGCTGAGGGGGTAGTCCATGGAAACGTTGATTCTCGCCCTGCTCGCGACTCCTTTGGTGTTCTCGCTGGTCATGGCGTTTTTGCCCAAGAACACGTCCTATAACGTGTTTGCCGGTCTCAACCTGGTCTCCGTCGCAGCCGTCCTGGTGCTGTCGATTATGACGGCCGGTGACGTCCTTATGAGCGGCGATACCGCGAGCGCTCTTGGTCTGTGGTTCCACCTCGATTCGCTGGGCGCCATCTTTGTGCTGCTCATCGGCTTTATCGGTTTTCTTACGGGGCTGTTCTCGCTGCCCTATGTAAAGGCCGATATCGAGGAGGGCTCCATGCCCGCCGAGCGCGCCAAGCAGTATTTTGCGCTGTTTAGCCTGTTTGTGTTCACCATGCTGCTCGCGTGCCTGTCCAACAACATGATCCTCACGTGGGCCGCCGTGGAGGCAACCACGCTTTCCACCGTGTTCCTCGTGGGTATCTACAAGAACAAGACGGCCCTCGAGGCTTCTTGGAAGTATGCGATGGTCTGCACCGCCGGCGTGGCCTTTGGCCCCTGCCGGGTGCCCGCTGGTTTTCCCCCCCCCCCCCCCCCGCTATTTGCGACCTACCGATAATTACCATCGTTAACTTACCT
>ERZ1034678.1753-NODE-1753-length-10471-cov-24.838230_pt1 | contig 10471 bp, 7 predicted proteins | sample MGYA00520640_ERZ1034678 | MGnify/ENA primary metagenome ERZ1034678 (study PRJEB33766, sample SAMN09781767) | gut metagenome | biome: gut microbiome | host: Homo sapiens | place: Madagascar | study: EMG produced TPA metagenomics assembly of the PRJNA485056 data...
GATTCAATGGATTCAATGGATTCAATGGATTCAATGGATTCAATGGATTCAATGGATTCAATGGGGAAGGTGCGGCGCATAAAAATATAGAAGCGCCGCGGAGTATAAATAGGGCGATGCACGAAGATTGCATTTCAGTCACTAGTCACCAGTCACCAGTCAAAAAAAGCACCTGCCTTCGCAGATGCTCACATGTTCTTTTCCCATTTGGCAAGGATCCGGCTGGTAACGACCGTCAGAAAGAGATAGATGACGGCTGTCGTGATGAATGTCTCCCACACGCGATAGTACTGTGCATTCGCTGCATTTGCCCAGTACATGAGCTCCGGCGTCGCAATGACGGAGGCAAGAGACGAGTCCTTGATCAGGCTCACGAAGGAATTGCCCAGTGCAGGTACGACCGACTTCAGCGCCTGCGGCAGGATGACATAGCGCATGCTCTGCCATGCGGAAAGCCCCAGCGCACTGGCGGCCTCCCCCTGCCCTACATCGACGGACTGGATACCCGCACGGATCGTTTCCGCAATGTATGCCCCCGCATTGATGGAAAGCGCAAGTGCGGCCGAAAGGACACCGTCCGGCTTCTTCATGAAAAGAGGTACGATGCCGAAGTAGGTGATCAGCAGCTGCAGGAGGAGCGGCGTCCCGCGTATACTTTCGATGAAGAGCAGTGATGGAATGGACAGCCATTTCTTTTTAGAAATCCGCGAAAGTGCCAGCACGAGCCCCAGCAGAAATCCACAGAGGATCGCGATCAGCGAGAGCTTGATCGTGAGCCATGTGCCGGATAAGAAAAACGGCGCATATTCCTGAATGATGGAAAATTTGAAATCAGACATGATTAGCCTCAGAATCATAAAATGATGCGTTCCAGGTCAGCGGTTCCCCAGTTTTCCCAGCGTCTCCTCATCGACTTTCGTCTTGAACCACTTTTCATAGATCTTTCCATAGGTGCCGTCAGCGATCATGTCCTTGAGCGCCTTGTCGATCTTGCTCTTGAGCTCTGCGCCCGTATCCTTCGGATAGAGGATACCGAAGAACTCAGGCGTGAAGGCTTCATCATCATAGACGATCGAAAGATGAGCCTCAGGGTACTGCGCCTGGATGGACTTCACGGACGTCTCATCACCGACCAGTGCATCGACCTGCCCGCCGATCAGCATCTGGATGGACATCGGCGTCTTCTTGATCGACGGATGATTCTTTCCGAGAAGCTTTTCCAGTGCCTCCTGCCCCGTCGAGCCATTCTGCACTGCGATCTCTTTGCCGTCCATCAGATCCTTCGCACTGTGGATATCCACACCTTCCCGCACCAGGATCGCCTGCCGGGAGAGGAAATACGGCGCCGAAAAGAGATAGGATGCCTCTCTATCCTTCGTGATGGTGACACCGGAAATCGCCATGTCCGCCTGGTGTGAGCGGATCTGCTCAAAGAGCGCTTCCCAGCCCGCATCGGTGAGATCCATCGTAAGCCCGGCGCGCTTCGCCGCTTCTCGTGCGAGGTCCACGTCAAATCCGACGATCTTGCCATTCTCCATGTACTCGAAGGGATTCCAGTTCGCATGAGTCACGACATGGATCTCATTTTTCGTCTGCTTCGGCGCGTCTCCTCCGCAGCCCGTCATGAGAAAACAGCCTGCTGCGAGAAGCGTTGCCCCTATGATGATGATTTTTTTCATTGTTCTTCTCCTACTTATTTCATGGGATACCATGGAAGAATTTTACGCCAGCCAAAAAGGTTTTGTTCAGCATACCTTTTGGATATTCCCATTATACGACCGCGAGCATTTCAATACAAGTTGTTTCGTATTTATTTTATAAAACTTTAAGTAAATACTGATTCAATCGTTATCAGATGTCATCCGTGTTTCCCTTCGTCTCCAACAAAAAGGCGATATGAAATAACGATCATCTCATTTTCGCGTTCCATCTGCCGCGGGGGACAGGCAACTCTCATAGGAGTGACCGGGAAACCTTATCCCAGCTGTCTTTCATGCCATAGTCACCCATCCACCCCTTTCGGGCACCTTCCCCTAGAGGGGAAGGCCATTAAGTTAAGGAAATCGTTAGCTACGTAACGTCTTGCTTCCCCATTCGGGCGAAGTGCCGAAGGCAATATGTGCAAGCGAACTGGATTTTTAGGAGTTGAGCGACGCTAAAATCCAGTGAGACGCCATTTCGAGCGTAGCGAGATGGGGCATGCCAGCGGTATAGCGTGCTATGTTGAATAGTCCGATGCTATCGATATTCCAACACTTTCATGCAATACCGCTACGTAGCCCCCTCAGCCCTTCGGGCAGCTCCCCCGATGGGGAGCCAAGAACGTTCTGCCGCTTAACTAATAGCATTCCCTAGAGGGGAAGGCTGCGATACGAGAATACCCTCTTCTAAAAAAAGGCGGCGAAGCCGCCATGTGAGCCCTGAACCTTGAACCTTGAACCCTGAACCAAATGAAAGCAAAGTAAAAAAGGGCTGTGAAGAAATGAGGATTCATTTCTTCACAGCTCCTATCCCCCTGATCGTACCTAAGGGATGTAGGCCCGGGTCGCATGGCCTAAGATGCATAAATGCAGATCCGTCAGAAGAGACAGACCGATCGGAAGCACCCTTCTGTTTTCTGTAAATATATCGACCTCGGCTTCTTTGATGTCCTGCACCAGAGAAGCAAGTTTTTCTTCAGCACGTTCCCAGCAAGCAAGCAGCTCCTTCGCCTGCGTTACATTAGAAGCCACTACGGCATGGACGGCAGCAGGATGCGTGATCTTCCTGTGCATAAAGAAAGCAAAGGCAGGCAGGGCCTCTCCATCCATGACGCGCTCCACATAGACGAGGCGCAGGATCATCAGCATGGCCGAGCAGCCGACGCCGAAGACCAGCCCGAGCCAGTAGGAGTCTGCCCCGAGACCGACCACATGGTCAAGGAAAAGGCTCATCGGGAAGCAGCCGCCCCAGTACGCAATGACCATCAGAACAAAGGAGACACGCGTATCCTTGAGACCGCGGAGGATCCCCTGGATCGGAGTGGAGATCGCATCAAAGAGCTGCCAGCCTGCACTATAGATCAGGAACTGTCCGGCAATGGAGGCGACGATCGCGTCGCTCGTATACACATTTCCGATGGAAGCGCGGAAAAGCACCGTCATCGCAGCCGTCATCGCTGCCCCGGAGAGGGCTACGACAAAGCCAGCCTTCTTGTAGCGGCGAGCGAGCGGGATATCATGCGCGCCGACAGCTGTCGCGATGAGGATGGTGAGTGCCATCGAGCAGGAGACAGGCAGCATGTAGACGAGAGAAGCAAAGTTATCCGCGATCTGGTAGGCAGCCAGCGTGTCCGTGCCATAACGGGCAAGAAATACGATGATCAGACTGAAAAGGCTCATTTCCATAAAAATGGAAAGTCCGCTCGGCACGCCGACGATCAGGTACTCCTTGACGTCAGAACGCTTCACGAGGATCGAATGGAATATCTCATGCCCCTTGAGCGCAGAGGACTTCAGTACGACGATAAGGAAAAGAGCCAAAAGGAAACCATAGGTCAGCATCGTCGCAAGACCGGCACCGATCCCGCCCAGACGCGGCAGACCGAAATGCCCGTAGATGAAAAGATAGTTGAATACCGCATTGACCGGCGGCGCCATCAGGAAGAGCTTCATGGAAGTCGACGTCGAGCCTGCCGTATCCGTCAGACAGCGAAGGGGGACGATCATGGAAATGAAGAAGACCACGCCCACCATCGTCATGAGATAGTAGCGCGCCACATAGGCCACTTCCGCTTCCAGCGTGAGCGACGTCAGAAGGTCATCGATGAAAAGTACATAGGCTGCCCCGAACAGGAAGGAGATCACAAGCCCGATCAGAAGTCCTGCGCGGACCACATAAGGAAGTCCTTCCGGCTTCTTTTCACCAAGAAGCGTCGCCATAAGCGGCGTTCCCGCCATGAGCAGTCCCACGATGGAGGCGAGAAGCGGATAGAAAAGTCCCGCGCCCACCGATACGCCTGCGAGGTCATCGCTTCCGGCATGCCCCGCCATGGTCGTATTGATAAAAGTGATGCCCGCTGTCGAGATCTGCGCGACCAGGATCGGCAGCATCACGGATAATAATTTCTTTATATCTTCGATTAAGGAGTACATCAAAGCTCACTCTCCAGAGATTTCATCAAAAAAGACGCCCTGCGGCGTCTCTTTTCACTGTCAGAAAAGGATCCTCTGGCGCATTCAAAAGCCAAAGGCAGGCACGAAGTCCGCGCCTCACCGCCGCATGAAATAATCAGATGGCTGCCCTATCAAGCAGCGCTTTCTGTACGGCTGCTGCTCCTTCTGATTTTTCTCTTTCAAGCATCAAGCGACCTGAAAACAGGTACACGAAAAGATCAGAGAGCGGCAGGCACTCTCCATCCCCCTGCGCCGATGAAACCTCTGAAGAAAGAGGCGAAACGAGACAGGATGCGTTTGAAATTGGCATTGACACGGCACGGCACCAAAAGGTTCGCACCTTCTACATAGAAATAGGCCATGTAAAAGAGCAGGTACATGCTACTGTACATCGTGAGATCCATCAGTTCATCGATTCCCATCATCGTTCTCGCCTCCTTTTATTTTTCGACTATAAAAAGCCCATCGGAAATGGACTTTTCAAAACTCTTGTGAGAAAAAGCAAAGTTTCCAAAATGCAAGTCTGCATTTGTATATTTTATGCTTTTGGTTTATGGTATTTTTGATACCTCTGTATAAATTATATCATTAGCTCAAAGAAAAAGCAAATGAGGGGAAAATGGTGACTAGTGACTAGTGACTGGTGACTGGTGACTGGTGACTGGTGACTGGTGACTGGTGACTAGTGACTGGTGACTGGTGACTAGTGGCTAGGGATTAGGGATTAGGGATTAGGAGTGGCTAGTGACTAGTGACTAACTACCACCTTCGGGCATCGCCACTATCTATACTGCGCGGCGCTTCCATATTTTTTGCGCCGCACCTTCCCCGCTGAACCCATAGAACCTACAGAACCCGCTGAACCTCTTTCGCATGCACTCAAAGGGCGACCCGACCCAGGGGCTAACCCTGCTTTCAAACTTTTTCGCCGCAAAAAAGGCAAAACAAAACGGTCTGCCTAGACGTTGGCAAACCGTTTTGTTTTTAAAGGATGATATTATAGCACGGCGGAAGGTGTTATTTTTATTCTTGGTTTCCGCCGGATCGACAGATGAGTGACAGATTCTCTCTGGAGGTGTTCTTACGCCGCCCCTTTGGCTGCGGCTTCATTGTCCGCTTTCGCTTTCTTCAGGTCAAAGCGATAGGAGGTGAAGCCGTAGAGTGTCCAGCCGAGGAAGGTAACCAGAGCGCCGTAGGTCATGGCATCGAAGCCGGATGCATAGCATGCATACAGGCTGTAGATGGAGGCAACGAATGCGACGAATTTCGTCTTGGAAAGCTCGCTGCCTTCGTGACCGGCTGCTTTCATGATGACTACGACAGCCGCCATGCAGAGCAGGTACGGCATGATGTTGGTGATAACGGCCAGATTGACCAGGGTCTCGAACTGTTCATTGAGAGACGGGCTGATGGTCATCAGCGAGAAGAGAGACTGGATGATGGTGATAGCGACCATGCCGCAGATCGGTGCGCCATGAGAGGTGATCTTTTTCAGGAATGCCGGGAAGTAGCCTTCGTCAGCACCTGCTTTGAATACATTGGCAATGGTGAACTGCCATCCAAGGAGAGAACCGAAGCAGGAGAGAACCATGAGGCCCATGATGACACGGCCGATGGTCGGTCCGAACATCGAAGCGAATACGAGACCGAACGGAGCGGAGCTGGAAGCCAGTTCTTCTGCCGGGACGATACCAAAAATGATGTTGGTAGAAACGATGTAGCAGGCTGCTGCGAGGAGTGTACCGCCGAGAACGGCTTTCGGTACGTTGGTTTCCGGGTTGTCGACAGCGTCAGCATTCGCGCAGGCAGATTCCATGCCGAGGAATGCCCAGAGTGTCATCGTGATCGCATTGATAGCCGCTTCACCGAATCCCAGGTTATGAATATTCCAGTTTGCAGAGTACAGGGATGGCGAGAACCAGAACCAGCCGACGATCGCCAGGCCGATACATGGGATGATGACGCCCCAGACGGTGACAGAAGAGACCTGACCGGTGTATTTTGCGCCGCCAAAGTTCAGAACAGTAGCCAGCCAGAGTGTGAAGACAGTAGCCGCACAGGTCATGACCGGATCAAGCGTCGTCCCGAGGAACCCCAGCGCATACCCCACCGCTGAGATCGCGATCGCGGTATTCGCAAAGATCAGAGATACGCCGTAGGTATAGTTAGCGAGGAAGTTACCGGCTTTGCCGAAAGAGTATTCTGCGTAGCCGCCCATGCCGCCGCCTTTTTTACTGTACATGCCGCACTTGGCAAAGACGTAGGCCAAGGCCATGGAGCCTACAGCCGTGACAAGCCAGGAAACGATAGAGAGTGCGCCCACCTGTGCCAGCTTCGACGGCAGCATGATGATGCCCGAGCCCATCATATTCACCGCAGTGAGGATGGTCAGCTGAAGGACGCTCATTTTATTTGCACTTTTGCTCATGATGATCCCCTTATGTATTTGTCTGTGTCTCATTGATGGCTGCGGGGAGCGATGCTTCCCGCTCCCCTTGCCGTCAACGAAGCGTTGCTTTATTTTTCAAATTCTTTCTTCAGAACATAGCCGTAAGCATGTTTCAGCCCGTCTTCACCGGTCTGTACATAGACGCCCTGGATTTCAGGAGCGAAGCCCGGGAGCTGATTGATGCCTTCGACGAGGTCGAGGAAGTAAGTGACTGCGGTCTTGGACCAACGTTCACCCGGATGTACGCAGAGAACGCCTGGCGGATATGGGAGAGCGCCTTCAAGAGCGATGCGGCCTTCCGCTTCGGTGAGGTCGACGAGATCGCCGTGGCCTCTCATGTATTCGAACTGTGCTTCCTGCGGATTCATCACATATTCAGGGAAGTAGTCAGCGAGGAAGAGCTGCTTCTGCAGGGTGGATACTTCGCGGTCTTTGTAGAAATCATGCATTTCCTGGCACAGACGGCGGATGGTGTATCCTCTGTATTTTTCTTCGTACGCGTTGTAAATGGACGGAAGTACTTCAGACATCGGAGCATCTTCGTCGATGAGCTGTTCGAAGCGGATGAGTTTCGCTACGAGATCATCCATCTTGGTCGCGCTTTCTGCCGGAGTCATCAGGAAGAGGATGTCATTCAGGTCGCATTTTTCCGGAATGATGCCGTTTTCACGCAGGTAGTTTGCGAGAATGTTGCCCGGGATACCGAATTTTTCATAGCCGTCATTTTCTACGTCGATGCCTTCGGTCACGAACTGCAGCTTCATCGGATCGATGAAGTACTGGCCCTTGCCGTAGCCATCGAAGCCATGCCATTTAGCGCCCGGTTCGAATGCCCAGTAATCCATGTCATTTGCCATCTGTTCGGTATTGCCCTCTTCCCACTTCTTGCCGTGGACCATCGGCGGTACGAGCGGACGGATGTAGTGGCAGTTGCGGAGTACCTGTTTTCTGGTCTCGATCACGGTCTTTACAGCGTCGACCCAGAGCTTCTTGCCGCCTTCGCCTTCATGCATCTTCGCATTGACATCGAGTGCTGCAAAGAGCTGGTAGAGCGGAGAGGTGGATGCATGCATCATGAATGCGTTGTTCACGCGCTTATGCGGTACGTAGCGATCCTGACCCTTGATGTGGGAGTCTTTCTTGTGGATCTGGGAGGTCATGGAGAAACCAGCCTGCTGTTTGTGGACGGACTGGCTGACGAAGATGCCCGGATCTTCCGGTCCGAGGTCGAGCAGCAGCGGGCTGCAGTCCTTCATCATCGGGATGAACTGTTCGTAGCCGACCCAAGCGGAGTCGAAGAAGATGTAATCGCAGAGGTGACCGATCTTATCTACGACCTGACGGGCATTGTAGATGCAGCCGTCGTAGGTGCCGAGCTGGATGACGGCGAGACGGATCGGGCGCTTTGCCTGTGCTTTCACCGGATCTTTTTCAGCGACGAGCTTTCTGATGTAGTCTTCGTCGAAGCAGTGTTCCAGGATGCCGCCGATGGAGCCGAACGCATTTCTTGCGGTTTCCAGATAGACCGGGGTCGCGCCTGCCAGAACCAGTGCGCCATGGTCGATGGATTTATGGTTGTTTCTATCGAAGAGGACGATATCGCCCGGTGTCAGGACTGCATTCAGAACCACCTTGTTCGAAGTGGAGGTGCCGTTCAGTACGAAGTAGGTCTTGTCTGCATTGTATACGCGTGCTGCATGCTTCTGTGCTGCCAGTGCCGGACCTTCATGGATCAGAAGGTCTCCCATCGCTACGTCAGCGTTGCAGAGGTCAGCGCGGAAGGTATTCTCGCCGAAGAATTCATAGAATGCACGGCCTGCCGGATGCTTGCGGAAGAAAGCACCGCCCTGGTGGCCTGGGCAGTCGAACTGGGAGTAGCCATTTTCGACATATTTCTTGAGGTCACGGAAGAATGGCGGCAGCACATCTTCTTCATAGTGAGCCGCAGCGCTCTCGATCTGGCGAGCGTAGAAATCATGATCGGTCTCATTGAGATCCATGACGCGGTATACTTTGGAAAGCAGTGCGTCTTCTGTCAGGCCTTCGCCGGTCTTAATCATCAGTACCGGGATCTTGAAAGCGGCAATCATTTCCTTTGCAAGGACATCTTTGTCCTGATCCGTGATAACGACAGCAGCTACATCTGTGAAATCAGTGCGGGCGAGGTCAGCCTGTTCGCGGCCGGCGATAGCGCCGAAGATTTCCAGAGCTTTGTCAGTATAAGCGATCTTTAATTTTTTCATGAGTAAATCCTCCATTTTCTGAAATCACTCTATGTCTCGAACTGTGCACGTTGTCCGGATGATTGCTTCATCTGCATACATCTTACTTGAAATTCTCAATTTCTTCCAATACTGAAACAGGCCGAAACGAAGAGAATTCACATTCCTATCACAAAAGGCATGGTGATGGGAGTGAGTCCTTTCTTATATAACAATTTTGATATAGGAGGGTGTGACTTGTGACTAGTGACTAGGGACTTGTGACTAGGGACTGGGGACTGGGGATTAGGGATGAGGGATGAGACTGAGAGACCAGGAGACGTTAGACTTGGAGACTTGCAGACGTCAGATGCCAGATGTCTGATGTCTGACGTCTGATGTTTGATGTCTGATGTCTGGTGTCTTGGTCTCCCAGTCTCTTAGTCTCTTTCATCCAAACGGCAAGTCATCACGCGAAGGCATAATTGTTATAACTCATAGCAGAATTGTTATATAAAACGAAAAGCCGCCGGAAACGGTTTCGTTTCCAGCGGCTTTGCCGGTATCATTCCATGGGATAGGTACTATTTGCCGTAAAGCGGACATACTCCCAGAAGTGATCGATGATATATTCGCGAAGGAGAACGGCTGAGAGCGGCAGCTTGGCATCTGTTTTCCAAGACAGATACAGATAGCGATAGCACTCCTGGTCTCCGACGGGAAGAGAGGCCACCCCTTCCTGTGCAGAATACCATGTCATCTGCGGCACGAGAGCCACGCCGAGCCCAGCGCGCACGAAATCTCGCACCGTATCCGGGTTATCGCTCTCCATCACCACCTGCGGCGTAAAACCCGCCTTTTTGCAAAAGGCTTCCAGCGCGCCGCGCAGCATGAAGCCCTTGGGGGCTGCGATGAAATTTGCCTCCGCATAATCGGAAAGGCTCACATAGGGCAGATCGGCATGACGATCATTTTTCGGCAGGATCATGACAAGACTTTCCCTGAAAAGGCTGACCGTGTGATCATTATCGATGCTGGATAGATCGGCATACAGGGAAAGATCCAGCTTGGCGGCTGCCTGCTGCGAGTCCGGACGCAGGATTTCCAGGATCGCCGTCGGATGCTCCTTCTTGAACTGCATCAGGAAGGAAGGAATCATCTGCGTGGCAGAAAGGATCGCGAGCTTCACCGTAGACTGTGCAAGATCGCGAGAGTCTTTGAATTCCTGCTGCATCTCGTCGAATTCTTTCAGAAAATTCTGCGCATGCTTCAAAAGGATGTGACCATCTCGCGTCAGACGGATATTTCTCCCCTGATGCTCGAAGAGCGTCACCTCCAGCTCCTGCTCCAGCCCGCGTATGGTGCGGGACAGGGCAGGCTGCGCGATGTGCAACTCCTCTGCCGCCTTCGTCAGATGCTCCAGTTCCGCGGTCTTTTGGAAATACTGGAGTGATGTAAAATTAAGTTTCATCCCTGCCCGCCTTTCAAGGAATTTTCGTAAGCAGTGACTGGTGACTAGTCCCTAATCACTAGTCACTATACGTCTTCGAGTCACTTGGTCTTCGAGTCTCCCAGTCTCTTAGTCTAATTCCTAACCCCTAACCCCTAATCCCCAAGTTAGCAACCCCCATTTCAAATGGGGGTTTATTTGGAACCCCTCCGGGGTT
>ERZ1034678.1757-NODE-1757-length-10461-cov-4.831443_pt1 | contig 10461 bp, 7 predicted proteins | sample MGYA00520640_ERZ1034678 | MGnify/ENA primary metagenome ERZ1034678 (study PRJEB33766, sample SAMN09781767) | gut metagenome | biome: gut microbiome | host: Homo sapiens | place: Madagascar | study: EMG produced TPA metagenomics assembly of the PRJNA485056 data...
TGTAGAAACGGTTGTGCAGTGCTGCCACTCCAAGTCCTACGATAATTCCGCCAAACACGCCCATCTGCAGCGACTGGATACCGCATACTGATGTGATGGTTCCATCAAGCACATCCTTAGCAATGCTTCCGTCTGCAAGGATTTTTCCGGAAATCTTGAGCATCGCATTGATTGATACATTCATAACAAAGTATGCTATGACTGCTGAAAGTGCTGATACCTCTTTTTCCTTCTTTGCCATTCCGATTGCTACTCCGACCGCAAAAATGAGCGGAAGATTATCGAATATGGCACTTCCGACCGCATTCATGATTACAAGAAGTGCATGGAGTATAGTCTTATCTCCGAGCAGCCACTGTAAACCATAGGTCTCAATTGTTGTGGTGTTGGTGAATGAGCTTCCGAGTCCTAAAAGCAAGCCTGCTACCGGAAGGATTGCGATTGGAAGCATGAAGCTTCGTCCTACTCTCTGCAGGACACCAAAAATTTTGTCTTTCATGAGCTTTTCCTCCTATAAATGCGGGTATGTATTGATTTGCACCTATCATTCTTTTTGCTCCAGTGGCAAAAAAAGAGGCACTTATCATACACTAACCCTGTTAAAAGTTATGTACGACAAATGCCTCCCTAAAAGTAACACGTCTGTTTAAGTTTATATCACAGAACATTTATCATTTCAACACAATTTCGCCTCGAATTTATTTTTTGTTAATCATCTGTTTTTATACATGTTTTTTTGTGAATTATGTCTAATGTCTTTTTTCTCCAGACGCCTCCATGTCTCCATCACCATAAAACATTCTTCCCCAGTGATGCCCTCTGATGAATACACAGCCTTTTGTATGATGCGCATGTACTCGTCCCAGTGGATTCCGCAATAATCCGGTCCGCAGTATTTTTCCTTAAGGTTAGCCAGATAAAGCTCATCTGTCCTGTTTTTTGAAGGATGTCCCAGTCCTTTGTAGATGCGGTTGTTTATCATTATTGCTGCCCTGCTGTAACGGCCTTTTTTCACTCTTTTTGCAAGTCTTGCTTCCCACAAAATATTTTTTCGCCTTTTGATATAAACTATGATGGCTGTAAGTGCAGTCAGAAAAATCACGCAGAATGAGGTTTTTAAAATCACCGGTGGTATATGAAGTCCTGCTTTTGAGTTCTGAGCATCTGTACGCTTATCCGCACCTGACTGTGAACCATAAGCATTCTCACTGCCATCATTTTTTACATCTGTATTTTCTGCATCTTCATCTGTTGCATCTTCATCTGCATTATCTTCATTTGCCGCAGCATCATTCACATTCTCAGTATCATTAAAAGCATCACCGGTGTTCGTTTTCTTTTCGTTGACACCGATATAGTCAAACTGATTCTGACCTGTCACATACTCAAAATATCCCGGTGTCATCTCCACCGGAATCCATCCGAAATCATCCAGATATATTTCAACCCAGGCATGCGACTGCGAATCCTTCACCTCGCATATATCCTCATCATTTTCACCGGATTTGAAGCTGTCCTCCTTTGCACAGTATCCGCTTACATAGCGGCACGGAACCCCCATCTGTCTGAGTATCATCGTGCCAGCCGATGCAAAATGCACACAAAAGCCCTGTCTGCTATTTGAGAGAAAATTTTCAACTACATCCTTACCGCCTGCGGAAGGAGGATTTTTGCTGTACTTAAAAGCCTTCGATGTCAGAAACTGCTGCACCAGTTGAGCTGCCGCAATCCTGTTGGCATCATTTTCTCTTATATAGCCTGTGTACATCATATTACTTGTGAGCTGTCCTGTCCTAAGAAGCAGCTTCGCATCCTCCGCAACAATCCCGTCACCGCCCTGCTTTTCAGTATAGTTTTCCATTACATAATCATTGTATGCCGCATAGAAATCATTGTTGACCTCAAGAGGCTGCTCCGGCTCAAGGATAGACATTTCCAGACTACCATCGAAAAAACCGGGACACGCCGACACCTCGATAGTCTTTGTTCCTTTATCCTTTGTGATAAAAAAGTCTTCGTCAAAATCTATATCACCCTTGGCATCTATACTGTATGGGTCGATACAGTACGGCAAATAGGTGTATTTGGTGGAAAGCTTCTCCATCGTGATTGTATACTTTTCGGTGGCAGGATTGGTCTCATCATCATAATAACCATCAAGCAGCGTGGCTAATCCGATTGTAGTCTGCCAGGCTGTCATCCTTGAAGCATCATGATACTCTTTTTCCATCCCGGAAAAATCAGACTTTTTAATCCATCTGCCATTCTCATAGGTATCACCGTAGAAGCTTCTCAGGTAAATATTAGAAGGCGCTCCTGCCTTTGCTTCTACCGTCATCACTGTTTTTTCACTGTAGCTTGGGTAGTGATTACTAACCGTGCCATCCTGCAAATCAATTCCCACGCTGAAGAATGACTTTACGCTACCCTCCAAATCCTTTTGAAAGGCAAGCATCTGTGGCTTTTTATCGGCAAGTGTATCAGCAAGAGGTTCAAACGCAAATACACATATGAAAAGTATTGCTGACACTGCTGCCATGTATAAAAACGCCGGCACAATCCTTAAAGCCTCATTGCCCTGTGCAGCGCCATATCCATCACGCCCTGCCACTGTGCGTGCGTTGCCATCTGCGATAAGACACCAGAGTGTACACAGTGTGAGCATAACAACCTCGCTGACACTTGGGCTTTTGCCTATGCACAGCTGTACCGCAAGCATAAGCGTTGGAAATAATGTGAGTATGCGTCTTCTTTTAATTTGAACCGCCAGTGTCACCAGCAAAAGCATAACTATAAACGATACAAAGCCAACAAATGCCCCCGCAAAGGCTTTATCGCCCTTTGGACAGACAAATGAAGTGCCATAGTACACATTTATTATCTCAAGATACCTGCCCTTTACATACAAAAAGCCGTCTTTTATATGCTCTGCAGCCTGCCAGTTTGCAATAAACACTCCAAGCAGAAATACAAGCAGCAGCCCCGTATTTATCGCATGGCGCACCCATTTTCTTGTGTCAAGCGATGTAAGCCTGTTTATAAAGCCGCTTATCACCGAAAAAATAAACAGCCACACATACACATAATATGGGCATCTCACATGTGAAACGGTCGTATTCACAACAGACACTGCACACACCGTAAGAAGTACTGCTGCAGCTGCATTGGCAAGTTCAGTAAGCAGGACACCAAACACTGTAAATGCATTATTATAATCAGGCTTTATCTCATTTGTATCAAATCTCTGCCATCTGCTTTTCCTAAATGACAATCTCGTTTTTTTCATCCGCTCTGCCAACTATCTCCTCTCCCCTTTTTATCTGAAGTCTTCCGTCCACGCTAAGCAGACACACAAGCTTTTCTGCCCGGTACTTTTCCTTATACAAAAAAAGTGCATCATTTTTTGTATCCGGCTTTATTTTAAGAAAACTGTTCAACCATATGTAAAAGCCCTCCTCGTCATCCACTCTGGCTCTCACAATATCGTTTATTGAGGTATCATACCATGCCACATAATGAGAGCATTTTTGATCCATAAGTGAAAATGAAAGTGAGACAAGAAGCTTCATAAAAGCATCCGCCTGTCTGCCCTTCTTTATTCCCCTTAAATCTGCTACTATGGCCACCGCACATGCCTTTGGCAGGCTGTTCTCCTTTACCATCAGCTCATCAGTCCTTGCAGAAAGCTTCCAGTGCACACTCTGCAGCCTGTCACCGTTTTGAAACTCCCTGACATCAAACACCTCCGACGGATCATATCCCGGTCTTATATCATCATAGATATCAGAATCCCCAAAGAAATTTCTTACTCTGTCCGTTATCCTGACAGGAATCTCATCAATCTGCGGCATCACCTCAACATTTGCATATTTTTTAACTCTTTTCGTGACATAAAAAAGCCTCGAAAAATCATATAGCCTTATCCTTACAAGCTCAAATTCATAATTGCCGCATAGGTTCACGCTGTACAAAAAATCACTGCCTCCTGACAGCCATTTTGTACTTTTTTCGCCGGATAAATTATTTTTCACCGTTACACGGTATTTAACACCATCAAAGCCTGCCTCCTTCAGCCGGCAGGAAAGACTCACCCTGATACTCTCGCCCTGTGTGGCGATAGCTATCGGAATGTTTATAGCTGCCACTGCCCGGTGCACCTTTACAAGCAATGCTATAAATGTCAGCACCATAAACACACACATAAAGCAGCCAAGCAGTGCCAGCGCAACATTACCGTATATCATCGACATATAAAAAACTATTGCCGCAGTAATTATTCCTATCAAAAAACTAATCACGATTACCTGCCTTTTTCACATAAGTTGTCGGCTGTTTAACAGCCTTTAGTATCTCATCTATCACTGAAAGCTCTGATACATGTGATACTCTCGCCTTGGTATTTAGCACGATTCTGTGCTTTGTCACATCCGCAAATACAGAAACCACATCAGATGGTATGACATAGCTTCGCCCACTCAGATACGCATACGCCTTTGCCATCCTCACACACGCAATCGTACCTCTCGGACTAACTCCAAGCTCAATATAAGGACTTGTCCTTGTCGCATCGACCAGATCCACAATGTACGAGTAAATACTGTCATGTATAAACACCTGCTCAACCTCTCCCTGCATCTCAACAAGTCCCTGTGCATTCATAACAGGCTTTATCGTATACTCATCAGCCTTCACACTTTTGCCCTTTGCGATATCCACCTCAGCCTCATGTGAAGGATATCCCATGCAAATACAGAAACCACATCAGATGGTATGACATAGCTTCGCCCACTCAGATACGCATACGCCTTTGCCATCCTCACACACGCAATCGTACCTCTCGGACTAACTCCAAGCTCAATATAAGGACTTGTCCTTGTCGCATCGACCAGATCCACAATGTACGAGTAAATACTGTCATGTATAAACACCTGCTCAACCTCTCCCTGCATCTCAACAAGTCCCTGTGCATTCATAACAGGCTTTATCGTATACTCATCAGCCTTCACACTTTTGCCCTTTGCGATATCCACCTCAGCCTCATGTGAAGGATATCCCATGCTCATACATATCATAAACCTGTCAAGCTGTGACTCCGGCAACAGCTGTGTACCGGCGCTGCCCTTTGGATTTTGAGTGGCCATCACTATAAACGGCTCCGGAACCTTCCTGCTTATTCCATCCACAGTGACATTTCCCTCCTCCATAACCTCCAAGAGCGCAGACTGTGTTTTGGGACTTGTTCTGTTAATCTCATCTGCCAGAAACAGATTACACATCACGGCACCCTCGCGGTACACAAACTCTCCGGTCTGCTTCTGATACATCGAAAAGCCAAGTATATCCGCAGGCAGCACATCCGGAGTGAACTGTACTCTGTGATTCACAAGAGCCATCGCCCTTGAAAAAGCTACTGCAAGCGTAGTCTTTCCCACCCCCGGCACATCCTCAAGCAGTATATGTCCACCTGCCAAAAAGGCAGCAAATGCCTTGATGATACAATCATCCTTGCCCTTTACTGCCTTTTTTACTTCGTCTATCACTAACTGTGCATTATTCATTTGTCTTATCCCCCGGTTAATCATTTTAAACTGCCGATGATCATCTTCATCATCTTATCCATAAATAGCTATATTTATTTTACATAGTTTACATAAATATTTCAACTTTATCCTTCTAAATTAAACAATTCTTAAAATTAATCACCTCTGCCGCTACACTGTTCCGGTGATGACAAGTGTGCTCTCACCCGGTGTGACAATCCACGCACCGTTTGTGCTATCCTGTGTGTAAGTCGCAGCCGGAACAGTGATTGCACCTGCAGTGCTCGAAAATGTGCCTGTCGCCTCATTGTAAGTGTAATCTGTAGCTGCAGTCCAGGCTGTGCCGTTTAATGCGGCTGTAAGATTGTTCAAAACCGGAGCAAATGTGTCTGTTATAACCACGCCTGTGGTATTGGTTGCCGCAACGCTTCCGTAGTTTTGGATCCTGAAGGTATAGGTCAGTGTACCATTTTCCGTCACAGGAACAGGGCTTACCGACTTAGTAATTGCAAGATTTGGTGCAGCCTCGGCATTTACTGTCTCTGCTGCTGTGACCGGAGTAATTCCGGTGCCGCTGACTGTAGCAGTGTTTGTAACTGCAGCCTCTATGCCAAGAGGAGCATACTCATTTAACGCTGCCTCATAGATGACAGTTGCATTACCACCTGCCGGGACATTTATGCCTGTTATGCTAAGAGGTGGTCCCTGGGTTACTGCAGGCGCTGCCTGGAGTGTGCCGTTTGTATAGTATTTTGCGGTGTTATTCACATAGGTTAATGGTACAAGAGTGTTGGTGTTAAAGGTATAAGCACCTAGATTGTCAGAAAGTGTCAGACCGTTTATCGCGGTATTTCCGGAGTTTACGATGCTCACCACATAGGTTATTGTATCGTTTTGATTGTAGGTGTTTTTGACTGCTGTTTTCGTAGCAGAAAGCACCTCCAGTATTTCTCCGACTGCTATATTTGAATTGGCTACATTGTTGCCATAACGAAGCTGTGCCTGATTAGTAAATCGTGCCATATATTTTCCATCCTTTCATATATTCAGGTATGGTTTAATATATGACACAAATCTACAAATGCCACAGATTATTTACTGTCCTGTTTATTTTTCTCCACATCAGCCTTTTTGATAAGCTCAAGAAGCTTTTCAAGCTCCTCCTCGTCCACGCCGGTGTAGCCTGAAAGCTCACTAAGGCTCGGCTCAAACCCCTTATCGGATTTTAGTTTCTCCACTGCACGGTTTACCAATGAAACCTTTCCTACCACAGTATTCTCGCTCTCATCCTCACCGGTCTGCTCCCTGATACACTCTTTCATAGACTCCTCTATGGCATCCAGAAGCTCTTTTTCCACATCTATCTCATCGTTACAGCCGCAGAGCTCAGTAAGGCACATGAAAAGTCCCATGTTTCCCTCCTGTACTACGTCCTCAAAGCCCTCTGATGTAACGGCAAGCTTCTTTGCCATGGCAAGCACACTTTTGAGCCAGAAATTTGATATAGTGTGTATCACACTCTCATCACCCGCAAGCAGCTTTTTGTACATATCGTCCTGCTCGGCCTTTGTGTAATCAGGTATCTCTTCAAGCTCCTCAAGATACATCCTAAACATAGGTGAATCCGGTATGAGGCTGTCCTCGTCTATATCAGGCTCAGCTTCATTATCCTGCTTGGCCTTATTATTCTTTCCACCTGCTATGGCATCCATCGAATCACCTTCTGAGTATATTACATTGTTTGATGCAGCATTTTCAGACGATTCGTCCCCATGTAATTCGTCCCCATGTAATTCGTCCTCATGTGATTCATCCTCATAATCGCCTGCACTCTCATTCTCCTGCTCATGTGGTGTGATGAGAAATTCAAATACCATATCCTCCTGCGCCTTATTAAGCTCCATATCCTTAAAATAAGACATGATTTCATCTCTGCCTATCGGCTCCGCTGATGTCCTGATAATCTCGGCCACGCTCTGCACTGTCTCTATAAAGGTATTCTGATCTATCATATTTTACACTCTCCTGTCTGATTTTCAAAAACTACATAACTATATCAATCCCTGTATAAAAATAAACAAAATTAAAAGCGGCAGTATGAACTGAAAATACGGCTTAAGCTTCCTTGAAATCTTAAGTCCTGCTCCTGTATTTGCCTCATCTATATACTTATCAAAGCCCCAGCCCCACTTTGTCACGCAAAAAAGCAGATAGACAAGGGAGCCAATCGGAAGAAGCAGATTACTAACTATAAAATCCTCGCTGTCAAGCACATCCCTGCCTCCTATGAGGTGCAGATTGCTCCACACATTGTATCCAAGTACACAAGGCATACTTGCAATAAGTATTATCACACCATTTATTAGCGCAGCCTTGTTTCTGGACCAGCCAAACATATCAATGGCAAACGACATGATATTCTCAAATACCGCTATGACTGTTGAAAAGCTGGCAAATGTCATAAACATGAAGAAAAGACAGCCCCATATGCGGCCTCCCTGCATATTTACAAATACATTTGGCAACGTGATAAAGATAAGGCTTGGTCCTGCGCCTACCTCCACCCCATAGCTGAAGCAAGCCGGGAAAATGATAAGGCCTGACATTATAGCCACAAATGTATCAAGAGCACATATTTGGGCACCCTCACCTGCAAGAGTGCAGTCCTTTCCCATATAGCTGCCGAATATCTCCATTGCGGCCACACCCAGACTCAGCGTAAAAAACGCCTGATTCATGGCTGCTGTTATGACATTCTTTATTCCAATTTCAGAAACCGCATCCAGATTTGGAATAAGATAGAATTCCACTCCTTCCAACGCCCCTGAAAGCGTGATACTGTGCACCGCAAGGACAATGATAAGCAAGAGCAGAGCACTCATCATAAATTTACTGATTTTCTCAAGCCCATTCTGCAGACCACGGCTGCACACCAAAAAGCCAAGCACTACTGTAACTATCATCCAAAAAGCCATCTGCTTTGGATCTGCAAGGAGGCTTCCAAATGCAGCTGCCGTGTCATCAGTATTCATGCCTGATGTAAAATCTCCCTTTAGGAATTTAAAGAAATACGCAACCATCCAGCCTGAGACTGTTGTGTAATACATCATGAGCATGTAGCAGCCAAGCATGGCTATCCATCCGTGAATATGCCATTTACTGCCCTCTTTCTCAAGAGCCTTATAGCTCATCACAGCACTTTTTCTGCTGGCTCGGCCTACAGCAAGCTCCATCGTAAGCACCGGAAGTCCCATGCATACCAGAAATATAAGGTAAAACAGTACAAAAATACCGCCACCGTTTTGACCTGTCACATACGGAAAACGCCATACATTGCCTATGCCTATAGCGCATCCTGCACTTACCAGTATAAATCCCAGACGTGATTTAAATGATTCTCTTTTCATATTTATATATCTCCTATTGTTATTGCGTTACGTTATCACCCTGCTGTGAGCATTGACTATTGCTTTGTGCTTTATTACTCTCCTCAAAGACTCGCAGCTCCTTTATTGCCTGTCCACCCATCAGATAGAGAATACCTGTATTGAATATAGTCATAAGGCCGATTCCTACATCTCCGAGATCCCAGACAAATGTGTATGCCGCGATACCGCCTACAAACAGCATAACAAGAGCCAGCACCTTGTACATGGTCTGTGAAATCCAGTTATCCCCAAACAGGTACGCAACATTACTCCTTGCATAAAAAAGTATACCAAGGAAGGTGGAAAAGCTGAATAAAAACAATGTGACTGCTATAAAAATAACTCCAAAATCTCCAAGATGATACCTCATAGCTGACTGTAATAAATCCATGCCCTCTTTCCCTGCCACTATATTCTCCGGTGCAGTGAGCATGATCATTGCCGTACAGCTGCAAATCACTATCGTATCTATAAATACACCGAGCGCCTGCGTCAGTCCTGCCTTTACAGGAGTATCGCACTCTGCCGCCGCTGCAGCGCATGGAGCTGAGCCTGAGCCTGCCTCATTTGAAAAAAGACCTCTCTTTACACCGTTCATGAGCACCGCTCCAAAGCCTCCCGCAGCCACCTGCCTGATACCGAAGGCTTCCTCGAATATCCTTGAAAAAACCGATGGCATCATGCCTATATTTTTAATTATGATAAAAATGGTTATGACAAAATAGCACACCGCCATGATAGGAACAACTATGTCAAGCACCTTTACCGTAGCATTTTTCCTAAGCACTATTACAGCAGCCACTGCCACCAGGATTATTGTAGTATAAATAGGTGGTACACCAAATGCATTTTCAAAGGATGATGTGACAGAATTGCTTATAACCTGACTTATGCCACACCAGCAGATTAGGCCGGATATAGCAAACAAAACAGCTATAATAACATGTTTTTTCTTTTTGCCTGATTTATCCTCAAAGTAATGGTGTATGTAATACGCCGGACCTCCACGATAGCCTGAGTACAATGGATCCGGCTCCTTGTGAAGCTGTGCCAGTGTAGCCTCCACAAAAGCCGTGGATGAACCTATAATGGCTGTTATCCACATCCAAAAAACCGCACCTGCGCCTCCCACTGATATGGCAGCCACAACACCAACCAGATTACCCATGCCCACTCTCGTCGCCGTAGAGACAATGAGTGTCTGGAACGTGGACAGACTGTCCTTATTTTCCTTTTTACCCGTCAGCGCCTTTATCATGTCCGGAAACATTCTGATTGGTAAAAGTCTTGTCCTTACAGTGAAATAAATTCCTGTCGGAATCAAAAGAATTATGAGCAGGGAGATTCCAACGCTCCCACCGCCGGGCAGTGGAATGTGTATCAGATCTCCCCACAAGAAAGAATAAACTTTTTCAATAAGTGCTACTATCATAGTAAATATCGTCCCCTTAGTTTTTATTGCTTCAACGCATTGAAGATGAAGCCAGTATTAC
>ERZ1034678.1769-NODE-1769-length-10393-cov-6.953086_pt1 | contig 10393 bp, 13 predicted proteins | sample MGYA00520640_ERZ1034678 | MGnify/ENA primary metagenome ERZ1034678 (study PRJEB33766, sample SAMN09781767) | gut metagenome | biome: gut microbiome | host: Homo sapiens | place: Madagascar | study: EMG produced TPA metagenomics assembly of the PRJNA485056 data...
CTTACCCATAGCGGTAGAAGCCACCTCGGGCATAAGCATCATCGAAGAACTTGCAGAACCGAGAGCCAATAACTGGTCGGTAGTGATACCCGCGGTACGGGCAACGCCGGTCAGTCGCTTTGAAAATTCCACAATGTCGTTGGAAGTTGAAGTGCTCGTAGAAGACAACTTAAACATGGCAGAGCCAGTAGCCTCCATTGCCTTCTCGATACCCATTTTCGGGATAAGTCCCATAACTTCCACCATCTTAGAGAGTGCAGGAAGAGCTTCCTCGCCCATCTCCTCACCAATGGCTACATTGATTTTGTCGGCTGCCTTTACGAATTGAGCCATACCTTCAACGCCATACTTGCCCATGCCAAGCTTCGCGCCCTGGTACGCGAGCTGTGCCAGTCCATCCACGCTTGTTCTGGTGTCTATTTTAGCCAACTCAGTAGAGAGTTGTTTTACCTGATTCATCGTTAGACCGCTGACCTTACGGATGTCGGTCAACGAGCCCGAATACTCGAAGTTCTTCTTGATGGCACCCGTCACAAGGTCTTTGGCCTTATTGAACAGCGCAAACAATCCGACGTATGCCGTGAGGTTTTTCATGGCGGTGTTCCATGCCCCACCCTGCTTCTTGACAGAACCCGTCATCTTATCAATCTGTCCTTGTAGTGCTTCTACTCGCTTGCGGATAAGTGGAAGACGCTTGTCATCGGCTGTGAGTTTACCCATTTCCGATTTTGCAGCACCGAGTGCTCTTCTCAGTTCTTTTAGCGGCGTTGAGCTGAGGTTTTTGATAGCATGCTGCATACGCTGATAATTCGTGACATTCTGCGTAACAACGGAATTGCACGAAATCAGTTCCTTTTGAAGTTTATTAAATTCCTTTTTCCCTTCTGCCGTAGAAGTATTAAGTGAAGCCATTCTTTGCTTCAACTTGTCAATATGCTGCTGCAATGCTTGCACTACCTTTATGGCTGTGGCTGCATTGGCGGTTATAATGACTTGTGTTTTCTTTCCTGTAGCCATATTTAGCGTTTTATGTTGTTACATCATCTTTATAGGGCTCAATTCTTCAAACGTATTTACGAGCCTTACTTCTCCCTCGTAGCCATAAAAATCCACAAGATAGTTGGCTATGCGCTGCTGAAGGTGACGAAGCTCCATCATAATGGCAGGACGTTGCGACTTGCCCGACTCTCGGTCCCAACTGCTGATATATCGTGATTTGAATCGGGCTTTCTTGTGTGACTCCACGTCCTCGTATTTGGTGCCTTGACCGACACCCATATCCACGAAGCGCATATAATCGTTGAAGGTGAACGCCATCGTTACCTTGCCTTCCTCGCCAGCCTCGACAATCCTGCCAGCAAAAGATTTTACACCTTCGCCCGTAGAATACGATTGCCCCATCTCCTTGCGCTTTTGGTTGACAACCGCATAGCCGCTATACACCTCCTTGGGGTAGATGCGCTGCGTCATAGTGTTCACCTCGAGCTGATTGATGGCCTGCTGGAAAAAGAGGGCCGCTACCCTATTAAAGGGGAATATAGGATTCTTGATAGGTTTTCCCATAATGAGTGTCGTTTTGAGTAATTGTTACTGTTGGTCTTCCTTCTTCACGATATACTTACCGTTGCTGCCACACGCGAAGTTGTAGAGCGGTTGCAGGCTTTTCCAGTCAAGACCCACTACGAGCCATTGTCCGGCATAGATGTCGCCCACCAAACCGAAGGAGATTGAGCTGGTGTCGATGCTTTGCAGCTCTGCCATCACTACGGCATCGTCGGCAAAACTGCGCTGGGTAACAGGGCAGCGACCTGTGCGCTTCACCTCAATGAGCCATGCTATGAGGTCTTTGCAGTAGTCGGTGAGGTCGTTGGCCGTGCGCTCTATCTTATTGCCATCGTAACGACCAAGAGTTTGTGGTGTGTCCTTCACCTTGGCGAGAAACCATACCTGGTGAGACACCGATGCCTTCTTCGCGTCAATAAGTTCTCCGGTTGTCAGTACGCTGTATAGCATACACGGCGAGTGAACGATGTTGGCGTTACGGGAAAAAATGTTCTCAAGGTCGATGTAGCGGATGCGGAAGAAACTTTGGTCTTCGAGGCGCTTGCTCTCGGGGTTATGAGACAGGGGCTTGTAGATGGAAGCCCAATGCTCAAGGATATTGCTTATTGTCATAATGCTGCTAAACTTTAAAAACTACAAATTTCACGAATTACACGAACGTTCAGTAATTCGCGGAATCCGTGAAATTCGTTGTTGATATTTATTCTTCCGCTGCTTTCTCCGCTTCCTCCTTATCCTTCATCAGTTCCTTCAGTTTCACGTTGAAGTGTCGCTCGGTCTTGTCTGCCACAATCTTTTGCAGCACTTTTGCCCAAGCTGCTCCGTTGCATGTGCTCTCGTTTTCCAGTATGCTTACAAACTGCACCAGACAGTACATGGCCGTGAGTTGGTTGGCGAGGTGGGTGTTCATGTAGCCAAGAATGTTGCGGTCGAGATACGAGGCGAGGCAGATGCACATGATGAGCACTGAGAAGGTCCACACCATTTTTGCCATCTTCTTGGAGCGCAGCTTACCGTCCATTTTGCACTTTGGGTTGCGCTTTATCTCCTCGCGGTATCTCTCGTAGATGCGACGGTTGCACCGCCATGCCGTGTAGCAGTCGATGATTAGGGCGAAGAAGCACACGGTGATAAAATTGATTGAGGGTTCGATGTGAACCCACAGCAAGCCGAGCACTGCGGCAACGGCTCGCGAAACGTAGAAGGGATTGTTCATGTTTTGTGTTGTGTTTTTGTGTTGTTATCCTGAAAGTTATACAACAAAGATAGCTATAAGCTGCTACGCACAGCGGACATGGCGGGGTGCGGGGAGGTTGAGTATGTCCGTATGGGGGAGGAGGAATATCGTAACTTTGACTACACAAAACACAACACTATGTCAGCAATTACGCAAAACACATTGACCCGCATCGACAAGTGGCTCTCCTACGGCACGAGCATGCAGACGGCGTTCCCTAAGCTGGAACAACGCTACCGTATGCAGATATGCTCGGAATTTTACAAACGATGGGTGCAAAACAAGGACATCGACCCACGGACGGTGTGTCGCAATATCGCCCGTCGTGACTATGAAATGTTCTTCAACCAGGCAGCGCAGGGCAATAAGGAGGCGCAAGACTATGTGCTTGCGCTGAAGATTACGCTCGACGACGAGGGTAATATCTGTCCGCGTACTGTGACGGAGCTCAACAACGACGTGTTGGTGTGCAACCATCTGATACGCTTCTTCCAGACCGACGAGAGTCCACGCCATAAGGCTATGTTCCTCGGTTCGGCTGAATGGCTCATCCGCACGGGCAAACAGCAAAACAACGACCGCGCCGTGGCTAAGGGCATGGACGCTCTCGCCAAGGTGTATAAGGACTTCGATGAGGAGCGCGACGCTACGGACGAGATGCCGGACATGAGCCGCATTGCCATCACGCAGGACGTGAGCATCGTGAAGCGCGACCGTGTGAACTATACCGAGGAGGAGAAGCTGCGCATGGCTCGCAAGTATGGTCTTACTACCAAGGACCTTCAGGAAATAGAGGACGAAGAAATGTTTAGCGACAAGCGAGAGGAAGAACCGGACTATTTCGAGTACATGGAAGGTGAAAGTGAAAAGAGACAAGAGAAAAGTGAAGAATGAAGAATCAAATAGTTAGTTTAATCAATTTATGAAAATAGACATTACGCTTGCCGAAGCATTAGAGCGAGCTTCGGAAGGGTTACGTAAGAAGATGCTTCACTCAGTGGAGCTGCTGCAAAAAGCAGAGAAGATAGCTCACATCTTTCACATTGGTCATAGCCGTATATGCAGCAATATCTGTGGCATCAGCTCGCGCCGAACGTGATAACGTATTACAACAGCAAATAACGCTACAAGAACAGGTAGAAAAACTCTTATTTATCATCGACGCACAGAAAATTAATAAATAAAACCTCTACAATATGGAAAAAATAAAAGGATATAAGGGATTCGACAAAAACATGAAATGCCGAAACTTTCAATACGAAACAGGAAAAGATTATCAACATGACGGAAAAATTTCCTGCTGTCATAGTGGATTCCATTTTTGCACTAATCCTTTCGATGTGCTCGCATATTACGCACCAGCTAACAGTCGCTTCTGCGAAGTTGAAGGAAGTGGCGAAAGTGCTAAAGATTATAACGACACAAAGGTATCAGTGTCTAATTTACATGTCGGTTTAGAAATAGGTCTAAACCGACTCATTAATGCTGGTATAAAGTTTATTCTTAATAAAGTAAAGTGGAATAATTGCGAAGCAACGAACACAGGCAACTACTCGGCAGCAACGAACACAGGCGACTGCTCGGCAGCAACGAACACAGGCGACTGCTCGGCAGCAACGAACACAGGCAACCGCTCGGCAGCAACGAACACAGGCGACTGCTCGGCAGCAAATGTTGAAGGTAAAGATAGCATAGCTATTGTTACTGGCAGAAAAAGCAAAGCCGCTGGCGCATTAGGATGCTGGCTTGTACTTACAGAACGTGATGATAACATGAATATCATCAATGTTAAGGCGATAAAAGTTGATGGCAAGAAAATAAAAGCAAACATTTTTTATACGCTTGAAGATGGAGAAATTAAAGAAGCGGAACAACAATAACAATAAAATGTGTTAGCACATTTGATGAAAAGTGTCAGCACTCAGCAGGAGCGGAGAGTCGGCTCTCGACAAAAAAAGATATTATAAAAAATATGGAGTTAAACATTACGCTTTCTGAAGCATTGGAGCGAGCTTCGGAAGGGTTACGTAAGAAGATGCTTCACTCAGTGGAGCTGCTGCAAAAAGCAGAGAAGATTGCTCTCAACTATGATGCCGAGAATGGATATTACTTGGCGTTTAGTGGCGGAAAAGACTCTCAAACACTTTTCCACATAACTCAGTTGGCTGGGGTGAAATTTCGCGGTCACATGAATCTTACGAGCGTTGACCCGCCCGAAGTCATTCGCTTCGTAAAGCAGAACTATCCCGAAGTGGAACTAATCAAGCCTGGCAAATCCATCTTTCAGAGTGCCGTAGAAAGACATATATTGCCCACTATGCGTGTGCGTTGGTGTTGCGCTGAATATAAAGAAACGGCAGGTGCAGGCAAGGTGACGCTAATCGGCATCCGTAAGGCAGAGAGCTCTCGAAGATTCAAGCGCAATGAGGTGGAAATAAATAGCCATAAGTTTAGCGGCGACCTTGATGGGTTAGACGAATACCGACAGGAACAGAAGGCTAAACGTGCTCGCCGTAAATCGAAGGAACAAGGCGTGAATATCACTAACGCTGATGAAGAACAGACTTTAGGCTGCATCCACGGCAAAGAGAGTCTGCTTATCTCGCCCATTATCTATTGGACGGAAAAGGACGTATGGGAGTTCTTAAATAACGTAGTGAAGGTTCCGCATTGCTCGCTCTACGACGAGGGATGGCATCGCATAGGCTGCATAGGCTGTCCCATGAGCTCGCAGAAGCAAAAGAGGATAGAAAACGAACGCTATCCACATGTAAAACAAAACTGGATTAAGGCGATTAAAGCCATACGAAACGGTGGGGGGTATCAAAAATAAATATATCTGTATTTAAAAGCGAATATGTCTGGTGGAACATCCGCAAGGATTGGATGCCTCTCAGAAACGTCAGAGGATTGCTCAGGACGCAGGCGGCTACATCAAACATCCCGACCCAGTACACTGACGCAGCGAGAGGGTTTTCATCCAGCTCCTCTTCTGACCGCTTGACAGAGGAGCAAGAGAACGAAATAGCGGAGAATATCTACGACTGGTGGATTTCGGGCAAGGCATACAAACAATGGTATGCCGAGAAATTCCAACAGATGAAGCAGGATGGGGCGCATTATAAAAACAACATATAACGATCACGATATGGCAAAGATTATCTATTTCGGGACAGAAGGAAACGGCAAGGCAGGACATTACCCTATGGGTATTGACAAAGACCTTACCAACGAAGAATACGAAATATGGACTGAATGTGACAACGAGACGTGGATTAACAATATCTACAAGAATCCAGGTCGCCACTTAATAAAACATCACGGCGTTGTATATACCAACTATGCCGTGCCGTTCTCTGTTGACGATGGAAGAGGAGGTTCACATACTGAAGTATTTTGGGAGGGTTTACACTCAGAGGAGGACATGATAGAACTCATAAAAAACAACCCGTTCTTGAAAAGACAATTTAAAATGTAAGATACAATGATAGTAATAAAAATCAAAACATGGAAAGAATGGAAGAAGGACTTCCTTAATTGGGTGCAAGCACCTCGACGCAGTACCTGCAAGGAGTTTGTGGACTATATGGTGTCTTTGCAAAATGAGACTCTCTACAAAACAATAAACGACACTTGCGATAAATACGGCAATATGCGTGAGGGTCAAATCCAAGACATCACCGAAGCAGTTGAAAAATGCGTGGCTGCTTGTGCTGAAGAAACACGCAAGTTAATCGATGATTGCCAGCCCGTAAAATTCTTCTAAGGCTGTAACTTTCATTATAAGCAAGAAAAACTTTACGCAACATGAACAACAATATAAAAAGAAAGGACTGGGTAGGCGGCTCGGCCGCTGTCTTCAAGACATTGGGCGCAAGCAACCATACGGATGCGGACAGACAGCGTGAGGATTATTATGCCACGGAGCCAAAAGCTACGGAATGGCTGTGTCGGTTGGAGAAGTTTAACGGCAAGATATTGGAACCTTCGTGTGGCGAGGGTCACATGAGTAGGGTGTTGGAGGCAGCAGGATATGAGGTGGTGAGCCGCGACCTCGTGGATAGAGGGTACGGTGAGGTTGCCGACTTTCTCGCTATTGATAATTTGGCGTGGGACGGAAACATTGTCACCAATCCTCCCTACAAGTATGCGCAGCAGTTTGTTGAAAAGGCTCTGAGCATCATCCCCGAAGGAAAGAAGGTGGCGATGTTCCTGAAGCTGACTTTTCTCGAAGGCAAGGGGCGACGCGCTCTCTTCCGTTCTACCCCCCCATTCGTGTTTGGGTGAGCTCGTCACGACTAAAATGCGCTATGAATGGCGACTTCGAGGCTTACGGCAGCAGCGCAGCGGCTTACGCATGGTTCGTGTGGGAGAAAGGATATAAAGGCGAGACAACTGTGAAATGGTTCAACTGACGGGAAATAGAACAGCAGAAAACACAAAACAACACAAAAACAATACATGAACAAATACTTCAATAAGATTCCGCCGTTCAAGCCGGACCCTGAGCACTACACTCGCAAGCAACGCTCATGGAAGGCGAAGGAGGCCTACGAGACGGAGGATGATGCTTGGGAGTTCTTGCAAGAGAATCCGAAGCTCAAAGCACAGGGATATACGGTGTATCGGTGCAGGACGTGCAACAAATGGCATGTGGAACACAAAATAAATAAAACGAATGGTAATTAGATTACCATTCGTTTTTATACTAACTATAAACGTTTTCTCGTCTTGGCCTTATTGTGATCATAAGGATTGCACTCCTGACAGATGTTTTTTCTTCGCATCATTCCTATAGGAGATTGTTTCCATTTTGCATTGCAATTTGGGCATTTCCACGAAAAAAGCAAAGTGGAAAAAACATTCACTTTGTCCGGAGACACACCATTATTAGCCTGTAAATCCCAATAAGGAATTAAACGAGGATCTTTTTGTGAGATAGAATTTTTCACCACCTTGGGATATAACTTTTGATAAATCGCGGAAGAGTCTTTCAACAAATCAACCTTTACACAAGACAAAGATAACATCTCGCATAATGTATCTAATAATCCCTGTAGATCGAATTTATTGTAATCAAAAAAAACAGTGTCTTCAGAATGTGTTTCGTTACACCATTCCTTTATGCGAATCAACCTAATATGCTTTTGTGCCAACAATTCGTCCTTGCGTAAGTCTCTCTTATATTGACGCAAATTGTTGTGATACATAACTCCGTCATACTCTATACAAGTATTAAGTAATGGTAAATATATATCCATCGACATCCTTGTGCCTGGGATGTTTACCCATTGCTCAATGGTAGAAACTTCTTTTAAATAAAAAGCTATAGCCATTTCTATAAAAGAGGAATGTATAGTAGGCCGGCATACAGGACAAAAACGTCTTCCTCTCATATTCTCAGGCGCAGCCTTAAAAACATGATTATTAGGACAGACCCAGAAGTATTCTTTATGAGACGCAGGAGGTATATCATCAAGAGTTACATTCCCATTCAGTGTTGGATGCCACCATGAAGCGAGGACAGGATTTATATCCGCAAAAGAAAAATACTTATTTGTCTTTTCTGAAGATCTGACTTTATCACGGCGTTCAACAGCTTTTCTTTTTGCGCATCGCTGACACAATGGGGTTCCCCCTTTTCTCAGATATACGAAAGACTGCCACTTGCTGCCACATTGGGGGCACTTGCAATGGATTTTATAGCGACTTCCTGAAGGAATAAATTGAGGGTTGATTTTATTTGCATCAAAATCCCAAACACCCATTATTTCTGGAAAATCAGCGCAAGACCCTGTTTTTGCAATAATCGTTTTTTGATATGTCAAAGATCTTCTTTTCTTCTCACAATCCTTGCAAAAAACCATGTGATGCCTATAGATGTCTCTAACTGCATGCTCTACAACGCTGCCACAATCTGCACAACGGATTTTTACTTTTGATTGAGAGTTTTTTCTAATAGAATGAGGATCGGGATTATCATCACACCATAAGTCCATTATAAAAGGAATATCCGCAACAGATCCGTATTGAATATCGTTCTTTCTCTTCCTATGCTGATTAACTATTACCCGATGACAATCAGGACATAAGCCTTTATGTCTATGTACTTCCTCCGCAGTCGATACGAAAGAAGTAGAACAACTATCACAAAGCCAAGAATACATCTTGCCACTTTTAATTCCTATACAAAATGGGGTTTGTCCTTCATTTCTACAGTAATCCCATACTCTACTAAGTATCGGATGGGAAGCAATATTAACAGAGTTCTTTTTTAGCATCTTCAAATCATGAATTAAACGTTGCTTTCAAGCAATCAAAAAGAACCTGTAAACCAAGACTATACTCTATGGTATGTTCTTCTTCTGTTGGAGGATAAAGAGAAAGATGTTCTATTACTGACGTTACTGCATGTTGCAATGTGTCTTTATCCATATCAATAGTTACATTTGTCTGCTGTGCCATATTACATTTCTATTATAAAAGAAGCATAAGGAAAAGACACTTGAAAAGCAAAGTCACCTTTGCACAAAAACCCGCAAAAACTCACTATAATTGCGAGAGACAACATTAAGCCGTTGTGGAGCTTCATTTTCTTTTTTGTTTTCATTTGTTTTGAAATGTGTAGCATTAAACATTAAATTGGCGGCGAATCTCCGTTGCTACAACATTTCAAAACACCCATAAATGGGAACTTAATGTTCGGAGACCGCCGCCTAAAGAGGGTATCATAATCCCTCCTCCATGGTGGAGGTGGTAAGTATTCATTTTGTTTGTTCGGTGGGAAATTCACAGTCCCCTATGAACAAATGGATGTTTTGATTTTTTATTGTAGCACTGCAAAGGTAGAGACTTTATTTGAAAACTCCAAACATTTAATTCTAAAATTTAAAATTGAATTTAAAAAAAAGAAGAAATCCGAGCAAAACGTATAGTGATGATGTCCCGTTCAACTATTTTTTTATGATTATTTTTACAACAACACAAAAACATAAAATGAAAGAACCACATCAGATATACCTGAATAAATTTCAGCAAAAGTCCCTCATTATGGAAGCGAAAGATGAGAGGATTATAGCGGCTCGACGTACTGGAAAAACCGATGGATTGGTTGCGCCATACGTCTGGACTGCCTCTAATTCCATGCCTGGTATGCTCGGCGCATGGGTAGCTGTGAGCCGGCAACAAGGTTTTAGTAAAACAATCCCTGGAACATTGGCCGCTTTGGAACGTATGTTCGGTTTCGTATTAGGCATTCATGTAGGTTGGGGACGACCACCTAAACATGCAAAAGAGAGCATATTCAAGCCCAAGAACTATGACAATGTAATTTGGTTTGCAAATGGTTCTTTGTGGGTACTTATATCGCTCTCGCAGACTGCCTCTGCAAACTCTTACACGTTCTCGGCCATGGTAGGCGACGAGGCGAGGTTCTTTCCTTATAAGAAAGTGACCGACGAGCTGATGCCGGCGCTTTCAGGACAGACGCACCCCTTGGGCGACATCAACTTCTCCGACCACAACCCGATGTATAAGTCAACGCGCTTTCTCTCGGATGCCTCGCTCACAGCCAAAGGTTCATGGCTGGAGAAG
>ERZ1034678.1783-NODE-1783-length-10362-cov-3.723780_pt1 | contig 10362 bp, 1 predicted proteins | sample MGYA00520640_ERZ1034678 | MGnify/ENA primary metagenome ERZ1034678 (study PRJEB33766, sample SAMN09781767) | gut metagenome | biome: gut microbiome | host: Homo sapiens | place: Madagascar | study: EMG produced TPA metagenomics assembly of the PRJNA485056 data...
AAAATCAGGCAGGCGGGAACACGCCTGCCTCGCCTGCTATGCAGGAGGAAACAAAGAAGGGCGGCGTGCGGCTGGTCAGAAAAGACGGGACGCCGCTGGAAGATACAAGCAGAAAGACCATGGAGTTTGCTGGCGCGCAGAGAAGCCAGGCAGCAGCGGCCGAGAATGACCCGCTGGCGGAATTCAACCAGATTGACCCCCTGGCAAAGGACACGCAGCTGCAGGGCATGCGGGATATGTACGGTCAGAAGAATCTGAACGAATACCAGAAGTATATGCAGAAGGTACAGAAGGGGGCATGGACGTCGCTGCCGACGGTACAGGACAGTGAGAAATTCCACGCGTTCACGCAGCTGGATGATCCGAAAACGGCGTACACCGAGGCCAGACAGAAGCAGATTGAGAAGGCATTGCCGACGCTGCAGCATGACCAGCAGAGCGGGTACAACCGGACGCAGCAGATCCGCCATGCGCAGCTGGAGGCGCAGAACGAGACGATTCTGAAAGACAGCACGGAGAATCAGATTGCCTATCTTGAGGCGCTGGCAGACGTGGATGCGCTGACAGATGCGGAAAAGAAGAACTACAAGAAGCTCCGGAAAATGCTTGTGCAGGAGGCCTGGAAGGAGTTTAAAAACGGGAACGAAGCACGCAGCAATGAGCTGGATGTGCTGAATATGGCGCTGAGCGATAAGGCACGGAACGCAGCGGAGGCCGGGATCATCGGTGCGGCAGATGCGCTGACGTTTGGCATGCTCGGGAAGGTGACAGGAGAGACCAAGAAGAAGGCGGCAGATCTGACGCAGGACCAGAATGTAAAGCAGGCGCTGCAGTATTCCCCGACGCAGTGGGCGCAGGCGACGCACCCGAAGGCTTACGGCGTGGGCAGCATTGCAGGCTCCGTGGCGGCTATGACGGGGCTCGGCATGGCAGAGGGGCAGATCCTGAACGGGATCAAGGGCTTTGAAAGCCTCGACAAGGTAGTAAAGAGCATGATTCAGTCCAGCACACTGTTCGGCTCGGATGCGTTCCTGCGCAGCGCAGCCAAGCAGGAATGGGACGAAGATTTCAAGACGGCAATCGGGAACGTGGCATTTGACACGGCATCGGCAACGGCGAGCGGCATTGTGTCCGGCGCGCTGGGCGGACTGACAGGGCAGGCGCTGGACAAGTGGCTGCGGGCAAATAATCTGTGGAACAACGCGGTGGCAGTCAACGTGGCACGGTCGATTTCCTCAACGGCAAGCGCCGTGGGCCGGACGGCCGCACAGGAGGGATACAACGCGCTGTGGGCCTGGGGAATGGACGAGGACTACGACCCCAAGTGGGTAGATATCGGGACAAGTGCCATGGTGGCGGGGCTGACAACGTTTGTACTGGGCATGATTAACTCCAGTGCGGAGACAAAGGCGTCGAAGGCACGGCTGGAACAGCTGCAGCGGGAATATGCGGCGAAGTTCACAGCGCTACAGAAGGGCGCGACGACGGAGGAGCAGGCGGCAAGGAACGTGCTGGAGATGGCAAAAATCGCAGCGGAGACGAACCAGCTGCTGACAAACCACCAGTTTGTCGGTCAGCAGAAGCTTGTGGAGGCGGCGCAGAACAGCACGACAGCAAATCTGGAGACACTGCACGGGATCTGGGCAAAGTTTTCTCCGGAGGCGCAGCAGGCGGCCCTGGACGCATTCCAGGCGGAACGCGGGGGAAATATCGCGGAGTATTTCCAGGTGTCAAAGAGCGCGCCCACGGCGCAGCCCATGCCAGGGCTGCTGCCGGAGACAACAGGGACGGCGGCCCAGGCGGAGCCGCCAGCTGCCCCGGAGATGGCAGCAGCTGCGCCGGAAAAGCCGGAGATTACGATGACAACGACGGAAACGAGAACACCGGAGCAGAGCCTGCATGACGCGCGGGCGCTGCGGGACGAGGGCGTCACGGAGGCGCAGGTGCTGCAGCAGACGGGATGGGTGCCGCTGAGTGGGGACACCTATCTGAATCCGGCGACCGGGGAACAGGTGAACTTTGACGGGGAGACCGTCACCATCTATAATAAAAATACCGCCGGTGCAGCGCAGAAGCCGCAGACGACGGAAACCATGACAGGAGGAACAGACAATGCAGAATGGGCAGGAACAGAAGAAGGTATTGGTAACAGCGAAGAACGGCCGGCAGATGCTCATTCCGGAGGATCGGCTGGGCGCATGGAAACAGGCGCAGAAAGAAGAAGCGCCGCTGACAGAATCCGAGAAACAGTTAATCTCCAAAATCGTGTCGGACGTCTACAGCTCGACAAAGTAAGCTCGAAGGAGCTGGGCCTGCAGAACGGGACCAGCAACCAGGTGAACACCATCGTGCCGGAGAGCGAATACACACAGACGCTCAAGGATGCAAAGAAGGCCGTGGAGGAGGCCGGGTATACCTTCCGGGCGGTGCTGGGCCGGATGCAGACGAAAAATGGGAGCGTGGACGGCGTATTCGATCCGCGCACCAGGACCATCACGGTCCGGGCAGACACCATGCAGTACAGTACGGAGCAGCTGGTCCAGCATGAGATGTTCCACGCGCTGGCAGACGGGGACAGGACAATCCGGGAGCAGGCAATCCGGACTGTCAAAGAGCGGTATACAGAGCGGGAATTTGAAGCCGTTGTGGCAGAGTACATCAAGCAGATGCGCGGCATTTATGATGCGGCGGACGAAGCGCAGCACGCGCTCATGGAGGACGAGGTGCTGGCCGACGCCTACGCAGGCATGAACCGCTTCAAGGCGGGGGCAACGTATTTCTCGGAGGGCGTCCGGGAGGCAGCAGAGCAGCGAGGCGCAAACCAGATTGAAGGCCGCAGCACGGAAAGTCGGGGCCCGCCGGAGCAGTACAGCATGGTTGGGTACGGAGAAAACGGACTTAAAACCTACAAAAGCGACTTTTCCAGAGATATGACCACAGATGAAAAGCGAGAGTATATGTACAAGATTATCACAGAAGCGTGGGATCAAAAACCGCTAAATTTGACGATCTTGGAGAATGGAAAAGAGCGAAAGATAACGGCAAGGTTCGACGGCGAAGCAAACGGTGAAAAATTCGCAGGGAAAATGGCGTTTGGGAACAGACGCGGAACCAGGACAGAGCGACTGATTACATTGAATCTTGCGGACGATATCTGGGAAATTGCAAATGAATCGAAGTACGACAACAGCAAGGACGGAGTCAAGCAGACACAGGCGCATGACGGGACAGAACGATGGAACTATTTCACAAATGCAATCAATTATGTTGATGATGCACAGCCAGGGAGAAACGGCGTGTACGATTTCAATCTGGACATCATGGAGCGGGCAGACGGGAATTACGTCTATACTTTTTCACTAAAAAAAAGAAGAACTGACGCCCCCCGGACTTTCGCTGCCGGGGTCAGCAGCAAAAATGCTGCCGACGTAAGTTCTTCTGAACACAGCATATCCGAAATGGGCGAGAATGTCAAGATGAGATTCTCAATGAGCAGCCCGGTTGAGAGAACAAAGGATCTCATAGCTGTACATAATAAGGACTGGTCCGTTATCCGGGATGCAGCGCTGAACTGGGGTGGCATCCCATCACCTTCTGTAGCCATCGTGGATGCGGAAGAAGGACACACCGAGTACGGCGACACCAGCGTAGTTTATCCGAGGGAAACAATTGATCCACAGGTGGACAAGCGCAATAAAGTATATGGAGGAGACGCCTGGACGCCAACGGCGGAAAATGCTCTCGTAGAGCGAGAGGTAAACTACGAGGCCAGACGTGCTGTAGAACAGAAGATCGCACAACTGGCGGCGCAGGTGGCGGACGGTATCTTCTCCAGAGCCAGTGTTATTGAAGGACGCGCAGACGGGGTTTCCACGATGGACGAAGCAGAGCTTGCAAGACAGTTGGCAAGAGATGATGCGGTGCGGGCTGCATATCTTGCAGACCAGGGAAAAGACATTGAGCCGGTACTGGAAGAAAAAACTTGGGACAGCCTGGGGAATCAGGCATTGCTGGAATATGTAGAGAAGATTGGGGAACAGGAACTGGCGCAGCTGTATGTGAAACTGGAGACTGGTGAGCGGCTGACAAATGCTGAATTGGAGACAGCACGCGACACCATCATGGACGTGTGGACTGCAGACCATGCATATATGCTGAACAGAAAACCAGAACTGCGAGAGGCACGTATTGAACGGCAGCGTGGGAAGATCAGCGATGTACGGGTGGAAGATTTCATTCGGAATGCAGAGATGTTCTATGAAGATAATGGACAAACACGCGGCGAGGTAGACCGCTACGCCACGAAGGACAAACTTCGTGACGCAGTAAATGACGCGGATGTTGAAGTGTGGATCCGCAAACAGTTAAATGGTGTGTTGGGAGAACCCGCAATCTACAACGGAAAGGACAGATTTACGGAATCCGGAGCAAGAAGAAGTTTTAAAGCGACGCATGACGCATACACAGCGGAGAACATTGTAAAGGCAATGCAGCGAGCCAGCGCCAAGGGAGAGGGCTACTGGGGCGTGGGCGCCAAGGGAATTGTAGGTGTGGCAACACCGGAATACAAAAGCGTGGATGCTATCCATGCAGATGAGGGACGGCTGCAGAGCATGTCGGAAGAAGAATACAATAGGCTGCTGCAGGAACTGGATACAAGAATTGACGCAATTGTCGGGGAGGTGAAGAATACATCCAGGAGTTACGACATGGATGAAATTGCCGGGATTCTTATGGAGAATGCTGGACAGAATGCTGCGCGCATACAGAAAGTGTTCCAGAGGCAGGGTTATAACATCAATGGGGACCTTGCAACGGAGATTGCAGACATGTATCAGCAGGCAGCAAAAATGCCGGCAGGGTATTTTGAAGCGAAGCCGCAGAGAGTAGTGCCATTTGGTGAGGCGGCAGCTATCATTGCTCCGGACAACGTACCTGCGCAGGAAGTAGAAGCGGTAGAACGCGCAACTGGCACAAACGTAATTCTGTACAAAGCAGGAGACGATTCACAAAGAATAGATATCTTACGGAACATGAGCGATATCCGGTTCTCTCCGTCAGAAGATGCAGAGGGGCCGCAGGAGCTGAGACTGCCCAGCATTTACGATGAGGATTATGTAGAGCGGGAGCCGGAAACGGACAATGCGGCGGAATACAACCAGCGTAAGAAGGAGCTGGACGCAGCACGTGAGGACAGGCTGCTCGGGATCAAGCCAAGCGGACGCATGACATCGGCGCAGAATATGGCATTCGACGCGGACCAGCAGAAGAACAAGCAGGACTACGCACAGGAGCTGCTGATGGCGCTGGAACCGCCGAAGGAGAGCGACCCGGTGCTGGAAATGCCGAAGGGATATATGCAGCTTGGGCAGGACTGGCAGATGCAGAACACGCGGCAGATGCAGGAGATCTATAAGCGGTACGCAGAGAACACGCCGAAGGACCGGAGGCTGTCAGAGGCGGAGTTCTGGTACATGAAGCAGCGGACGGCCAAGGGGGACTTCAACGACACCAGGCAGCGAATGAGCGAGGAGGCAGAAGCGCTGTCTTTTCAGCGGGTGCTGGACCGGGACGACTTTGAAGCCACAAGCGCGCTGGACAAGATGGGCGTAAAGGTGGCACGATCCGTGGGACAGTATGCAAATGTACAGCAGCTGCTGGAGAACGACAAGGCGTTCAGGTCGGTTCAGAAAGAGGCAACACGGGTGGAGAACCGGCTGCAGCCGACGGCAAAAGAGAAGAATTTTGCAAAGCAGGTGGCTGCGGGCGTATACAGCTATGCAGATATCCCGTCGACGATGGACACGGAAAAGATTCTGGAGCTGGCAGACAACTATGCTGCGGTGCGGAGCTTCGGCGAGGAACGCATTACACAGGTGCGGAGCCAGATCCGGCAGAAGCTGCTGAACGTGATGGGGGTGACATTTGCAAAGGCGAATGATTTCAAGGCGCCGAAGGCAATTGTGCTGAACTACAACACGGCGCAGCGGAACATGCGCGGGATCTTCGGGGACGAGCTGGGCGAGAAGGCAAACCGGCTGGTGTTCGCGCCGGTCATTGAAAATGAAGCGGAGCGGGTGCGGTTTATCAACCGGCAGTTTGACGACGTGCGGGAATTTCCCGGGAAGGATGGGAAAAAGGCGGCGCTCACGAAGCAGGAGAGCATGCTGGTGCAGCAGGTGATTGAGGGCCGGGCTGTGGAGGAGGCTGTGGCCTCGGCAGAAATGAAGAACGCGATCCAGAGCGCGGCGGAGAACATCAAGAACGGGAGGGACGCCGGAGACGAGGCCAAGGAATGGGGGCTGAGCCGAAGCGAGAGAGAGCTGGCGCAGAAATATGCCAGGTGGCTGGAAACGCTGGAAGCGCTGCAGGACGAGAAGAACGTGGACGCGGTGCGAGTGGACAACGCCGTGAAGGCATATCAGCAGAAATTCAATGAATTTTATGACGCCATCAATGATTTCCTTGTGGCACATGGGTATCAGCCGATTGGATTCATCAAGGGATACGCCCCACATTTGCAGACAGAGGACAGCAGCGGGAAATTCAACAGCGTGCTCAAGGCGCTGGGCATGAACCCGGAGGTATCCGCGCTGCCGACAAGTATTTCCGGCCTGACGGGAGACTATAAGCCGGGGAAGAAGTGGAACCCGTATTTTCTGCACCGGTACTCGGACGTGACAAACTATGACATTGCATCCGCGTATGAAAGCTATGTGGAATATATGTCGGATGTGCTCTATCACACGGACGACGTCATGACGGTGCGGGCTATGGCAGAGTATTTCCGGCAGCGGTATGCCCCGGAGGATATCCGGAATGAGATTGAGCGGATCCAGATGCTGCAGAATTATTCGACGGACGAGAAACTGGAATACTTGAAGGACACCGGAGACGTCGGGCAGTTTGACTTTATGGACCGCGCAGGCATTGAGGACACCATGCAGAAGAAGCTGGACCAGCTTTATGCGGACGCAGAAAACAAGACCAAGTACGGAATGTTTGTGACATATCTGGACAACTATGCAAACATTCTAGCGGGCAAGCAGAGCATGGCGGACAGAGGCCCGGAGTCGCTGCTGGGAAGAAATATCCTGAACGTGGGAAATAAACTGACAAGGGTGTTCGGCAAGGCCCAGGTAGCCGGCAGCATGTCGTCCATGCTGAACCAGACTGCGCAGCTGGCACCGATTATCGGTGAGAAGGGAATTAAGAATGTCACGGCGGCAATCCGGGATATCATGTCCGGGAGTCTGAGAAAAGCAGACTTCGCGCAGCGGTCGGATTTTCTGACAAGCAAGGGCGGCATTGACTTCCTTGTAACAGAGCCGGGAGAAGCCATTATCACGACGATGTTTGCGCCGGCAGAATTTGTGGACAGGATGATGAGTGCAATCGCTGTCCGGTCCGCCTATCTGGAGGCCATACAGAAGGGTATGGACGAAAAGGCGGCCATGCGGTATGCGGACGACTACGGCCGGTCAGTCATGGGCGACCGCAGCAAGGGCGCAAAGCCGGTGGCATTCCATTCGAAGAACCCCATTATGCAGATGGCAAACATTTTCCAGATTGAAGCGCTGAATACATGGGAACACATGGCGAAGGACACGCTGGGCTACGATTTCCGGCAAATGGTCAAGGAACAGGGAAAGACAAAGGCGGCGGCAGCATTGGCCGGCGTGATTGTGCGGACGCTGCTGGCGGCGTTTGTGCTGAACCGGCTGACGGATGAGTTGTACGGCGGAACGCCGGCGCCATTTGATCTGGTTGGACTGTCCGCAAATTTCATGGCGTCCGGCGAGGGGCTGACGACAAACGACTGGATACGGCAGGTGATTGACAACGGATGGGAGAAGATCAGCGGAGAGCGGCTGTTCGGCACTGAGGAGCGGGACGCATCCCGGGGATTTGACTGGCAGACCGCAATTGAGGATCTGGGCTATAATGTGATGAATGATACGCCGTATGTACGAAACATCGCAGCGCTGCTGGGCCTGGGAGACGAGACACTGCCGCTGCCGAACCTGTTGGGCGGTGTGTCGGATATCAAGAGCGCAATCCAGAATCACGGATTTTTGTCCGGAGAGAACGCAGAGGCTGCGCTGGGGCTGGCGACGGAATTTGTGCCGGGCGGCCGGCAGATCCGAAAGACAGCACAGGGAATTTCACTGCTTGCACGCGGCGGACGATACAGCGGATATGGAGAGGATGAACGGATGCGTTATCCGGTTGACAGCAAGGACCCATGGACGGCAGCACGCGCCATTCTGTTCGGGCCGAACGCGCTGCAGGAGAACGAGCGCTTCTATGCCTCCGGGGCAAAGGCGCTGACGGATAAGCAGACACAGGCAATTCTGCAACTGGAGGAAACGGCAGGGCTGGACCGGTTTGCTGGATATGATCTTGTACAGAGTATCCGAGGAATCGACGCAGAGGACACGTGGAGCAGCACGCAGAAGGCGCAGGCAAGGCGTGCGCTTATCAATCGGCTGGATCTGCAGGACGAACAGAAGTTTATGGTATATGACACGTTGATTGGTGCAAAATCGGAGGATCTGGCGGAACTGATGGACGCGGGGCTGACGTGGGACGAAATCACGAAGGCATACGACAGATACCAGGAGCTTTATGCAGAGGAGGACATGAAGGCAGCGCAGAAGGCCACGGAGTTTGCAAGGTGGCTGGATACGGACACGGCGCTGACGGATGAAAAGAAGAATGCAGCGAAGGGGGTATTCAAGTTCTACAGCATGGTTCCGGCGGATGCAGGGAAATATGACGAGCTGGCGGAGGGACTGGCACCGGATACGGCAGCGGAAGTGCTGGATCTTCTGCGCGGGCTGGAACCGGAGGATGGGAAAACCCAGGTTACGAACGTACAGAAGTACAGCGCCATTCTGGAAAGCAATCTGACGATGGCGGATAAGAACACGGCGGTACGCTCGGTGATCGGAGACAGCATGGTTGAAAAGCTGGACAAGATTGGGAAATATGGCGTGAACTATGCAGACTATGCAGAGTTCAAGATAAAGTTCGAGCGGAAATTCCCGGGAGAAAGCATGAGCCAGGCAAGAGCTGAAGAAATCATCACCAACATGAGTCTGACAGCGCAGGAGCGGGCTGCGCTGTGGCAGGTGGTGACGAACACGAAGAAGGGAGACAGCAACCCGTATATGGTGATTGTGGGAGAGCATGTAGTGCGGCTGCTCGACTGGGATCAGGAGTAAAGAAAAAAGATCTCTGAGTTTACACTCAGGGATCTTCTTTCTTTGTTCAGGGATTGGATTTTGGGCGGTAGTCTGGATTGTACGATTTACAGGCACGCTCCAAAGCGCGGAAGTCGCAGGAGATTTTACAAAGAAAACCGCTCTTTGCATTGACAACGTCGTAGTATGTACGGTTTGCATGATCCAGAATAGCGAGTTTCTGACGGTTGCAATGCTCAATCTGGTTCAAAAGCAGATTGCGGTATTTCGTATCCGGCTCTGCAGAAATATCATATTCAATGATTGCAGAATCAGGGACAGGGACCATGTTGTTAAATCCCAGAAGGCCGAGGCGTCCGCCGTCAAGTTTCAATATATGCTTACCGGGCTTTAAGTTGGCGTGGTTCGGCTTTGGGGATTCCATGGGGACAAAATAACGGAAACTTCCGACAGTCAGGACAACACCGACGTAGGGGCGCCGCTGCCCCTTGTTGAAGGGGACACGGAAGTCACGGGAATGGAGGAAAGAAATGTAGCGCTCACTGATGTGGCAGATAAAAAGATTCTCCAAAATTCGACCTTTCCGGGAAAGAAAAAGCGAGACTGCAGAAGTCTCGCTTTTAGTTGCCCATGATTTTTTGAGCCCCTACTTAACGGCAAGGGATTTCCGCTTTTTTAGCTCCCTACTTAACGGCAAGGGATTTCCGCTTTTTTAGCTCCCTATTTAACGGCAAGGGTTTTCCGCTTTCATGGGCAAAGATGAACGGACGCGTTCAATCTCTGTAGATGCCTGAAACGGTTGTGCCGCGGATCATGCGGCGCCAGATTTCAGGCTTCTTTCGCGGATCGCTCCGCACCATTAGTATAAACTCAAAAATGTGCAGAAGTCAAGTAGTGGGTGGAAATTTTTTAAAAGACAACCATGTCGCACAAATGGTACATAAACGACACGCAGATGTCCCCCGAGAAAACTGCAAGTCTGCCAGAATGAAGATAGGAGCTGGCCAGCTTACTTATTTTTACCGGAGGTATATTCTATGGAATACGCAAGCAATGGCAAGGGCAATCTGGGCGTGACGCTCGGTGCGATCGGTACGGGCCTCGGCGTTCTGAACGGCGGTCTCGGCGGCATCCTCGGCGGATTCGGCGCGAATCC
>ERZ1034678.1784-NODE-1784-length-10354-cov-58.385086_pt1 | contig 10354 bp, 5 predicted proteins | sample MGYA00520640_ERZ1034678 | MGnify/ENA primary metagenome ERZ1034678 (study PRJEB33766, sample SAMN09781767) | gut metagenome | biome: gut microbiome | host: Homo sapiens | place: Madagascar | study: EMG produced TPA metagenomics assembly of the PRJNA485056 data...
AGGTACAAAAAAAATACGGAAAACCATTTCAATGCGTTAAAGAATCCACTTCAATACGTAAAAAAGAAGCGTAAAAGCGTAAATGGATGCGTCAATGTGTAAAAAAGAAACGCTAATGCGTATAAATCTTCATCCCAGGCGGCTAGGGCTATTTCTCGTTTGAATCTTTTTTATATCTTTGCAGGTAGAGTGATATAATCTTCATTATTAATAACTTATAAATTTACTGTTATGAGAAGAATAAAATTAATCCTTTTCCTCTTCCTGTTTTGCATAGGAATACAGCCAGCTTTGTCACAGGGTAGTGAGGCTGTTTTTGAGGAGAACTTTGAAAATGTAGTGGGAACTTCTGATGGGAAGACAAAGCTGGATCCATCGCAGTTGAATCACCCTTCGGGATGGACTTTTGATAATGTCTATGCCGGCGAGGGTAATCTGATTATCAAGGAAGGTGGAAGCATAACCCTACCGGAGATTCCTGAACTTATCGGCAACGCTAATTTATTTATCTATGCGAATTATTGGCGTAATCCTGATAAGGACTACGAAGGTATTGATGTTTCATATTTTGAACAGGGGGTACCTTTAAGTGTTTCTATTTCCAACGGTAAGCTCAGTTCCGATGAAATTAATGGGAAATTAAGAATGTATGGCGTAGATGGAAACAGTCGTTTGAAGATTACTGCGCCAAATGATATTGTGCTGCGCAATATTTCTATTTATTATTCTACGTATGGATATTCTGAGGGGGATTACATCAGGTTCTCGCATGAGGCAGGACCTTTCTACGACCCATTTGATTTAACGCTCAATCCATGGAATGTTCAGGTTGATTATGGCGACAGTATATATAACATCACCGTTTATACATTAGATGGAACTGTGCCAAACCGCTATTCCCAGCGTTATCATAAGGATGATAAAATTCATATCGCCTCTACCACTACGGTGCGTGCAGCCTTGATTCTGGCGGATGGATCAATGAGGTATAATATTCCTATGACCTATACCCTGACGAAGCGATATGACATCAATGAACTGCCGGAGAATACCTATCAGATAGAGGTAAAGCCGGGTCAACTGAAAAAGCAGCTTCTCGATTTGGACCCTGATGAGGTAAACGGACTTGTGCTTACCGGCACCATGAATGGTGAAGACCTGAAGTTTCTTGCCGATGCCCAAGGACTCGTTGGAAGCCTTGCTTATCTTGACCTCGAAAAGGTGAAGTTTGAGTATGATGAAACTCTGTATAGATCATATTCTCCACCTAAAGGCTTTCACCAAGATGCATATACATATAATTATATCTTCAGCAAGGAGAATCGTACAGTACAAGTACCTGCAGGATTTGGTTTTAAGCGATACGACTGCTACCGTAATAACTTGGCAAGGGCATTCTTCAGGAACGGAAGTCTTGTAACGGTGAAGCTTCCAGAAAGCATGACCGAATTAGGAGAAAATATTTTCGATGATTGCAAAGCGCTAAGAGGTGTGAAGCTCCCAGAAGGAGTGGCCCACATAGAAGGAGCAGCATTCCAGGGCTGTAATATTTTGGAAAAGTTAAATTTCCCTGCGAAACTTACTTCTGTGGGGGATAATGCCTTTCGGAGTTGTTTAAGTTTGGAGTTGGATAATCTTCCAAATAGTCTTCTGTATGTTGGCCGAGAAGCATTCTGTGATGTTCCGTTGAAGGCTCTTAAGTTAGATAGAAAAGTAGAAATAGGTGCAGGCGCCTTTTCTAATACTCCGATTACCGAAATCGAGATGGCAACGCCATGCGATAGTATCCTGGGGGGAACATTTAGTGACTGCCCGAATTTGACGAAGATTACGATAGGAGAGGGCTTGAAGTATATTGGCTATGGTGCCTTTAGTAATTCGCCAGTAAAGGAGGCAAATCTACCATCTACACTTCGTGATATCAGTTCTTATGCATTCCTTGGTTATAGTTCTTACTGCCCGTTTATCAACGATATCCAGCCAGAGAATCATATCCGCTATATTGGTAAAGTGGCTTATCAGTGTGTAGATAGAGACCTCGAGGAATATACTATCAAGGATGGAACCGTAACATTGGCAGATGAACTTTTTGAAAGCTCGCAAGGAAATGCATTCCATATCCCAGCTTCTGTGGAGCAGATTGGTAACGGAGCTTTTGCCTATACGCAAATAAAGGCTCTGCCTGAAATGCTGGGACTCAAGCGAATTGGTGGTGAGGCATTCTACGGATGCAAGAATCTTAAAAAGCTAACCATTCCTGAAACGGTGGAGTATATTGGTGGTCGTGCTTTCTATGGTTGCTCAAATATTTGGAGCCTTACCTATAATGCAATCAATGCCGAATGCGAGTCTTTTATGGAACCAAATGCACCTCTGGAGAAGATTGTCATAGGTGATAAGGTACGTCGTCTGCCGAACGGAATTTTCTCTGGTAGAGAGTTCACTGAGGTAGCTCTTCCTTCTTGCTTGGAGCGAATAGACGATTATGCTTTCAGTGGATGCGAGAATCTTACAACCATCAATTTATCTGATAGCATCAGATATATTGGCAAAAGTGTATTCAGTGGATGCCAGAATCTTACAACCATCAATTTATCTGATAGCATCAGATATATTGGAGATGGTGCATTCTATGGCTGTTCTTCTCTGAAAAATATCCACTGGCCACTTCGTTTGACAACGATAGGAAATTTTGCATTTAGAGAAACAGCCTTAGAGACCATTTCTTTGCCAGAAGGCGTTACGAGTGTAGGAATCAATGCTTTCCATAATTGCCCTTTTGCTAAGACGGTTTATATTCCTTCTACGGCTAATGTCGAGGATAATTGTAGCTACTATTTTGAGCAGAAAGAAGGGGTAAATTGCGTGATAACTTGCATGTCGCCAATACCTCATCCAGATGCTAAACTTTGGAATAAAGGCGTTGCTGCCATCAAGGTGCCTGCCGAATTGGTAGAGCAGTATAAGGCTCAGTTCCCAGATATTGCTGATAAGATTATGGCAGTTAACCAGGTGGGTGCAATGGATAAGGATTCTAAAACTTCGTTTGCTGCAGGCATTTCAGAAGAAGCTGATTTAGGCGATGCGGTGATTGGAGATGTTTATGTTACAGTGGGCGATGGTGATGGCTACGACAGTACTGATGGAAGTATCGTGCTCAATTCTACCATGACAGCTGCCGAAGTGGCAGGAATAGGCAGCTTGGCACCAGGAAAATCGGATATTGCCAATCGCTTTAATGGATTAATCGTAAAGGTGAATACCGGCGACGGAACGATGGTGATAGATTGCAAGACTGTGGGTAAAAACACGCTCAATGTAAAGGTGGGCGAGGCGGAACCACAGGCCTTTGTTAAAACGGATAAGGGAACCATCGAGGTGGCTTATCGTGTAGATAAGGAAACTTGCGTTTATATCTATGGAGCCGAGCAGGAGGTGGCTGATGATACAGAAGCTGCAAAGGCTCACCAGGTAGCGGCTTGCCGCCCATTATCACGAGCTGCGGCACTTTCGGCTTCAGCTTCCGAAAACTGCGTGAAGATTTATGCCGTAGGCGTATCTCAGTCAACGGGCATCAATCATACTTTGATAGACGGCAATTCGCCTATCATTGGCTATTACACCTTGGATGGTGTGAAGATAGAGCAGCCAAATGCTCCTGGCATTTACGTAGTTCGTAGAGCCGACGGAAGTAATTATAAACTGGTGATAAAGTAGATTGTAATTGTCTTAAACTATGCCCTTAGAAGCATCAACGGTGGTGTTTCTAAGGGCATCTGTTTTTGAATTCGCATGGGGGAATGATGAAAATGTAACGTTAAAAAAACTAACTCATAGTTTCCTTAAGGGAAAATCATAGTTTCCTTAACTGAAACTCGTAGTTTCCTTAAGGGAACATATTGCTGGCTTTTCGGTCTTCGTTCTGCAGCATTCCTTGCCATCTATGATGACGCCCTCCGGTTATCAATGAAGACCAAAGCGAGGCATCTATTATCCCTTCAGAGGAGCCAACAGAGGAGCTGTCAAAGAAGCTTTCAGAGAAACCAACAGCGCAGCAGGGTTAACAGAGTTAACAGTTAACAGCTGAAAATGTATACCCCCCCAACATAAAAAGAAGTATATATATATTTAAATATAATAATGTACGCAAGAGGGGGTAGGGAAAAACGGCTGTTAACTGTTAACCCTGTTAACCCTCTATAAACTTTCAACTCTTAACTTTCAACTTTCAACTATCAACTTTTAACTAAAACTAAACTTTTTTGCAAGAATGCTTGGTGGTATCGATTTTAATCCGTACTTTTGCCTTCAACTTATCAACAACAAAGAATCGAGATTCTAAAGAATCAAGAAATCAAAGAATCATGAAATCAAAGAATCAAAAATAAAAAGAAGCAGATGAATAAACTGAAATTTCATATAGTAGGGCTTACCCATAGCGATGTGAAGAATCACGAGGTGGAGTACGCCAAGCAAGCACTGGGCAAAACCATCTGTCTGGTGCCCGACGACGATAATGTCTGCGACTTAATTGCCGTAAGAGCTTATGATGAAGACGATGTTGCCGTGGGATTCGTGGGAGCATTGGAATCGGAAGATGTGAGAGCTGCCATCATCGCATCGCATGATGTAAGCTTGCGAACCACCTGCGTGGGATGGGGCAGCAAGGGTGAGAACGACAAGTCGGGACTTTACCTGAAGGTGGAGGCCATGATAAGGGCAACCGATGAAGAGCTGGAGCAAGCACGAAGCAAGATGTATGATGATAGGGAGTATGACGACTGGCACTACACGGGTCCTATCCTTACCATCGATAAGCTGGCCCGATTCAGTGCCAGCACCCGAATGCTCGAAGATTTGATAGGGCACATCATCCGTATTCAGAATGCCCTCGAGGAGAACAGAAAGAATTCCCTCGAATCGAACCAAAAAGATGCGTTTGATGCGAACCGGAAGACTTCGTTCCAGGAACCATTGTCTTCTTCGGAGATAGAAGATCTCGAAAGTGAATTGGGCAATTTCCTGCAGGAAGCCAAGAAGCGTCTGCGTAAATTCCTGGAGAACCAGCGCAACGACTATTCCCGGGAAACCACCCAAGCACGAAACCGACTCCTCAAGAAGCTTGCCCTGGTGAAGGATGAGGAGGTGCAGAAATTCAGAGAAGAACTGCTCACGGAGATGGGCTTCATCACCAGTTCCTCTTATCGCGAGAAGGCGGCGCTATGCTTCTTCGTGGATACGCCCACCGAAATCCTCGCCCGCCAGACGGGCACCTACGACTATCGCGACCAGCTCGACCAGATAGAGCTGCAGCTGGAGGCATTCCCCTTTAATCTCTATCGCACGTTCAAGGCAGACCCCGTTGATTTTCTCCGTCAGGTGTTCTACAAGCGGGTGCCGAGACGCAAGATGCAGCAGCTGCTCTCGGGCATCATCCTGATGATCATGAACGGCAGGGTGAAGGATGTGAAGCAGTGGGGCAAGCACGGCAATGAGGAATCGTTGCTGGCGATGAAGACAGTGGGGAAGAAACCTGCGATTGGAGAGCATAAGGAGGAACTCAGGGAATTGGTGAAAAAGGCAGTCTTGAAGATTGCTGTTTATCAGAAGAGGGGATATTATGGCATGTTTCTATCAAAAAAGGTCTATTGGTATCCTGTTTTCCGCCTGATGGGCGATTGGGAACTACTCCCATCCAATTCTCCTCAGTCGTTCTGTACTTTCTTGGAAGAGCTATTTGAAGGCAAAAAAATATCCGGTCCGAAAGCTCCTCTCTGCGGTAGGGATGATTTGAGGCAAGCAGGAGTCGCTCCCTTTTCTAACCATAAGGCATTGGAATGGAAATGTCTGCAGCAGGAAGAGCTTGTCAATACGCAGGAAGCAAAATTCAATCGTTATTGTGAGATTGTTGATATTTTTATGGGAATCTTAAGGGAAGAAGCCTTTAAGAAGGGTATTATATTAGATGATTGGCTTAAGAAATAAGGGACGTTGGCGATGGATAGAAATCTGTTGCCAACGTTTTTTTCTCTTATTTCTTATTTTCTTGCTTCTTGTTTTCTTCTTCATTTCTCATGTTTTATACCTCTCTTTATCCCTTAATCTAAAAACATTTATCCCTCTTCCCCCATATTTTTATACACCATCTGCTGGCAGAGGTATAATAATGGAGTTACTTTCTTTTTTGTTACCTTTGCATCGCTTTTCAAAATGGAGAGCGGCAGTTTTTGGAAATAATCTGCCTATTAACTTTCAAACAAAATAAAAAAAAGAAAGAACTATGAAACAGTTATTATCTTTTGATGAATGCAAGCAGATGAGCCGTCGTCTCATCGCCATGAACCCTAATCGCAATGCGAACATGGGTAAGATTTCTACTTTCCTCCTCGATTACTACACCGAGCTCACCAAGCAGCCTTGGCTCTCTCAGCTCGTAGGACAGATTCGCGACCTTACCGCCAAGCAGGAGGAGATGAAGGCGGGCGAGGCCTACAAGCAGCTGGATAAGCAGGTGGGCTTCCTGAAGAAGCAGTTGCCGTTCCGCTCGCCTCACTACTTCCACTTCATCGACGACCATCGTGCCCAGAAGACCATCGACCCTGAGGCCTTTACCTTCCAGACCACCGTTGACATCGATAACCCGGAGGAGGTGGAGCCGGCGGTGAAGAATGCCCTGCTCCTGAACGGCATGTTTGATGACCCGCAGGAGAAGCTCTTCCGTGAGAAGATTTTCTCTGCCGATGACATCGGGCTTTGGAAGGGGAAAGTGCTTCACGTGGAACGTTCGGCACGCAACAAGGCCCACATCGACATCCGTATCCCGGTGGGAATGACCATCGCCGAGGCGCAGAGTGCCTTCTGCAAGCTCATCCATGCCACCGAAGACCCTAGCTGCGTTACCCCCGAGCGCATCATCTTCATCACCGATGCAACCAGCCAAATCTATACAGCCGACGACTGGTACAAGCGCCTGGACGAGGAGGCCGTGGCAGAATATCGTGAGGCTTATAGAAAGAGAGGCTTGGCTATCGATGGCCGTCCATTGGATATTGATTCTGCAAAGCATCGCACTGCCCAACAGAATCCATCAGCCCAGCAGAATTCATTAGCCCAGCAGAATCCGTCTGCTTATGGTCAATCTTCACAGGGTTCTTCTGCCTCTTCATCATCTGCTCCAACCGTAGATTTCCAACCCATCGAGAGCGAGGAGGAGAAGGCGAGAAAGGTTGCCAATGCTGCGCAGTATGAGCAAACCTACGATGGCGTTCCTTACGAGGAGATTACCAAGGCGCTGGTGGAGCTGATGGGCGGTGCTCCTGCCCATGGCAACCGCAACAACTTCATCTATCGTGAAGCCTGCCTGCTCAGATACATCTGCAATAGCGAGGCGGCTTGGATTAAGCAGGTTATCGAAATCTTCGGCGAAGACGAGGCGAAGGCGTTCGCCTCTGTGGAGAGTGCCTGCAAGGTGGCTCAATCCACGGAAATGCCTCTGCTCGTAAAGCAGGCGATAGAGCTTGCCCGCAAGAATTATCTCGCCAAGCAGGCCACCGAGAAGGCGGGAATCTACGCCGATGTTCCCCCTCAGATGCCTGCCAAACTGCCTAAACTCGTGAAGCTGCTCACCAGCAAGGTGCCTGCCGATTTCAAGCCAGCCGTAGCGATGGCGGTGTTCCCACCGCTTGCCGCCCACCTCAAGGGCGTAAGCTTCAGATACACCGATAACCAGGTGCACGAGCCGGCAATGATGAATCTGCTGGTGGCAGCGATGTCTTCGGGCAAATCGCTGGTGAACGGTCCTATCGACTGCATCATCGACGACCTGGTGCAGATGGATAAGGTCAATCGCCAGAAGGAGCAGGACTGGAAGGACGAGGTGAGCACCATGGGCGATAACAAGAAGAAGCCGGTGCGCCCGGAGAATATCTGCATCCGCATCGTTTCGCCCGACCTTACCCGTGCCGCCTACATCCAGCGTCTCGACGATGTGCAGAAGGCTGGCGATGGCTTTCTCTACTGCAAGATGGACGAGGTGGATATGCTCAAGAAGTTCAACGACCCTAGTCAGCTGATTCGCTGCTGCTGGGATTGCTCGCTGGATGGTCAGGAGCGTGTGGGCGTAAAGAGTGTTACGGCGCAGGTGAAGACCCGTTTCAACTGGAATGCTTCCAGCACCATCGCCGTTACCCAGAAGTTCTTCTCGGTAAGAGAGGTGGCTGATGGCGCCGTGAGCCGCTTGTCGCTAGCCACTATCATCCGTCCCGATTTCGCTCCGCGTCCGGTGGTAGGCGAGTATGATGCCCTGTTCAAGGCGCAGCTGGCTCCTTACATTCATCATCTCAACGGCGCCAGCGGTTTCAAGGATTGCAAGAAGGCGCGACTGCTCATCGAGCGACTGGAGAATGAGATTATGGAGACGGCTCAGCTGGCTTACAACAAGCCATACGCCGAGTTTGCCAAGCGTGGTTTGGCGAATGGTTTCCGCCGTGCGATGGTGCTTTATCTGGCTAATGGCGAGAAGTGGGAGAAGCCGATAGAGGATTTCATAGAGTGGAGCGTGAAGTATGATTTGTGGTGCAAGATGCGTTTCTTCGGAAATCAGATGCAGGAGGCGATAGATGCCGACAGCCAGATGGTTTATCATGCTACGGGCGTGAGCAATCTTCTGCTCTATGTTCACGATACGTTTGATAAGGTGGAGATTCAGCGTGTGTGTCAGATTCACGGCACGAAGACGAAGCTAGCCATCTTGCTGTGCAACTGGAAGAAGCGTGGCTTCATCGTGAAGAACGAGGATGGCACCTTCTCGAAGACGGCTAAGTTCATAGGCAAGTATGGGCATTATGGAACGCCGGGAATGGCAGCGTAGAATAGATTAGGCACGGATCCGTGTAATCCGTGCCTGATTTTGTAATGAGAATGTAAAGGTACTTGACCTTTATCAAGAAATCGGGTGGTTCTGAAAGTTTTCTTCTAAAATATTTGTGTGCGAACACAAAAGTTTGTATCTTTGCACCGGAATTAAGAAAGAAGGATAAAAGATTGTTGATTCAGGTAACATAAAGTATTGGTTATAAGGAAGAAAGATTGTTAGAGTAAGGATAACGAAGGTATTAGATAGGATAAACGAAGGTATTAGATTAAGGTGAAAGATTGGAGAAGCAGGGTAACGTTGAAAGATTGTTAATATAAAGGATAATATTTGATTTAAAGTAAAGAAAGGAAAAGTTATGTTAGTATTAGGAATTGCATTCGCAGCAGTAGTAGCATTTGCTGCAGCAGTTGGCGCAGCAAGCAACAAGCTCGCTTAAGTAAAAGCCAACGAGGTAATGAACTTTATGAAGTTCAGAGACTTTAAGAAGTTCAGGTATTTAAAAGTAAAGAACATTAAAAGTTCAGAAACAGTAATTGAAGCAAAGTAGGAAGCCAAAGGGGCTTCCGAGATGTAGAAGGGGAGCCAAAAGGGCTTTCCGGGAATTGAGGAGCGGTTGATGCTCCTTTTTTCGTTTAACAACAAAAAATCAGACATACATTATATATAAAAAGGAATCGGGCGGTTAACAGGTTAACAGTTAACAGCCCGATTTTCTTTGTTTATACCCCTATTCGAGGATGATTTTGAGATTTACCACATAGAAGAAATTACGTAACTTATTGATATGTAGGTAAATCTGTCTCTTTTGAATTTATTTCCCAAGATATGGCTTCAGGATTTTTACCCAGTTCTGGTAGCCTTTTCCGAGCAGATGCAAGCCATCGTTGGTATAATTCGGGTTCATGTCCTGGGTTCCAGGAGCCACGAACTCAGAGAAGAGGTCGATGTAGGTCAAGCCGCGGCGGTTGGCGATGTCCTTGATCAGGGCATTGAGGGCAGGAACATCCTTCTTGCGGCTCATGTGGTCAACAAACATGTTGAACTTTGGGTTCAGCGGCAGAACGCTCTGCAGATAGAGTCGGGTAGAAGGAGATTCGTTCTTGATTCGCTCGGCAATCTCATCGATGTCCTTGGCGATGTCCTCGACGCTGCGGCCTCCGGCGAGGTCGTTAATGCCGATCAAGAGGAAGATCTTGGCTGGCTTGCCCTTGGTGATGACGTGGAGGCGGTCGAGCATGGTATCGGCTCTATCGCCGCTGATTCCTCGGTTCTTGACGTGTGGGTTGCCGAGCAGTTCTGCCCATTCACCTCCGTTGGTGATGCTGTTGCCCAGGAAGATGATGTCCTTCTTGCTGGTTGGGAGAACTTCAAAGAGCGTAGCTCTCTGATCAAAGAAAGTTGTGTGCTTCCGTCCTTGAGCCTGTAAGGTAGTGCAGGCGCAGAGGAGGCAGATTGATAACATGATTTTTTTCATCATAA
>ERZ1034678.1787-NODE-1787-length-10347-cov-5.493879_pt1 | contig 10347 bp, 9 predicted proteins | sample MGYA00520640_ERZ1034678 | MGnify/ENA primary metagenome ERZ1034678 (study PRJEB33766, sample SAMN09781767) | gut metagenome | biome: gut microbiome | host: Homo sapiens | place: Madagascar | study: EMG produced TPA metagenomics assembly of the PRJNA485056 data...
CCGGAAGATTGATCAAATAAAACTGTTTTCATAATTTTTGCCCACTATCTGCCCACCTAGACGATTTTCAACCATTAAAAAACGGTGGAAACCCTTGATTCTACAAGGTTTCCACCGTTTAAGTTATATGCCGGCAACCAGCGTTCCCCTTTCTTCATATTATAATGCACATATATGCAAATGTACGAAAATAAGCCGTTTTTCAAGAATTCTCAATACACTATCTATGCATATGTGCGCACTTTTTTTGCACACCTGCTGCACACCAAATTACTAAATTGGTTCGATTATGACATACTTTTCATCTGCAGTTAAATACAAATCTCCAAATGTTCTAATCATCTTCTTTTCATCAACATCTAATATCTCTGATACTATATATGTTTGTCCTTTTACTGCTTTTCCACATACGGCGTCTGAATCCCACGATGGCCGTCTTCTGATATTAAGCAATCCGTCAAATATAACTGTTGCCTTTACTTCTGTAGTCGGTGCTTCCTGCTCGTTCTCAGCAGACTGCTCTACTTCTGTAGTCGGTACTTCCTGCTCGTTCTCAGCAGCCAGTGTTCTCTCTTCTTCAATTTCATTTCCTTCATCATCCCAGATTTTCAATTTTTTCTTTTCCGCTGCCTTCTTTGCATTTTCAAATGTCTTGTACTCTTTTGAGTCTTCAAATGTTTCTCCTACATAATACATAATACTAACCTCCTTGTTGCACCGGTGCAACATTTATTTTTTTGCCTGCTTATAGATCTGATTAACTCCGGTAGAAGCAAGACCAGACATGATGCCAACCGACACTGCTGTGATTACATCCTCTGCTGGAAAATTCGGCATCAGATACATCGCTGGAACAGCAATTATGCCGCCTGCGACTCCAAGAATTACAGGGATTGCTTTATCATTCACTTTTTCTAATGCCTTACATCCAAGACCAATCAGATAACAGATTACAACGATTGGCAATACGGTTGCATAATTTGATAAATCCACAAGTCATCATCCTTTCTTCTCTAAATCTTCAATCCTGTGATTTGCAACTCGGAGTTTCTCATCTGTGACTGCTTGCTGCTCCTCCAGGTGATATGTACGTTCAATCACATTATTATGCTTGTCAACTCTTTTTGTTAATTCATCAAGTTTGTAGTCGATCAGCGTGATTGTCTCTTCATGCTTCTTTGCTGCTGCCTTCTGCTGATAATGATTATTGATCAAACAAACGACAAGCGTCGCTGTAGCAGATATAAGTGCTTCAACCATGTGATTCTCCTTTCGCTGTATTTATTATTTATCCTAAACTCGAATATGAATAACTTCATAACAGAAGATATTTCATTTACAGAGAATGTTCAAAGTGGAACAGTTTACGCACATAAAAACGGAAATTGTGTAACAATAACAGCATGGTCGCAAGCAGCCCAGGACTTAGGAACGTCTAATTCATATGCAGCGATTGCATTATTACAACAACAATATATTCCCAATTATTCATTGTTGACATACTGTTGCATTAACAATGATATATTATGTCAGATCATTGTTGGGGATGATGGCTTAATTAAGATTGGATATTCGCTTTCGCTTACTAACAACTCAAGTTGTGATATCCCTAAGAGTATGTCAATTTATTTTGCAATTACTTATGTGATTTAATATATTCGTTCTATTTTATTTTTGCCACAATGTAGACCATGATGAACCATCGTAACGAAGAAACTGTATTCCGTTAAGCGTAAATTTAAGATAATATTTGTTGTTTTCTGCAAAATACCATTCAATGAAATACGCACCGTCTGGACTAAATCCGAAATTCATAGTTTTTACATCGTACAATCCCAACTTCGAGTTTAGTATATGAGGCAGGACATACTGCCCTGCCTGTTTGTATTAGTGAATCAGCGACATCAATGTGCTGTACCCTACGATACCATCTTCAGTCAGCTGATAGTCCCTCTGATACTGTCTGACTATCCTTTCAAGATTCTCATCAAATGTGCCTGGACACTGCACTTCGCAGGCATATCCTTTGAGCATCAGTAAGATCTCGACAGCCGTAACAAGATACTGTGTCTCGCCACGACGCACGTAGTGCTTGCCTAATGCCGCTTTCGATTTTGTCTCAAAATAGCCGTCAACATCAATATTTGCTTTGTAATCCAAATTGATTGCAGTTTGAAGGGCCTTGATTCCTCCCATCTTCGTCGCTGATCCTCGCTTTCCGTCCGGATCAAGCTTTGCGCCACAGAAGTTGTTAGCATGAATCTGTCCGGCTTTGACAACCGCTTTATTACCATCCGTATTCGGCACAGTTTTAGCGGCCGGTACGTCAGGAATCGTCACAGATACACCTGCATTTACGATTTCATTAAACGGAAAGTTCTTTCCTGGGCAAGCCGTGCGACAAACAACAGAATGTTTCTGGAAGATTTTGATATCATATTCACTTCGAAGCCACGCAACAACTTCTTTCACTGCCTGCTTCTGAGCTTCCGGCATAATTTCTGTCTCAAAATTTCCCTCACAACAAATACCGATGCTGTTATAATTTGCACCACTCGCATGTGCTCCAATCGCCCAGATCGGTCTACCTCTGTGAACCGAACCATCTTTCCGGATATAAATATGATATCCGATGCCTGCCCAACCGAAAGATTTGTGAATTCTGTGAATATCTTCAACAGATCCATTGCAAGCCGCATGATGAATAACGGCTCTCTCTGTTGACCTTCTCTTTGTCAATGTTCCAAACTGAAGATTGTGTTCAATAATGTTCATAATTTTTCCTCCTACCATTTTTATTATGCTACCTTGCAATGCTCGTACCGAACTGTATCATCGTCAACATTGCAATAAATCATCGTCGTGTCTAAGCTCTGATGTCCCAATATTTTTTGCAGACATTGTACTGGCATCCCCTTTCGCAAAGCGTTTGTTGCAAACGTTCGTCTAAAGCGATGCGGATGCGCATTCTCTACATCTGCCTTTTCGGCTATTGCTTTTATAATCTTCTCAATCCCTTGCTTACTCCACCTGCCTCCCAATTTGTTCGTAAATAATGCCGGATGCACTGAATCTCTTTCTTCAAGATATTTTTGCAAATAATGCATAGCCGGTCTTGATATGTAAACTTTTCTTTCTTTACTTCCTTTTCCTTTAACTATCGCCTCCTGCCGTAAAAAATTGATGTTCGTAATGTCAAGATTTACTACCTCGGACACTCTGCAGCCTGTTGTAAGCAGGAACTCAATGAGCGCCCGGTTTCTTGCGCTGTCTCTGGTTTCCATAGTTTTGCATCTCATATTTTCGATTTCATCATCCGAAAATGCGATTTTTACTTCCTTGACAGATTTGATTTTTGCTATCCTAATCATCGGACTTTTAACAATCAGCTCCTCTTTCTCAAGCCATGAAAAAAATGCCGATAGATTTCTTCTGCGGTTATCCACAGTTGAATTTTTCACCCCTGAGCGTTGGTACTCTGACAAGTGATATCTAACATCATTCGTATTGATTTCTGTTATTTTCTTATCTATGTCTTTGAGCAATAAGTCGATAGCAAGCACATACTGCTCTATTGTTTTCTCTGACTTTCCTTCAAGTCGAAGCGATGCAACAAACCTGCGTTTCAGTTTGTCATTTGTCACATCGAGGAATCCAACCTCGTTGGCTTTTCTTTTAACATCATAATTCACAAACACTTTACACAGTACATTCCCAAGCATGAACATTTGCTCCTTGGTTAGTACAGACTGCATACCTTCCATTATTTCTGATCTCATCATTTCCATGCCGATAACCCTCCTAATTTTTTAGGATTATTATACGACTTTCTGTTTTTGACCAGTGTGCCATGTACACTAAACTCGAATATGAATCACTTCATAGCAGAAGATATTTCATTTACAGAAAATGTTAAAATTGGAACGATTTACGCACATAAAAACGGGAATTGCGTAACAATCACATCATGGTCGCAAGCAAGTCAAGATTTAGGAACATCAAGTAGTTATGCAACTGTTGGAGTTCTGCCACAACAATATATACCCAATTATTCGTTATTGTCGTATTGTTATATTAACAACGATATATTGTGTCAGCTCATTATTGGAAATGATGGTCTAATTAAAATTGGATATTCGCTTTCGCTTACCAACAACTCAAGTTGTGACATTCATAAGGGTATAGCAATTTATTTTACAATCACTTATGTAATTTAATCAGTAGTATTCGTTCTATACGATTTGCTTTATGCTCTAATTTGAGTTATTTGCATAAGATCCGCATTCCATCCAGCACAGTCTACTGCTGTATAAAACAATCGCCCTGTTAAATTGTCGAACCTTAAATAACCTGTTATATAATACGATGGATTTTTAAATACAACAAATCCAGATGACATACCAGAATAACATTTTATTGTTCTAGTTAATTCTGCATTGCTAGTTGTTGGATTTATAGATACAATGATTTCTCCTTTATCCATTAGTAAATTATTTTCGTATATTTGCATGTTGGAAGAAAAATTCAGTGCAGTTGATATTATTTGCTTGTAGATATTCGAGTTTAGTGTACATAATGCACCCAGTATCGTCCCATCTCCCAAGGTAGATATATCTGCCGTCCCAAGCATCTTATACAGGTACCGGATGTTTTTGAACATCGTTGATATCTTCTGCAAAACTGATTTGTGTGTCTCTCCACTCTTCAGCAGATCAACATCTGTATACGAGTCCGGATTTGTTGCATCGTTACTCGTATATGACACCACATTTTCAGCTGTATCTCCCTTTTGCGCGACTGCACCAATGGTTTCCGGCGTTACACCTTTGACTAATTCGTCAATTTTGGCAGCATTTTGTGCTACTTCCTTTCTCGCTGCTTCTACAGAGCTCTGCTTCTGGGTTACATCATTCTGAATCTGGATAGCCGAATTCAATGTCTCTGTCAACTGTGTTTGATTTTGAAGCGCTGACTCGGCTCTTTCTGTTGCACTATTGCAGCTATTCTTTGCATCCGTGGCCGCCTGTGTAGCACTATTAGCAGCCTTAACAGCTTCGGTTGTATCTTTCTGTCTCTTCTGTTCCTGTTGGTTTCTTGTAGTTTCGTTCTGCTGCCTAGTTGTTTCAGCTGTTGCACGTGTACTCTCTGCCTGTACACGCTTGTTTTCTGCTCCTGCCCTGGCTGTCTCCGCTGTCGCACGTGCGCTCTCTGCCTGCTCACGCTTGCTTTCGGTTCCTGCCCTGGCTGTCTCCGCTGTCGCACGTGTGCTCTCCGCCTGCTCACGTTTGCTCTCTGCTCCTGCTCGCGCTGTCTCCGCTGTCGCACGTGCGCTCTCCGCCTTCTCACGCTTGCTTTCTGCTCCTGCCCGGGCTGTCTCAGCTGTCACACGCGTATTCTCTGCCTGCTCACGCTTGCTCTCGGCTCCTGCTCGCGCCGTCTCAGCTGTCGCACGCGCATTCTCTGCCTGTACACGCTTGCTCTCGACTCCTGCCCGTGCCGTCTCCGCTGTCGCACGTGCGCTCTCTGCCTGCACACGCTTGCTCTCGGCAGCCTTGATTTTTTCGTGTTCATCATCTATCGCTTTGATATGCTCGCCTGTCCGTCGCTCAAGCTCTGTGTATTCATTTGATGATACTATCGCATTTTCGTTTCTTTTAGACTTTTCAATTTCTATCTCAAATGTCACAGTGGATAAGACCTGACTATTATCGCTTGTTCGTATCTCGATATCGCACGATGCGGTACCTGTTACTGCGAGTGCCTGATTCGTCAATTCAACGATCACTTCCGATCCAGAATATGTACATGTATTGTATATGTGCTTCCCATCTGGCTTTTCCATGTTGATAACTACGATTGCATCGTCAGTTATCTCATAAGGAATGCCTTCATTCAGCAGTTTCGCAACGATTCTTCTCGTACTTTTGTCTCCCTGCTTAGCAGACACAAGATATTTCTTTGTATCTCCGGACATCTCCAATGTAATATGTGTGTCTAATTCATTCAGCATCGCTATCATCCTCCTTCCATACTTTCTTGGCCGCTGCCTTTGCATCTTCCAATTCCTTTTCTTTTTCCTTTATCAGTGCATTCATCTCATTTATGATCATCACCTTCTCTTCATTTCTAATATCTGAAAGCACCGATGATATAATTTCTCCTGTTATTCCCGGATCCAACCCATATTTTTCTCTGGTCTGTCGAATCGCACTTGCGATTTCACAATGTGCGCAGGCGATAGTAGTATTGATCATGTTTCCTCCAAGCGGCTCAGTCGGTCGTTCTGCGACTGCAGTGTTACAATTATATCTGCAATCAATTCCTCATACCGAAGCGCCTTTCCTCCTTTTTCTTTGTCTTTCAGGCTTCTATCAACATATACGCCCCAATCTTTTTCACCCATTTTTTTCTTGACATCCTGTGCTACTAGCCCATGATGCAGACGGTTCGATTGATTCGCCCTGAATCTGTATTCCACCGGCTCTAACGAATATATGAATTGCACCGAATCCGAGCCAAGCGGTGCAACATCTTTTTTCAAGTCTTCGTCAGACCACTGATACACCGACTTGCAATAGACATCTCCGGTACTTCCTACCGAAAAGGTGTCCGGCGTTCCGCCATCTCCGTGTATTTGTATTGATCCATTCCCAAGATATAGCGCATCACCTATGTTGATTCTGTATGGAGATGTTGCAGCTGTCGGTATATCGATCAGCTTAACACCCATATATTGCATATTCATGCCATATCGAGATATCTCTGTTACGCATTTTCCATCGACTGAGGTGATCCGGATCGGTGATTCTGCGTCTGTTACCATCTTGATACTTCCACCTGTTATTTCAACATCCTTTAATTTTGCACTTCCCGTATCTGTTACTTCGAGATTATTAGCCTTGATTCTAATCTTCTTCGTTGTAAGATTGATTTCATTATTTGCAATAATATTTATGATATCTGCTGCATTTAAGTCGATTTTGGATGACTCTATCAGTATCTTTTCACTTGATACATTTATCTTCGATATGATTTCATCTTCATTGACTTTCTTGTCGACTTCGATCCGGATCTCTCCCTCGAATTCTCCCAGCCTTGTTGTTATCTCTTCAGTATAGCCGTCTAATGTTTTCTTCACATTTCTGTTTGATATCTCTACCGATTCTTCGGCTGCCTGTTGCGTCGCTTCTCTTTGAATCTCTGCAAATGTTTTCTTCGCATTTGAGATTTCTATCGTATTCTTCTCCGGCGATTCAGGATACTCTACTATCTTAACGATACGTTGTAGTTCCCTGGTTCGCATTGATCTTGACACAAGTACGACTTCATCCCCGATGTTATAATCTAATAGCGAATACTTGTCGCTGATCTTCGCAAGATCAATCACTTGTGCCGTGAACGCCTTGTATGGCTTCGACACCTCTTCCAGCTTCGCCGTTGCATCTTCGATGAGGCTTATCGTATTTGTATACCGCTCATCCTTCCAGGCAAATGCCTTGACCTTTGTACTATACTGATTGTTATCTATATAGTCCTTGCCTGTTATAACACGCGGTGTGATACCATCTTTTCCTACTGGATATATTCGGGTATAAAAGTCGTATGTGTCAGACTTAAGTGTCAGCTTCCGAAGATTCAACCCTTCTGTGATGTATGCTCCTCGATTGCTGCCGATTCTCTCATAAATATCTACACATTTATTGATTGAATCGATCAAGCACTCTACACGATAAGTCTCAAGCGCTTTCTGAAGCACACTCCATGCTGTTGTACTCTCCTGTATGTCGATCGTTCGCTTCTTTTTGATATCGCAAGTTCGTACTGTCCAGCCTGTGTCCTCAAATGCAAATGTCAAACACTCGCGGATCGTCTTCTCTTGCGTTTCAAAGCCATACATGTACGGCATTCCTTCAAGTTCCTCGACATTCAGAGTGCATGTATATTTGTTGAACTTATCACCTTTTTCAACAGCTTTGATTACAAACTCATCTTCTCGTGTCTGTATATAATTCTCTTCGATCAAGCAATCAACCATCGGACCGCTTGCAGGATATTCAAACGACATTTCTTTGTCACCAGAGCTGAGTGTAGTTGTGATTGTCCGGTTTCTGAAATTGTGAAGAATACCTATTTTTTCTTTCTTCTGATCATAAATCTGCATTCTTCTATCCTCCTCAGATCCACATCGGCGTATATTTGATCTTCATTGCTACCTTGTCTGTCGATACACTTACATTTGTCTGATCCGATATACGCGGCCAGTCCCACATTTCAATCTTGTCAAATGCGTTCTTCCCATCCATCATCACAAGTCCTTCGCATCCATCAATAGTCAATGTCTGACCTTTCGACATTGCCTTCACAGTTATTTGATCTTCCGTAAATCCAGTAATATTGAAGTCTGCTACATCCTCTTTTGCAGTTACGCATATTATGCACGGCGATGTTCGACTTCCTGTTCTGTAGATTGTGAATTGTCTTTTCGCGTCGGTGTCTATATCAAGCTCGACATCCTCGTCGAAAAAATATCCATCGAATTCAAGATTCAAGATATATCTATTGCTGACTATCATTTTTTCGTAGTCATTAGATGTCATATATGCTTTGAATTTTCCTTTGTATCTATCAAGCTCCAGCGTGCATGATGTTTTCATTGTTGAAATAAACATGGATGCTACACGAACGATATCTGATCTTGTCTTTCCTCGGAAAAGCAATGACAGTTTCAGATGTCCAAGACCAATGTCCTGCTCCGTTTCAATCGGGAGCAAGGACTTTTCTACGATCTCATATGGTACCGACATACTCGGTGGCTGTATCTCTACTTTCAACTGCTTCGCATCATATATGCGTATATCGTTGCCATTAACTTTCATTATCTTCGCTTCCTCTCGTCATTCACAAGCGCTTCATCAACCTTCGATACTGTCCGGCTTGCGACTTCATCTCCATCTATGTACGTGTGAGCCGTCACATACACGACATTCTGCATCTTAATTGTATCCAACTTCCGATCCAGGATCTTATTCAACGTCGTGTAGAATTGTGCCAGCGGAAGTATTGCTTCGTCTCCAGCTTCGCCGCCCATCATGATCGTATCTCCTCGAACGCCGAATACTGTCGGATTCGTCATGATACCACCATTTTTGTACCATTCAATATTGAACTTCGGAAGGCTCCCCTTTCCGGCAATTCCGTATGGTGCTTTTCCTCCCGAGACTGATATATGCGGCAGTTTCAGTTCTGGCAGATTCCACTTGAACTTGAATGCATTTTTCACTTTCTCCAACGCTCCGGATACGACCGACCTTGCGCCTTCCATTTTTGATGAAAAAGCCTCACGGATACCACTCATCGCACTTGATGCAGATGATTTTGCCGAAGCAAGTTTACTTTGAAACGCATTCTTAATCGTATCCAGTTTTCCACCAGTCAAGGTGTTGATACCGGACATGACATTCGATATATTGTCCTTGATTCCGGAAAAAGCCGCTGCCGATACACCCTTTATTCCGCCACCAGCTTCCTGGTATGCAGTCTTCATATTATCGAGTTTCGTTTTCACATTCGTCTTGGCATTTTCCATCAAATTCGTTGCTTTATCTTTGATGTCCGTAAAATCTGCCTGCCACTTAGATTTGATTTCTGAAGTCTTCCCTGTGAATTTTTCCTTGAGCGAAGTCAGTTTTTCTGATGCTGTATCCTTCCACTCTGTCATCTTATTCTTCACGGTTTCCTTCATGTTGCTCCAGCCTTCAGATACCTTAGACTTGATCTCTGATATTTTTCCGGTGAATTTTTCCTTGATTGCCGATAATTTTCCACCTGTCAAATTATCTACAAATGTCAATCCTGCCGTGAAATATCCCTTCACGCCTTCCATTCCGGCTGCTACAACGCCTTTGATTCCGCCACCATGTTCCTCGTAGGCAGTCTTAATATTCCCAAGTTTCTCTTTGATCGTTGCGTGCGCGGCACTCATCACATTTGATGCAGTCGATTTTATCGCACTGAACGCCGTCTGTGCTGCCTGTCCGATCTTGCTGTTTGCTATCGTGTTTTTCATCGCGGATAGTTTCTCCGTGACAGCTTCTTTTGCTTTTGTAAAAGCGCCGGTTATCGTATCTTTAATTCCCGAGAATACATTCTTGATATGCCCCCACAAATTCGATACAGTTTCTTTCACTTTGTCGAAATTTTTAACAAGCAGAACTATTCCGGCAACGATACCTGTAATCAAAGCAATGATGCCGACTGTCTGCAATACCCGCATGGCTACACCAAGTGCAGTTGTTGCTGTTGTCGCCGCCGTTGTCGCGGTGGTCTGTGCCACTGTCGCGGCTGTGC
>ERZ1034678.1803-NODE-1803-length-10264-cov-44.665785_pt1 | contig 10264 bp, 9 predicted proteins | sample MGYA00520640_ERZ1034678 | MGnify/ENA primary metagenome ERZ1034678 (study PRJEB33766, sample SAMN09781767) | gut metagenome | biome: gut microbiome | host: Homo sapiens | place: Madagascar | study: EMG produced TPA metagenomics assembly of the PRJNA485056 data...
GTGTAGAGGGCTTGATCCACGTTTCTGAGATGTCTTGGAGCCAGCACCTCCGTTCAGCTAACGACTTCATGAAGGTTGGCGACGACGTAGAGGCTGTTATCCTGACTCTCGACCGCGCTGAGCGTAAGATGAGCCTCGGTATCAAGCAGCTCAAGGAAGATCCATGGGAGTGCATCGAGACTAAGTTCCCTATCGGCAGCAAGCACGTTGCTAAGGTTCGCAACTTCACTAACTTCGGTATCTTCGTAGAGCTCGCAGAGGGCGTTGACGGTCTGATCCACATCTCTGACCTCTCTTGGACCAAGAAGATCAAGCACCCATCTGAGTTCACTACAGTTGGTGCTACTCTCGACGTAGTAGTTCTCGAGATCGACAAGGAGAACCGCCGCTTGAGCCTCGGCCACAAGCAGTTGGAGAAGAACCCATGGGATGAGTATGAGACAATCTACACTCCAGGTTCTGTACACAAGGGTACCATCGTTGAGATGATGGACAAGGGCGCTGTAGTTGCTCTCGCAGAGGGTGGCGAAGGCTTCGCTACTCCAAAGCACCTCACTAAGGAGGATGGCTCAATGGCTAAGAAGGGCGAGGAGCTCGACTTCAAGGTTATCGAGTTCGTTAAGGAGACAAAGCGTATCATCCTCTCTCACTCTCGTACATTCGAGGAGGGCAAGGACGAGCCTATCTCTAAGCCAGCTCACAAGCGTGGTGGTAACGGTGGTCGCAAGAACGAGACTCCAGCTATCAACAACGTAGCTGCTGGTACTTCACTCGGCGACATCGATGCTCTTGCTAAGTTGAAGGCTCAGATGGAGGGCAAGGCTTAATCTCCTGGAGATAAAGCTTTTGCTATTCATTAGCTAAATAAAAATTTTAAGGGGACTGAAATTTCATTTCTGAGATTTCAGTCCCTTTTTTTTTTGTGGGTGGGAATGTGTGTGGGGGGATGGAGAATATGAATGGTGAATGTGTATGGCTAAGGGATAAAATGCATTACTGATTGCTGGGGATTGCAAATCCCCAGAACACAAAAGAGGTTAGGACATTTTTTAACGACGGATTGCAAATCCGTCAAAACGCCTAACGGTATCGATGCAAAGTTCTTCCGCAAGGCGTCCAGAAAAGTCTTCCGCTAGGCATCCAGAGAAAAGTCTTCCGCTAGGCGTCCAGAGAAAAGTCTTCCGCTAGGCGTCCCGGCGGATTTGAAATCCGCCGTAAAAAAGGTTCGACCTATGAAAACCAGGGGATTTGTAATCCCCCATAACTACCCATCAATAACAAAAGATTATCTCACAACAATCACTTCCAGCAATCCCCTACCCCCTGCATAATCTATCGCAGAACTATAAAGATAATCCTGAGGATACCTCACGAACTCGGCCCTCACAGGATTCTGATGAATATAATCCAACTTCTGCTTGAAAAACTTGAACGATGAAATCACTTCAGTATAACAACCATCCTGCCAAAAATGATACTTGCTGATTTTCGGATTCTTCTCACCAGCCAGTCTGAAAAGATGCAACATCCACTCTCTCCTACTCTCCTGGATATCTTCCAGAAGTTCTGCGACAATTTTCTTACTCGTGAACTTCTTGAAATCACGGAGAACAGTTTGAACCTGTTCAAGATTCTCTGCTCCTATAATGAAATGTAAATGATTGGGCATCAGTACCCAGGCGTATATTTCCAATCCCTTGGTCTTCTGACAAAAAGCCAGAGATTCTATAATAATATGCTTATACTTGGGACGACTGAAAATATCAACCCAATTAACAACAGTGGTTGTCACAAAATATAAGTTTTTGGTTGTAGTATTCTTTGTAGCCATAATTTTGATGATTTTAAAATTTCCATAAAACAGGATGAGTCATATAGGTTGTGATACTTCTTGATGTATCGTAGCTTATCACTGGCTCAAGCGAATATACAGGCACAAAGATAATATATTTCTTCATTCAATGGTGCTTTTGAAGCGAGAATTTGCTGTTTGAGTCGAAATTATTTGTTTTTTGGAGAAATCTAGCAGTTTTTTCTTCTTTTTTAGTGTTTATGAGGTGAGGATTAGACTTTACAAGGCATTACTTATTGATGGGGATTGCAAATCCGTCGGAATGGCAGTACTGATAGCTGGGGATTACAAATTCGTCAGAATGGCAGTACTGATGGCTGGGGATTACAAATCCCCAGAACACAAAGAGGTTGGGACATTTTTTAACGCCGGATTTCAAATCCGGCGGGACGCCTGACGGAAACTTCCCCCACTTGCAAAACTTGAATAAAACAACAACATAAAATTACAAAAAACATGGAAGAAGACCAACAAAATCAGAACAAAAATGAGAAGCCACGTTACTATGCTACCGACTTCAATGAAATCAAGGAGAATCTCTCTGATGAAGAGAAGCTGCTCTTCGAGAGATACAAGGAAATGCTGAGCGGCATCATCCCTGCTGATTCAGCATCATCAGGTTCATCATCTACAGCAAATGATGCTTCATTCGCGACATCATCAGCTCCAGCAAACGATGATGCATTCACATCAGCTTCATCAGCTCCTGCAAACGATGATGCATTCTCCTCCTCATCAGCTCCTGCAAACGATGCTCCATCCCTCAAGACCCTCCTCAATCACCTGAAGAACATCAGCCAGAAAACCATGAAGCTGATGGCTGGAGGAAAGCTCGATATCCAAGTTACCTGCCCGAAATGCGGAAAGCGTCACTGCTTCATCAAGGTAGATAACGGATTGACCCACTGCTGGTCGTGCAACTGGAGCGGATACCTGGAAGAGATGAAATCGCTGCTCGGAAAGGGCAGCGGTAAGGTGAACGGAAACTACTATGCCAACGCCCAGAAAAAGCAGCAGGATGAACACAAGGCCAAAGACTACGTGCCCATGCTGCCCGACGACTTCCGCGAGATAGCTGCCGAAACCCGATCCTGGCTCTACCCCATCTACCCCTTCAAGACCCAGGAAGAGCAGCAGCAGTTCATCGACCACTTCCACCCCGCCAACCTCCTCTCGCGCCATCCCAAGGCCCGTCCCCTGATTACCGCCAGCGAACTCGCCTCGCTCCAGGGGATGGTGCAGCGATACATCCAGGCAATGAAGCTCTCGCCCGACATCATCATTCAGGAAGGAGTGATGTGCGCATGGATGAAGCAGACGGCGGATGACTCCAAAAGCGAGGACCCGAAAGGCGTGGTGATGGTACCTGCCATCGCCTACTGCAACTACCTGGACGGCAAGATCATCAACGTGAAGTTCCGCTCCGTGCAGCAGCACCCCGTCACCGGCGAATGGAGCAAGCTCTTCTGCCAGGTTTCCCCCACCAAGCCCTGCGCTCCCTACGGCATCGACAGCATCAACCTGCTCCGACCCGACGCACAGCCCATCCGCCAGCTCATTATCACCGAGGGCGAAAAGGACCGACTCACGCTGATGACCTGCGGATTCCCCTACGTGCTGAGCATCGCCAACGGCGCCAGCACCAACATCGAGGAGAGTCACGAGGCTTTCGACGAGTGGATTCAGCAGGCGGGCGAGATCATCATCTGCGGCGATACCGACCGCCCGGGCCGCCGACTGGTGAAACTCCTGATAGAGCAATACCAGACCCGCGCCAAGGTTACCACGCTGCCGCAGGGCAAGAAGGACATCAGCGAGGTATATGAGGCTTTCGGAAGCCGCGAGGTGCAGCGAATCATAGCCGAGGCGCAGGGCATCAGCGACGCCGACATCTACGACCTCTCCGAGCACAAGGAGGACATCCTCGACATCATGATGGGCAACTACGACCGTGGATACGAGGTGGGCATGGGCGGACTCACCGACGGCATCTTCCACCCCACTTCCGAGGGCGGACTCATCATCCTTACCGGTCGCCCGAACTCGGGAAAGACGGATTTTCTCAACTGCCTGATGGCGCATCTGATGTACCACAACCAGAAGCGCGTGGCGTTCTTCTCGTTCGAGAAACCTATCAAGGGCAAGCACGTGAGGGAGATTGCCCGCATTGCCCTGGGGGTGAGGAACACGGAGAATATGGACGGCGCCGAATCGCCCGAAGAGGCAAGGCAGGAGAACCGCAGGGTGCTGGATTTCCTGTCGGAGCACATGGTGGATTTCGATACGAAGACCCGCCTGCCCGACAGCAACTACATCATCGGAATGATGGAGGCGATGATGAACCGCAAGAAGCAGAAGATAGATTATCTGGTGATAGACCCATATGTGTTCATCAACATGACCGAGGGCGGCAGCCGTGCCACGGAGACGGAGAAGGTGAGACTGATGCTGACGAAGCTGCAGGCATGGAGCCGTACGCGCCACATCTGGACGGTGGTGGTGGCCCACCCGAGAATACAGTACAAGGATGGTCACGAGGCATTTCCGCCGCTGGATATCTACTCCGTAGCGGGCAGTGCGCAGTGGGCTAACCTCGCCGACTTCCTGCTCACCGTAAACCGAATCTCGAAGCCCGAGGAGGGAAAGATGTTTACCATCGTAGAGATGCTGAAGGTGAGAGACCAGGAGTTCTGTCATCCCGGAAAGGTGTACTACGTGCGCCAGCCCTGCGGCAGATACGACGAAAGGGAATCGGAAAACGACTGCATAGCCGAGGCGATGCAGGGCAAGGTGCTGGCGAAGGACGATGAACCCTGGAGATAGTGAATAGTGATTCATATTTTGCGCCAGCAATCATATTTTTCTAAAATAATACGCCTATGACAAGAGAAGAGTACAACGAGCTGAGAGCCCGTGCCCACGAGCAGATGCTCGACGACTATAAGTGGATGCTGGATCAGGAATCGGGCATCCGGGAGTGGCGATGTCCCAAGAGATGGATCATCGAGTTTGTACATGATGTGAGCGACTATGTGATGGTGAGGAGCAGCGGCGAGGAGGACGTGGGCGATGAGTGGCACGATGATTTCCTGCGCCCCATCCCCCTGCAGAAGCTCTACCGCCAGTTCTTCCAGAAGAGCTGCATTCCCCCACCCAATCATCCGGATAAGGCGCTGAGCAAGCTCAGGGGCATGGAGCAGCGCAACAGCATCTACCCCGACAGCATCACGAGATTCTACATGGAGCAGCTGCAGAAGAATCCTCCCTGCCGAATCATCGAGCTGCTGATCATGGAAGGAGGAGAAAGCTGAAAAGAGCCTCTATTGGCCTGCAATAGAGCCTCTTTTACCCTGCAATAGAGCCTCTTTTGGCGATGAAATGAGCCTAAAACAAACGTTACGTTAGGCTCATTTCTGACCCAAAAGAGGCTCAAATGATTTCCCAAACGCGGTAACCCTCAATGTAACCCTCGCAGTAACCCCCAAACCCTTGACAAACCCGAAAAAATTTCGTATCTTTGCATCGTAAACCAATCAATAATGCTTATGGAAACACACACAATGTTAGAACTGGAGAGGATGCAGCAGATGCTCCTCTCCACTCACTTCGCCCTCGGAGAGTTTCTCCGCTCGGGCACCGCCATCAAGTATGGCATCGACAACACTCCACAAAGCTCCATGGTCATCATCCGTCTGATGATGCTGTGCGAGCAGGTGCTGGAACCACTTCGTCTGCATTGCGGCATCATCACCATCACGAGCGGGTATCGCTGTCCGCAGCTCAACCTTGCCGTGCATGGCGTACCGGGCAGTCAGCATACCCTGGGCGAGGCTGCCGACATCTTCATCCCGAACGAGGAGATTCTGGCGAAGTACAGAAAATTCATAGAATCGAGCTGCACCTTCGACCAGCTGATCCTGGAGCCTCGCGGCGCCTCTCCCGGCAATCACCGCTGGCTGCACGTAAGCTACACCATGCGGCGGAAGAACCGTCAGCAGGTATTGATGTAAAATTTTCTAATAACATGATAAACAGAAAGGAGATACAAAATGAAGAAAGACACATGGAAAACCGTTATCCAGATTGCGATTTCTATTCTCACGGCGATTGCCACCACCCTGGGGGTAACCTCGTGCATGGGTAGCTAACGCAGATTCTGCGGAAAAATATCAGATGAAGAAAGAAAAATGATTGTTTAACCCTTTAAATCTAAATGAGTATGGCAAAATTCAGAAAAGTGAAGAACAACCGCAAGAACTCCCCTACCAGGGGAATGATCTACGGTAGAGCAGTAGTGAACAAAGTGGTGCACACCAGAGCCATCGCTAAGAAGATCACTGAGCGATGCACCGTCACCGAGCCAGACATCCTAGCCGTGATCAATGCCCTGATGACAGAGATCTCAGCCAACATCGCCGACGGCAACAAGGTGGTGCTCGACGAATTCGGAAGCTTCAAGCTCGGCATCAGAACTTCCCCAGCCGAAAGCGCCAAGAAGTTCACCTCAGCCAACATCAAGAACATGTACGTCATCTACTCACCTTACACTGTCATGGACCAGGGCAAGCGAGTAAAGCCGATGCTCAGTGGCATCAAGATGGAAGAGCTGACCGAGTACAACGGCATCGAAGACGAGGAAAATGGCGGCGGAACTTCAGGCGGAACTTCAGGCGGAACATCAGGCGGAACTTCAGGCGGAACATCAGGCGGAACATCAGAAGGCGGCTCCGGAAAGGACAATACCGGTGATACATCCGGCGGCACCGACAAGGACAACCCAAGCGGAGGCAACACCCCATCAGGAGGTACCGGAAAGGATAACACCGGAGACGGTGAAGGCGGCGGCGACGACAATGTAAGTCTCTAAAATCAAGACTGGGCATCCCTTTTGGAATGCCCAGTCTTTTTTTCTGCCCCATTTAACAAATAATCAGAAACATAAATAATATGCAAATAAAGTGAAAAATGTTTGGTGCTTTCAAGTTTTCGGCGTAACTTTGCAACCAGAAAATTGAATCATCAGCGGATATCCCAAAAAGATAACGCTCATATATAATAAAGAAAAGAATCTTATAACAAAAGATAGAGATTCTTATGTAATAAAGGAAAAGGATATGAAGACTATGGGTTTTAGAAAATTTATAACGCTATCTTTATCAACGGTTTGCGCCCTATCACTCAGTTCATGCTTCAAGGATGAACCCCTCAATGCCGAATGCGACATCGAGCAGGCATACATCCACCCAGGAAGCTGGCTGAAGCTGTGGTTCACAAACGCATCGGATACGCTCGTCAACGTACAGAGCGACCAGGACAAGATAGAATTCACCATGAAGCCATTCGCCAGCCTCAAGAAGCAGGCACCGATGTTCCGACTCACTCCAGGAGCCACCATCCAACCGGAAAGCGGAAGCGTACACGATTTCTCCAAAGGTCCTGTTACATACGTGGTTACATCAGAAGACAAGCAGTGGACCCGCACCTATCAGGTGAGCATCAAGAAGGGTCAGACCACCATGAGCAAGGAGTTTGAATTCGATTTCGAAAACGCATACCTCAGCAAGGGATACTACAACTGGCAGGAAAACTGGAATGGTGATCTCCTCGACATCTGGGCTACCGGAAACCCAGGATTCAAGATCAGCAACCCTTCGGCAAAACCGGAGGAATATCCTACCGTGATGACAGAAGACGGCTATCAGGACAAGGGCGTGAAGCTCACCACCCAGCGCACCAGCAAGCTCGCCGATATGGTACACAAGCCTATCGCTGCCGGCAACCTCTTCATCGGACAGTTTGATGCCACCGATGCCCTGCGCGATGCGATGAAGGCTACCAAGTTCGGTCGCCCATTCAGCTTCAGCGCCAAACCGGAGAAGCTGGAAGGCTGGTACAAGTATCAGGCTGGCGAGAAATTCACCGACAAGGATATGAACGAACTGAACCGACATGACTACGGAACCATCTACGCCGTGCTCTACGAGAACATCGACGAGAATGGAAATGCAGTAATGCTCTATGGCGATAACGTGCAGAGCAGCAAGCAGATAGTAGCTCTCGCACTGGTAGGCGAGACCCGCGACGACAACGGAAAGACAGCCATCGGCAACACACCGGAATGGCATCACTTCAGCGTAGATTTCGATTATCAATCCTACGGCAAGACCATCGACCCCGTGAAGCTGAAGAATGGAGGCTACAGTCTCTCCATCGTCTGCTCATCCAGCTCTGATGGAGCCAACTTCCTGGGAGCCGTGGGCAGCACCCTCTGGGTGGATAGTTTCAAACTGATTTGCAAATAAGAAAAGGAGGAAATGGCAATGATGAACTATAGAAAGAACTGTAGTATGAAAAAGATAACAGTACTGGCACTCCTGCTGGTATGCGGCACCGCATCATGGGCAGGAGACAAGAATAGTGCCTGGAACAAATATCTCCACGGCTATGAGTATCAGGCACGCGTGGCGTATAACCTGGGCGGCACCGCCCCTATCGGCATGCCTGCCACCATCCGCACGCTTCACAGCTACACCCTTCGCCCTAACTTCAGTCTGGGCGTGGATGCCTATCACCCACTCTCCGGAAACTGGGGTTTCGTGGGCGGAATCCGCTTCGAGAACAAGAGCATGAAGATCGATGCGGGCGTTAAGAACTACTATATGAAGATAGTTCGTGGCGGCGAGGAGCTGCAGGGCATCTTTACGGGCGATGTAGTGACCAAGGTGGATATGAGTCTCATCACCGTTCCGATTCAGGCAACATACGATGTATGCGATAATCTCCGCTTCAAGCTGGGTCCATACGTAAGTTATGTTACCTCGAAGAAGTTTGAGGGCTGGGCATACAACGGTTATCTCCGCCGTCAGGAGGAGGGTCATCCCAAGGGAGACCCTACGGGACAGAAGGTGATGCTGGGCGAAAAGGAAGGTGAACGTGGTGATTACGATTTCAGCGACGATATGCGCAATTGGCAGGTGGGCGTAGATTTCGGAATAGACTGGCGATTGAACAACCGCTGGGGCATCTGCGCCGACCTGAGCTGGGGTCTGAACGGCATCTTCAAGAAGGATTTCGAAACCATCGAGCAGACGATGTATCCTATCTACGGCAGCATCGGCATCACGTATCAGCTGAAGTAACAGATCATATTCTGCTGAAGCTATCTATATATTAATGTACGCGTACATTAATATATAGAGCCAAAATATATATAGCCAAAGAGAGATAAAAAGATAAAAAACAACAATTATTCATTAACAAAAAAAGAGAAGAAAATGAAAAAGTTTATTTATTTGATGGCCATGGTTTGCACCCTTGGCTTCTTCACTGCTTGTAGCAGCGATGATGATGACAATGATTTCAAGCGCAACGAGAAGATTGAAGGTACCTGGAAGGTACAGGATGCTGGGTTTGATGCAAATGGCAATTCTACAGGTTCAATAGTATTAAACTGGGAAGGTTCTAACGATGCAGTTATCGAAATTCCAGGTCTCTTTGATGAGCCATATCCAGTAAAGGATGCCATCTCAATGGTTCCAATGCTGCTCAACAGCCAGCTCAGAAGCGTTCTGCAGGATGTAACCTTCAATGAGAAGGGTCAGATTTCTGCAACCTACAAGGAAGAGGCTGATGACAAGGACTGGAAGGTAGCTAACGATTACGCTACATACCAGGTAGTTAACGAGAATAAGATTACCTTGTTCCTGAACACAGCCAAGATTACAGAAGACATCGACGATGCTCAGGAGAAGGCTATGGTAGCCGGCATGTTGGATCAGTTTAAGACCGGTATTCCAGTACACGTATCTTATCCAGCAGCCAACAAGGTATATTTCTATGTTGACAAGGATTTCGTAGCTCCTATCATCACCATGCTTTATGCTCAGGTTAACAAGATTCCTACTACAGGTATGGACAAGGATGATTTGACACAATTCCTGATTTTGAAGACTGTTGTCAATCAGCTTCCTGCCATCATGGATAAGACCACCAAGTTTGAGGCAGGTCTTGAGTTGATGAAGTAAAGCAGAGGCTTCTGCCCCCACGCCCTGAAAGGGCAGAAGCTCCTAGCCCAGGGCAACGCCCTGGGTACAAGCAGCAAATCAGCAAAGCGCCCTGTAAGGGCAAAAGCTTAAAATATGGATTATAAAGCTTTTGCCCTTACAGGGCGTATGTGTATAACTCCGTACAACCCAGGGCGTTGCCCTGGGCTAGGAGCTTCTGCCCTTTCAGGGCGTGTGGGGCCAATTTGCCATCCCTGAAAAAAGAAAAATCCTCAGCTATCAAAGATAACTGAGGATTCCTTTAAAAATCTTTCAAATTACTTCACCTTAGCAACGATAGCCTTGAAAGCCTCTGGGTTGTTAACAGCGAGGTCAGCGAGAACCTTACGGTTGATCTCGATACCAGCCT
>ERZ1034678.1811-NODE-1811-length-10249-cov-6.941927_pt1 | contig 10249 bp, 9 predicted proteins | sample MGYA00520640_ERZ1034678 | MGnify/ENA primary metagenome ERZ1034678 (study PRJEB33766, sample SAMN09781767) | gut metagenome | biome: gut microbiome | host: Homo sapiens | place: Madagascar | study: EMG produced TPA metagenomics assembly of the PRJNA485056 data...
CATTTAAAGAAGTCGAATTCTTCTTCATTTCTCTATAAATCATGGAATATCTTAAAAGCAAAGACAAGTTATATTCCAAATATTGAACAGTCTCAAAAATCTTACCTAGAAGATACCTTATTTTCATCATTCCGGTGAGATCATCTTCAGTCAACTTCTTTTCCGGCTTATTCAAAATGAGGTGCTTAACTTCCACCTTTCTTTCACTTCTAGTTTTTGGGTTTACCCTCTTATATTTCTTCGCTTTCTTTCTTTTGCTAGGTTCTTTTACTTGAGGGAATTTTCTATTACTCTTATTCATTTCTATTTAGTATAAACTCTAAGTAATAAATATAGTTTGTGGTTTTTTAAGTTTAATATTAATATTAATGTTAAGCAATTAGCTAAGAAAGTATATAATTTGTTGGTATTGAAGTTCGCGTTAATATTGTTGAAAGGATTAGAAAATGGCTAAGAAAGATAAAAAGACAGCCCATTCTACAATAGAACTTATAGAATTAAGACAAAAGCTTTACAAGAGCTCTATTTGGGGCGGAATCGGTTGTGGATTAGTGGTGGTAGTCCTTTATACCATTTGGATTGTTTTAGCAATTCTAGGAAAAGGATATGGAGACAAAATTTCACCTGCATTTGAAGCTTTGAAAAATTTCCCATATTTTGATACATCTAAAACACTATCCTTCGATTTTAAAATAGAAGGAATGTTGGGAAGATGGTTAATTTTAATCGGAGTTATTCTGTTAGCAATTTTTGCTGCAATAGTATTCTCTAGATTCTTTTTGAAAAAGAATGAAAAGAAATCCAATGAAATTGAATCTAGAAGTTTAAGAGCAATGGTAAAAGAAGAGATAGGATTGGATTCAATAAAAATTGATTCTACCGATACCTCCAATGACCAAGAGCTCTATAAGCAAATAGCACTGAAAAACGTCAATAAGAAATATTTCATCACCATAGCATCAGATGTCATGAGCTATGACATCCAACAAATCGAATATGTAGAAGATGGAAAAAGGAAAAACGGTGTGATCTTTGTTACTCAATTATCACAGCCAAAATCCATTGGCTATGTTCAATTTAGATCTTATGGAATCACTCCTTACAAAGTTCATAACGGCAAAAAAATTTCCACTTATGGATTGTCGAGTAATCCAAAGAATGTTCCTTTCATAGCCTGCACCGATTTGAAAAATCAAGAATTTGCTAATTTGTTAGAAGAAAACATGGTAAATGAGTTAACTAAGATACATGCTTTAACAAAAAGTGGTATCCTCATAACGTCTAACAACAATACTTTGTCAATATTCCTAGCAGAGACAAAATTCAATTTCTTAAGACCCTTGAAAGATAAACTAGATGATAGATTGCTCGAAACACAATGTGAAGCAATCAATACAGTTTATCAATCATTGCTTGAAATCACTCGTTCATTCTCGATACTGCCAAAGGAGACTCCTATGGTCGTAGATAGAATAGGCGAAAACGATAAGACTAAAGTAGAAGATGTCGAACATGATTCAGTTAAATAACACGGAGGAAAACATATGTTAGAAAATAAAGAAAAAGATGTAAAACATTCACTTCCTATATTATTTGTCTCAAGTGAAGCCACCCCTTTTGCTCCAAATGGAGACTTAGCTGCAAAAGTCACAAATTTAGCGACAAGGATTGCAAAACAACCCGAAAATCATTTTGTAGCAGTAGTGATTCCTGGTTATAAGCAATACATGGATGAATTCAAAGGGCAACTCAAATACATATACTCATTCCAATTACCAGCCCCTTATAGCCAAGCTGAATGCAATGTTTTGCAGGCTTATTTCAATGGAGTTACTTATTATTTATTAGATATTCCTTACTATTTCGGCCGCGATAAAATGTATGGATACTTAGATGACCCTTATAGATTCACTGCATTTTCATTTGCAGTGAGACAATTCATTGAAGACCAAGAAAAGAAGTCTATTAGATTCGATATCGTCCACGCTTTCGATTGGGAAACAGGATTTCTCCCTTATATGTTAAGAGGAAAGTATCCTTGGATGCGTGTCGTCTACACTGTAAACGAGCCTTACTTCCAATGTGCCTTGGATAAAACGAGATTATGGGATTTGACAAGATTCAATTTCGCTTTGTATAACGATGGAATCGTAAGACAAAATAACCAGCTGAATATTCTAAAGACAGGTTTGACATTAGCTGATGCTGTAACCGTATCTTCCAAAGCTAAAGCTGAAGCTCTTAGAAATGAATTGGAAGCCTATGACAACTTAGGTTATATCTTCAATTTTAAAGGCGATAGATTCAAGCCTTTAGATGACATCTACAACATCGAGGCTTATGATGAGTTATATAACAATCTCGCAAATGAGCCTATGACTCGTTACACCTGGAAAAAAGACTAAACTAAAAACTCGATCAGTTGATCGAGTTTTTTATTAGTTATTTCTATTGTTTTTCCACTTCTGATAAGCGTCATATACTGCAACGGCACATTGTTCGACTGACATGGGATCAGTATCCAACACCACATCAGCCAAGTCTTTAACTGACTGATCAAATAATACTTTATCTTTAGTCAATCTGGATTCCACATTCAAAAGATTATCTTTTCGTTTTTCTATCATTCTTTTCTTTCTCATCTCTTCTGAAGCATCGAGGTAGACACAGAATAAATCTTTTCCCATATAGTCTCTATATGAATGAGCACCAATAGGATCTACACAGGCAACTTTGTTTTCTCCGACATCTGCTTTTAAAGTACCATACCAGTTTCCAGCATAATTTGCAGTCTCTAAAAATAAACCAGCATCTTTTCTTCTTTGAAACTCTTCAACACTCAAGAAATGATAATCTACATCATTGACTTCATTTGCTCTAGGTGCTCTTGTAGTGCAAGTTATTATTTTCTTGATGTTAAAATGTTCCATCAAATATTTAGCAGTCTCTGTTTTTCCAGATGCTGAAGCTCCGATTAAAAGTAACATAAGGCCCTTCTTTCTTTAGATTAGAGTTTAAAGTACTTTTCTATTGATGGCACATCATCAAAAAATTCAATTGGATTTGTAACTTCCATCAAATACTTTTTATCTCTGAAACCATATGTTACTATAAACAAGTTGTTAACGAAAGCATTTTTTGCAAATTCAGCATCAACTTCTGTATCACCGAAGTATGCAATTTCATTTTTAGAGCATTTTAAAGTATCAGCAACTTGATTCAATAACAACGGATTTGGCTTTCTTATAGGTCCGACTTGACCACCGACAAAATCAAAATCAATAGATGGGAAAGCGGCTTTTATTAGCTTCTTCAATACAAATTCAGGTTTATTAGAACAAACGGCCAATTTATATCCTTTTTTCTTGGCTTTGAAAAGAAATTCCTCTATATAAGGATAAATGATAGTATTCACGAAGAAATGATTAGAATACTTCGATAAATAATATTCTTTAATTTCTTTAAATTGATCCATCTTTTGACCTCTCATAGCACAAGTTAAAAAATGGTCGGTTCCATTACCTAAAAAAGAATAAGCTTCCTTCTCATTTATTATAGGCAATGAATAATGCTCCATAGCTAAATTCATCGCATATAAATAATCTGGAACTGTATTCATCAAAGTTCCATCACAATCAAAAGCCAATACTTTTATCTTGTTTAATTCAATTTCCATATTTATTTTTTCCTACTATTTTTTATTAAATCAAATTCATATCCTTCAATCTAGAGATTATATGTTCTACCAAAATTTTAGTGATATTTATTTTAGTTACTTTCTCTATTTCTGAGAAAAAGCAATTGGAATTCGCCTCTATAAAAACTGGTTTACCATCATTAGCCTTAATTAAATCTATACCACCATAATCTAATCCAAGAATATTAGATACTCTTTCTGCCATTTCAATAAATTCAGGTGATAATGTGACAGGTTTACCAACACCACCTTCAGCTATATTTGATCTGAAGTCGTGATCGTTGATTCTTTCCATACTTGCAACAACTTTACCACCGATAGTCAGAACTCTATAATCACGTCCTTGAGATTCACTATAAAACTTTTGAAAGAGATGCGTTACATTAATCAATTCTTTATTCTTTAGTTCTAGTTCTTCTCTATTTTTAATTAGATATACTTGTTTACCTAAAGAACCATATGATTCTTTACAAATCATAGGGTATCCAAGTTCCTTTTCGACTATATCCAAAAACAAATCAATAGAACCTTGATCTGGTGCTTGAGAATAACAAAGAGGTGCTGGAATAGTCAACGGAGTTCTAATACCTGAATTTCTTAAAGATTGGAAAGTAACCATCTTATCATCACATAAAAAAGTAGATTTTCCCGAGTTGAATACTGGCATTCTTTTCTCTATGGCATCAATTAAGTATTTATCCTTATCTAAATATACACAAAATCCCCATTCATCGATATCAGGAATCGTTTCTATTCCATTTTTATATATAACAGGTAAATCGACTGTTTTGACTACATCACATTCTATTCCTTTAAGCCTAAATTCACTCATCAATCTCCATGCTTTGTAGGAAATAGCGGGAGAAGAGGAGAAAGAATTGATAATTATTAATCCTTTCATAAAAAAACCTTTCTTTTTAAGAATTCATGTGATATTATAGTGCAGCTATACAAGATAGCAATATTTATCGCGGGGTAGAGCAGAGGTAGCTTGCCAGGCCCATAACCTGGAGGTCGGAGGTTCGATTCCTTCTCCCGCCACCATGAAAACCATAGCAATGCGTAAGCATTGCTTTTTTTGTTTATACATTTTTCATTATGAATAGTGTAAAATCAAAAAATAGTGAGGATTTTTAAATGTATCTAGAAAATATAAATTCGCCAAAAGATATTAAGAATTTAAATATTGATGAACTTAATACATTAGCAAAAGAAATAAGAAAAGTTCTTTTAAAGAAATTATCTATACATGGTGGACATGTAGGACCTAATTTAGGCGATGTAGAAATGACTATCGCGTTACATTATGTCTTTAATTCACCTATCGATAAGTTTGTTTTCGATGTTTCTCATCAATCATACACACATAAGATATTGACAGGTAGAAAATCTTCGTTTATCAATGAAGAGGATTATGACAAAGTAACAGGTTTCTCTTCTCCTTTAGAAAGCGAGCACGACCTTTTCACTATAGGTCATACTTCTACATCGATTTCTCTAGCGAGTGATCTTGTGAAAGCTAGAAATCAATTAGGTGGCAAGGAAAATATCATAGCGATTATTGGTGATGGTTCCTTAAGTGGCGGAGAAGCATTCGAAGGATTTGATTACGCCGGTGAGATGGGTTCTAATTTCATCGTGGTTGTGAATGATAACGAAATGTCTATAGCCGAAAATCATGGTGGACTATATAAGAATTTAAAAGATCTCAGAGAGTCCAATGGCACTTGTGAGAATAATTATTTCAAGTCATTGGGTTGGGATTATATTTATGTCGAAAAAGGAAACGATATCGAATCTTTGATTGACGCTTTTAAGAAAGTAAAAGACATCAATCATCCAATCGTAGTTCATATACATACTATCAAAGGCTATGGATATAAATATGCGGAAGAAAATAAAGAGAGATTCCACTGGTCTTTCCCTTTTGATTTAAACACTGGAAAAATATCAATCGATCTGCCAAAGCAAAGCTACGGAGAACTGACATATGATTATCTTTCAAAGAAAGTATCAGAAGATAAAAGAATCGTTATTCTAAATTCTGCATTTCCATCAGTAATAAACGCCTTTCCTGATAGAAGAAAAGAACTAGGAAGCCAGTTTGTAGATGACGATATAGCAGAAGAAAACGCAACAGCTATGGCTAGTGGAATAGTAAAAAGAGGTGGAATTGCCATATATCCGACTTGTGCTTCTTTCATGCAAAGAACTTATGATCAGATTTCACAAGATGTTTGTATCAATGACAATCCGGTAACATTCTTAGTCTTTGGCTCTTCGATATTTGGAAATAACGATGTAACACATTTAGGAACATTCGATATACCTTTCATAATAAATATTCCAAATATGATTTACCTAGCCCCATATTCAAAAGAAGAATACTTGGCCATGTTGGAATATGCTGTTTATCACAAGAAACATCCTTTGGCGATAAGAGTTCCAGCAAAGCTAGTATCAACTGGTATTAAAGATACAACAGACTATTCAATCGAAAACAAATCAAAAGTGGTTCATCAAGGAGCTAAAGTAGCAATTATCGCTGTAGGAAATATGATGGAAATTGCTTTAAAAGTATATGACTATTTCAAAGAAAAAGGAATCGATTTAACAATTATCAACCCAATCTTCTTGACTGGATTAGATCAAAGCTTGTTAGAATCTTTGAAAAAAGTTCATCAATACGTCATAACATTAGAAGACAGCCAAATCGATGGTGGATATGGTGAAAAAATTGCTAGATTCTATTCAATGAGCGATGTCAAAGTTTCAGTACACGGAATAGAAAAGAAATTTATCGATGGATTTAATACTGAGCAAGAATTAATTAAAAATAAACTCGACACCAATTCAATAATAAATGAAATAAATCATATAATCAAATAAACAACTTATTTGATTATAAAAATGATGCTAGACATAATCTAGCATCGTTTTTGTTTCCAACACAATTCCTTTTATACAATTTTATTTATTTTTCGGCCCCTAAGAATTTTCTGGCTTGTTCAGTTTTAGGTGAACTAAAGAACTCTATAGGATTTGAGCTTTCTTCAACTATCTTTCCGCCATCGAAGAAGACTATTCTATTTGAAACATTCTTTGCAAATGACATTTCGTGGGTCACGACAATCATAGTCATTCCGTTCTTGGCAAGTCTTTGCATTACTTTTAAAACTTCTCCAACCATCATAGGGTCCAAAGCAGAAGTAGGTTCGTCAAATAGCATAATGTCTGGATCCATGACCAAGGATCTTGCGATAGCAACTCTTTGCTTCTGTCCACCAGATAAGTTGTTCACTCTATAGTCAGCATGATCCAATAATCCGACTTCGTCCAAAGCTTGCTGTGCTCTTTTCAAAGCTTCTTCACGTGTTCTATGCAATACATTTATTTGTGCGAACATAACATTTTCGAAAACATTCATGTTGTTGAACAAATTGAACGATTGGAAAACCATTCCCATCTTTGCTCTTAGCTTATTAAGTTTTATCTTATCATGTACCAAGTCATAGCCGTGAAAATAAATACTTCCATCATCCGGTTCTTCCAACAAATTCAAACATCTAAGGAAAGTTGATTTACCTCCTCCGGATTGACCTAAAACAGCAATAACATCCCTGGGATAAACATCTAATGACACGTTGTTAAGAACTTGCAAATCATCAAATCTTTTCGATAAATTCCTTACTGCTAAAATTGGCATTTCATTAGTTGAGGTCATTTTTTGTCTCCTCTCTTTGAGCTTGCTTCAAAGCTACAATATCTACCAAAGGCCTTTCTCCAGCATCTATTATTTCCTTTTGTGTTTCAACTACTTGCACTTTTTCTTCTTTCTTTCCTAAACGTTTAAAGAAATTTCTTATTGCGTCAATTGTAGTTCGACGAATTCCAAACCAATTAACCTTATCTGGAATGTTTAGTTTATTATCTACCAATTGAAGAATTATGGAGAATAGTACTGTCAATATTAAATAAATTGCGGCGATGATTACATAACCGGCCACAGTGAAATAATTAGTCTTTGTCGCTATAGAAACTGATCTATATAACTCAGTCAAACCTATAACATTTAAAACTGATGAATCCTTGATATTAACGATAAATTCATTTCCAATACTAGGCAATGAATTCCTCAAGGCTTGAGGTAATGTAATACCCCACAATGTTCTTTGATTTCCTATACCTAAACTTGCCGCAGCTTCACTTTGACCTTTATCCACACCATTCATACCTGATCTGACATTTTCTGTCATATAAGCTCCTGTATTGATACAAATAATGATCATGCCGCAAAGCATATAACCATTGAGGACGTTTCCAGCTCCACCGGGTACTACAAGTCCAGTCCAAATAGATGATGCCGAGAATAAAATCATGGCTTGAACCATCATAGGAGTTCCTCTAAATACTGTTACATAAATCGCAGATATAGCTCTACATAACCATTTCAAGCCACGAACAAAAGCATTGTCTCTCTTTGATGATTTCCAATTTCTAACCTGACTTACTAGGATACCAATAATCAATCCGACAACAGTTCCTACAATTGCTAATAGCAAAGTGTTTAAGATACCATATCCAAAAGTCACACCATAATTATTTAAAAGTTGTGATATTTGTGACCACATAGATGGAACTTCATCGTTTTCACTCTCTTGTGCAGTAACTGCTGCATTCATCCAATTATTTCTTTGGTCTGTAGAAAGTTTTGCCAGTGAAGCGTTGATCTTATCTTTCAATTCAGAGTTTTCACTCCCCTTTTTAATTCCGATTGAGATTCTAGTCTGTTCGACATACTTTTGATCCAACAGACTATTATCGAATGGAACCATCATCAATGAAGGTGTAGCATTGACTGTTGATTGAGCGACAGGATATTCACAAATAACCGCATCAGCCAAACCTTGGGAAACCTGGAGAAAGGCACCAGGATAATCGTTTGTTCCACTTATATATTTAGCTCCAAAATCATTTGCCCAATCTTGAGCTATATCATCTTCAAATGTTCCTGATTGAGTAACTAGTTTGACACCATTCAAATCGTTTTGTAAATCAAAGTTGGTTTGAGAGTCAAATCTAGTATCATTCTTCCTTGTGACTAAATACAAAGTTGAATCATAATAAGGATCCGAGAAATCTATAGACTGTCTTCTTTCTTCTGTATTACTCATACCAGCACAAATTGCATTGATAGTACCCGATTGAAGAGAAGGAATCAAAGAATCCCATTCCATAGCTACTATTTCCAAATTCCAATTATTGTCCTCTGCGATGAATTTGACAACCTTAATATCGTATCCAGCTGCATATTCATTATTCTTTCCTTTTATTTGGACATTCTCATCTGTCTTTTGATTCTCTGTCCAATTAAATGGAGGATAAGCAGCTTCCATACCAACAATTAAAGTAAATTTGTCTTCATTGGTTGCACAACTAGTCAGAAGACCAAAAAGAACAAAAAACATGCTAAAAAAGGCTAAAATTTTCTTTTTAAACCTATCCATAAAAATGCTCCTTTTATTGAAAAAAGACTGCATCCCATCGATGCAGCCTTTACTAATTTCAATAAAAGGAAACATCGATAGCTCCAATGCTTTGAAAGCAAAGAGTCCATTGGAATCTTATTTCCATGGCCCAATCCTTGAGTTCGCAAAGTTCAAGGTTTCGGCGACTGCTCCTTTCATCGAGCATAACGGATGCCTCCTATCTCGATTACTTTTAACAAATCGCGCCTCTATCCAACAGTTTTTCAACGCTGAAAATATATTTAATATGATTTATTATTTCAATAGGAAATTGATAAAAGCGTTTACACAAGATTTTATAAAAAACAAAAGTTTTTGCTTAGTTTTTCTCAAAGTTATTATTTCCTTTCCTATTTTTCTTCACTTTTTTACAAATTACCGAATTATAAACCAAAAAAATTGCTTTATTAGTAAATGATTTTAAAATAAAATCTTTTATTGACAATAACTAACGAAATTCAAAATAGAGGTTTGAAAATGGTAAAAGGAATAAAACTACACATATGTGAGTACGTTGACAACTATATGATTGAGAACAAAATCACCAACACTGAATTGGCCAAAGCATTAAATTACAAGATCACTTCTATATTGAGATGGAGAAGAAAAATTTGTTCTCCAGATATTAATGAGCTTCAAAAGCTTTGTGATTTTATGAATTGCACCCCTGAAGAACTCACTGGGCTTGATTATCCTGAGAAAAGAAAAGAGGAGGAAAAAGGGAGAGAACTCCACAGGAGAAAAGAAAGAAGATGAAAAATCCATTAAAAATAGTCTGGATCGTGCTTGGATTTCTTTGTCTGGGACTTGGTACGATAGGAATTGTACTTCCTATCCTGCCAACTGTTCCGTTTTACATGGCAACGCTGTTCTGCTTTGCCAAGAGTTCAAAGAAACTGCATGATTGGTTCATAGGAACGAATTTATATAAGAAACATCTGGACAGCTTCGTCCAGAAAAGAGCCATGACGATGGGAACAAAGTGCAAGATTATCGGAATGGTAACAGTAGTCATGGCAATCGG
>ERZ1034678.1812-NODE-1812-length-10248-cov-4.105366_pt1 | contig 10248 bp, 9 predicted proteins | sample MGYA00520640_ERZ1034678 | MGnify/ENA primary metagenome ERZ1034678 (study PRJEB33766, sample SAMN09781767) | gut metagenome | biome: gut microbiome | host: Homo sapiens | place: Madagascar | study: EMG produced TPA metagenomics assembly of the PRJNA485056 data...
ATGCGCTGAAGTGCCAAGTAAATCAGCTTCTTGGCGGATTCTTCATGCGGAAACAAGGTTCGAGTTTTGACTACCTTCCTAACGCCACGGTTGAGAGCCTCAATACTGTTGGTCGTATACAACATGCAGATCTTGTCTGCGAGCTCTTTCGTGTACTTGGTGGGCCGTCCGGTCTTACGCTTTGCGGCCGGTTTCTTCTTTGCGGTTGCCATTGCGAGACCCAATAAAAAGCCGCAGGATTTTCCTGCGGCTGTATGCGTCCGGGTGACTAGCGCCTGAGAGGCCCCGAATACAATAAAAATACACTGGCTGTTTGATTTTTTAAAACAGTTGCTGTGTAATTATTTCATAAACAAAAGGAGGTGATGACATGTGCAAGTGGTAATTAAAAGCTTCTCAGCCACGGTTAATCTCGGGATTGTCAAGTTCAAGATTAGCCGCAAGGCGAAGGAGAAAAAGCGGAAACCGAGTAACCGCTCTAAGAAATCTCAATAAAACCACCTCCCCCGCAAGGGGGAGGCCTACCACACGCACATCATCGCCTCCAAGGAGGATTATATGTTTTACGGTGTCACGATCAAACAGTTGTCCGGCGGGTCGTTTGAGGTTTCCTGCCGTGACATCCCCGATTACAAGGCCGAAGCAGCGACGCGTGAAGAAGCCGACAAACTTGCTGCAGACTTTGTTCCCGCGTGCATGATGCTGTTCTATCGTCGTAAAAAGAAGGCAATCCCGCTGCCGTCAAAGGTTCGGAAAGGCGAGGAGCCTTACTACATGCCAGCCAAGGTTCAGGCAAAAATCCTGCTCTGGAACTACATGGTCAGCGAAGGCCTGCGCATTACCGATGTGGCAAAAAAACTTGAAATATCCTTTACGGCCGCGTCGCGATTGGTTGACTTGGTAAACGACGTTGCCAGTGTGGACGCCGTGGAAGCCGCGATGCTCAAGCTGGGGAAGTCCTTCACGCTGACGGTTGAGTAAGCCGGATCAACAAAAAAAGCCCGCATCCATGGTGGATCGGGCTTTTCTCTTGCTGTTTCTTTCAGGTATGCCAAAGGAGCCTTTTGGGCACCTTTTACTCGCTCAACTGATCACACAGCTTCAAATTTTGCAACCGCATTACCCACCGCGGGTGTGTGTGGATTTTTGTGTCTAGCGCGGGTTTGCGGTTGAGCTTGTTGGCTCGCTAACAGGGGTATTTAACCCTAGCCTGCGGTCGATGCGCTTGCCGTCAATCGTCACCTGGGCGACGTAATACTGCCTGCCCTTGGACGTCTTTATGCAAAGGTTCGGAATGGTTGATTTCATTGTGTCTCCGGACGGTTTCCCACACTTTTTTGACTTTTGGGGAAAGTGTGGGAAAAGCTTCCCCAAACGCGTGGGGAATACTGGGATTCGAGGTCTATTTTATGGGAGATTATGAGACACGATGACACACGACGAAACAGATCGGGAAATCGTTGGAAGGTGCGCCGGTGTTGGAAAAGGCGCGGAAGGCGCATAAAACAAAGGCCCGCGAGTCGCGAGCCTTAGCGTGCTGTGCATGGCGGAAGGGGAGGGATTCGAACCCTCGATACGGTATAACCGTATACCGGATTTCGAGTCCGGCGCATTCGACCACTCTGCCACCCTTCCGCACAGTGGTTGTCCCAAAGAGGACAGAGCGCGCATGATAGCAAAAGAGCGGCGAAAAGAGAAACGCCGTTTTCGGAGGGGGTGGTCTTTGCGCAGGGAGACCGATGCAGGAGGCAAGAGTCCGGTTGTTTCAGAACCAGGATTCGGCGGGAAGGAGGGATTCGAACCCACGATACCATCAGTTACCTGTTTGGAATTCGGAGGCAGCCCTCTCGAGCAAAAGCCCGGTTACGCTGCCGGTGTAAGTCGGATGACTAATACTCAATTGATAAAAGAAGGGAAAATAAAGAAATCAAACCATCTTCAGCGTGAGTGCTGAGAACACCTGCAGCGCCCCTTTGTAGCGGCGCAAAGTGCCGCGGGAGCGGAGACCGCGCTTTTTAGCTTTTGCTTTGGTGTTGCCCTTTAGTCACGCCGTTGATTGAAAAAGGAAATTCTGTCCCTTTTCTTTGTATGTTTTTTGCTTTTCAGTGTTAATGTTGAAAGCGTTACAACAATTTCCCGTGGGGATGGGCTATGTCGATCCAGATTTCGGACAAAAGTTTTGAAGGTTTTAAGCAGGCATACGCGACGTTGAGCGCGGCCGTGACGAAGTTCCAGGCACAGGCCGAAGGTGCCGGCGGTAAGGTCGGCACAATCCTTACGCAGGAAATCTACGACACGGCCCGTCAGATGCTCGAAGCCGGTGCGGTGCTTGCACAGGAAGCAACGGCCAAGGTCGCTGACGTCGTTGCGGAAGTAACCGGCGCGAAAAAGCCCGCCGCGAAGAAAGCCGCAAAGCCGGCAGCTGCCGCCAAAAAGCCCGCAGCCAAGGAAGCTGCCCCGGCGAAGAAAGCTCCGGTGAAAAAGGCTGCCGTGAAATCTGCTCCCAAGAAAGAAGAAGCCGAAAAGCCCGCTGCGAAAAAGGCTGTGAAGGCCCCGGCAAAGAAGGCTGCAGTAAAGCCCGCAGCTAAGGCCGCCGCAAAGAAGGCCCCCGCCAAGCCCCCGGCAAAAAAAGCCGCTGCCAAGCCCGCCGCGAAGACTGTGAAGGCGGCACCGGCAAAGGCCGCGAAAAAGCCCGCGGCAAAGCCTGCTGCCAAACCGGCCGCCAAGAAGGCAGAGGTGAAGAAGGCGCCTGCTGCAAAACCCGCCGCCAAGAAAGCGGCTCCTGCAAAGAAGCCCGCAGCCAAAACGGCGTTAAAGGCTCCTGCCAAAAAGGCTGAGATTGCCAAGAAGCCGGCCGTAAAGGCTCCCGCTAAGAAAGCAGAGGCTAAGCCCGCCGCAAAACCCGCAGCCAAGGCCCCCGCCAAGAAGGCTTCCGTGAAAGCCGCTAAGCCTGCAGCCAAAAAGCCCGCAGCCAAGAAGGCCGCTGCGAAAAAGTAACTCCGTGTTCTCCTTGAGTTAACACGAAAAGCCGGAGAAAGACGCGCCTTTTTCTCCGGTTTCTTTTTGGCAGGCCGCATGCTGCCGCGCTGTTTGGCGTAACGCCGCCTTTGCTCTACAATCTGTCCGCCTGCGTTGAAAGAAACGTCGGGCCGGCCGGGCGGCAGAGTCTGCTCCCGTCATGCACAGCTTTGCGTCCCCGCTGCGGGGAAAACCGCACTGTGCTTGCGGCATGAGGCCGAAATCCGGCGGAACCCTTGAGATTTTTCCGCACACTTTCCTATTTTGTGAGCAAACACTGCGCCCGGCGCAGTCTCAACCGTTTGTTTTCGTGAATCCGGCAAATAATCCCGGGCTTGTGATCGAAGCTGCGCTTCTGACGAGCCCCAGGCCGCTCAGCACGGCTGAGCTCGCCCGCTTGTTTGAAAACCGCTATACGCAGGACAGAATCCTGACGGAGGTGGGTAAGCTTGCCCTTTTCTGGCAGGACAGGGGCTTGCGCCTTCTTGAAACGGCGGAGGGCTGGCGTTTTCAGAGTGCACCGGAGGTCGGCGAGTATCTCGTCAGGCTTTCTGAAGAAAAGGCGCCGAAGTACACGCGTGCGGTGATGGAAACGCTTGCGATCATTGCCTACCGGCAGCCTGCCACGCGCGGTGATATTGAAGAAATCCGCGGTGTGACCGTGAACCCCAATTCCTTGAGACAGCTCGAAGAGCGCGGCTGGATTGAAGTGATTGGCCACAGAGAGTCGCCGGGGCGTCCGGCACTTTTTGCCACAACCGCACAGTTTTTAAATGATCTCGGCTTAAAAAGCCTTGATCAGTTGCCGCCCTTACAGGGCGAAGAACCCAAAGTCGAAGAATTTGAACTGGACTTTTCGGACAAGAATAAAAAGGCGGACGAACAAAAGACGCCTGAACTGCCGCTTGCCGAAGAGAAACCGCTTTTAGCCGACGAAGGTAAAAAAGATGCCTGAATCTAAAAAGTCAGTCGAAGTTTCTGAAGCCGCATCCGCGGCTGTTACGCCCGAAGCGGACGAAGCCTCCGCAAAACCCGTGAGGCGCCGCCGTACGGCCGTGAAAAAAGCCGGGGTGCCCGAAGCGGCCCCTGAAAGCGCGTCTAAAAAGCGCACGGTCCGAAAGTCCGTGAAAAAGACGGCGGAAACGAAGGCGGCTGAAGCGGATAAGGACGCCCCGGAAGCTGTGCCGGCAGAGGCGGAAACGGCAGAGGTTAAGCCCGCCGCCAAAAAGCGCACGGTGCGCCGTAAGAAGACAGAGACCGTAGCGGCGGAGACTGCCGGGGGAGCACCGGCTGATGCCGCGCCTTCTGAGGCTGCCGCCGAAGCGGTTGCGGCTGAGGAAGTTAAGCCCGTTGCCCGCAAGCTCCGAAAGACTGCGTCAACCGGCACCCGTAAACCCCGCACAAAGGCGGCGGTGACGGAGACGGAGAAAACTGTTGCGGTTGCTGACGTGCCCTCTGAAGAGGAAGTCTCCCCGGCGGCCGCAGCGCCCCAGGCGGTTTCTGAGGACGATCCTCAGGCTGAACTTCCGGCTGAGGCCCTTCAAATGCCGGCCGCTTCTGACGAAGAGACGCTTACCCGCGGCATGATGGCCGACAATGTCTTTGACCCCCGCGTTTTTAAGCGCGGTAAGGCAGCGGCAAAAAAAGCGCTCATTGCGCAGAGTGAAAAACTGCAGAAGGTTCTCGCCGACTGCGGTCTCGGAAGCCGCCGCGACATGGAGCAGTTAATTCTTGAGGGCCGGATTTCTGTGAACGGCGAACCCGCCCATCTCGGACAGCGTGTGCTTCCCGCCGACATCGTGCGCGTGAACGGCCGTATTGTGAAAAAGGCCGAAAGCGCAGGCGGCGGCAAGCGCGTGCCGCGAGTGCTTGTCTACCATAAGCCCACCGGTCAGATTGTCAGTATGGACGATCCCCAGGGACGTCCCACGGTGTTTGACAACCTTCCCAAGATCAGCCACGGCCGCTGGATTGCGGTGGGGCGTCTGGACTTTAATACCGAGGGGCTGCTGCTTTTTACCAACAGCGGTGATCTTGCCAACCGTCTGATGCATCCGCGCTACGCGATTGAACGCGAATACGCGGTGCGCACCGCGGGAACACTCACTGAAGAGGGCCGTGAGGCGCTTTTGTCGGGCGTGGAGCTCGAAGACGGGCCCGCGGCATTTTCTGAGTTGACCGACAAGGGCGGCGAAGGGCTCAACCACTGGTACCTTGTGCGCATCAATGAAGGCCGCAACCGTGAAGTGCGCCGCATGTTTGAAGCGGTGGGATTGACGGTGAGCCGCTTGATCCGCGTGCGTTACGGCGCAGTGCAGTTACCGAAGGACCTTGACAAGGGCGCTACGCGAGAACTTGCGGGCGACTGGGTGAAGGCCTGGGTAAGCGACCTTGAGGCGCAGGGCGCAACGGCCAATCCCAGGCAGGGCGCCAAGCTCTTTCATAAGGGAAATAAACCCAAGGGTGGCAAACCCCTTAATAACGGGGGCTTTAAAAAGAAACCCTTCGGCGGCAAACCCCGCAATAAGGGAAAAAGCTGGCAGCCCGATTCGATGACCAGTACCGTGGACTATATAGCGAGCGGCCGTCTCGACGGTGCGCAGAACGTTTATTCCCGCGGCTTTGCGGGGCGCCCCTCGGCCTACGGCGATCAGCCGCAGTCGCAGTACAAAAACCGCGGCGGCAACCGCTCCGGCCAGCATCAGGGCGGAAGGCGCAATTTCCGTAACCGCGGTTAACCGGAAAGCGTTGGCTGAAAAACACGGAAAAACAGCGCTTCGCTGTTGAAAAAACAACAAAAATCCGTATAATGCGCCCCGCACGGAGACGTCGGGGCGCATTTTTCATGCGGCCGCGGCGGTCTTCACAAAGCGCCGCTCGGTTTTCAGAAGCTGAGCGGTCCGGCACGTGGCCCCGTTAAGGGGGAGGCGCGGCGGCGCAAAGAGGCGTTTCCCGGTGAAACGGTTTTTGCGGGCTTTACTCACTCAGGTCTGACGGCAGGCAGTTTTGTCGTGAGGCCCCTTTCTTCGGGAAAGGAACAGGGATGGGCAGTGTGCCCATTTTTTTTTGGTTTTTTCGGGGAATCCCCCCGCACAAGATTCGCATCAATGCCTAAGAGCACAGCGCAAATCACTGAACTGATCGAGAGCACGGTCACGGGCCTCGGCTACGAGTTTGTCGACTTCGAGCGACTCGCCAGGGGGCTTGTGCGCATCACGATCGACACGGACCGCGAAGGCGGTATTTCCGTGGACGACTGTGAAGCCGTGAGCGACCAGATCACGCATCTTTTTACCGTTGAGGGCGTCGACTACGAGCGCCTGGAAGTAAGCAGCCCCGGCGTGGAGCGCCCCTTAAAGCGCGCCCGTGACTGGAAGCGTTTTGTGGGGTCGCCCGCGCACGTGGAACTTTACGAGCCCATGCACGCCGAAGGCTTTCCTGAAGCCGGCCGCCGCAAACTTGACGGAAAGATCCTTGCCGTTGAGGGCGAGGGCAGTGAAGCCCGCGTGCGCTTCAGCTTTGAGGAACTTCATATCGCCCGTACGCCCTCGCAGGCCGTGCGGGATAAGAAAAAGGCCGCGAAGACGCCTGTAGCGGCGCCTGTGGTTGTGGAATTTGACCTGGTTGACGTGGACCGCGCCAATCTGATTGCTGAGCTCGATTTTAGAGGGAAGAAATAATGAGCCGAGATATGCTCGAGATGGTCGATGTACTGGCCAACGAAAAGAATGTTGAAAAGTCTGCCGTGTTCGGCGTGCTTGAAACGGCTCTGGCAAGCGCCGTGAAAAAGGCGCAGTTCCCGGGTGAAGACGCCGATGTGGTGGTGAGCGTTGACCGCGGCACCGGTGACTGGACCGCCAAGCGCCGCTGGGTTGTGGTGAGCGGCGACGAAGGCCTGCAGCAGCCTGACCGCGAGGAGATGCTCTCCGACGTGATCGACGACTATCCTGAGATCAAGGTGGGCGACTACATCGAAAAGCCGATTGAAAACATCAACAGCTCCGGCCGCCGCTTTGCCCAGGACGCCAAGCAGGTCATTCTGCAGCGTTTGAGGGACGCCGAACGCGAACAGATCCTCAAGGAATTCCTCGCCCGCGACGAGCAGATCATCAACGGCCAGATCAAGCGCGTGATGAAGGACGGCGCCATTGTTGAAATCGGCCGCCTTGAAGCGCTTCTGCCCCGCAGCGAAATGATTCCGCGCGAAAACCTCCGTAACGGTGACCGCGTGCGTGCCTTTGTGCTCAAGGTCGAAGAAAACACCAAGGGTCGTCAGGTGATTCTGTCGCGTGCCTGCCCGCAGTTTTTGAACAAACTCTTTGAGCTCGAAGTGCCGGAAATCGAAGAAGGCGTCGTGGAAATCAAGTCTTCTTCCCGTGATCCCGGCATGCGCGCCAAGATTGCCGTGATGAGCCGCGACAAGCGTATTGACCCGGTGGGGACCTGCATCGGTATTCACGGTTCGCGCGTCACCGCCGTCACCAACGAGCTCGCCGGCGAACACATCGACGTTGTGCGCTGGGACGAAAACCCCGTGCAGTACATTGTGGAAGCCTTAAAGCCCGCGAAGGTGAGCAAGGTTTTGGCCGACGAAGACGCCAACAGCATGGATGTGACGGTCGACGAAGACAACCTCGCCGTTGCGATCGGTAAGGGCGGTCAGAACGTGCGTCTGGCGAGCGAACTCACCGGCTGGCAGATCAACATCATGACGGCAGAAGAAGCCGACAAGAAGCGTGAAGACGAAATGCAGGCTGCGACCGGGGAATTCGTGAGCGAACTCGGTATTTCCGAAGACACGGCCCGCGCGCTCTTTGAGGACGGCATCTACAGCCTCGAGGAACTCGCCTACGTGCCTGAACAGGAAATCGCGGGCCTCGGGCTCTTTAGCGATGAAGAGCTCCCCGAAGTGCGCGAAAAGGCCCGTACGGTGCTTCTGGCCCGCGCCTTAAAGCGTGAGGAGAACCTCCGTCAGGCCGACCCCTCGCTCTTTGCGCTTGAAGGCATGGACAATGACCTTGCAAGTAAGCTCGTGGGCGCGGGTGTGAAGACCGCCGATGAGCTCGGTGATCTGGATACCGAAGAACTCGTCGAAAAGACGGGGCTTGATGAAGAAGCCGCCAGCAAACTCATCATGGCGGCACGTGCTTCCTGGGCCGAGTGAGTCCGGGACAAGTTCGATTAACGATAAGGAAAACGGCCGTGAGCCGCCCGGTGAGTCAATCGGGCGGCAGGCACCGGAAACAACCGCGGTTGCGGTGCGGTCAGCGGCAGGAGTAAGAAAAGAATATGGCAAACAATACGGTTATCGATCTTGCCCGGGAAATGAAGATCCCCGCTCAGACGCTGCTCGCACAGCTCAAAGCCGCGGGCATTGAAAAGACGGGCGAGACCGACGAATTAAGCGAAGCCGACAAGCGCCGGCTTTTGGACAGCCTCAGAAGTGAACGTGTGCCCGACCGTCCCAGCAAGATCACTGTGAAGCGCCGCGAAACCTCCACCATCCGTCAGAAGGACGGCCAGGGCGGAGCGCACACGATTGAAGTGGAAGTGCGCCGCCGCCGCGTCTTCGTGAAGTCGCCCCGTCAGGACGATGAGCGCGCCCGCGCCATTGCCGCTGCGCGCGCGGAAACCGAAGCCGCCGCACGCCGCGCTCTGGAAGAAAAGCAGGCGCAGGCAGCGCAGGCCGAAAACGACGCCGCAAAGGCCGCGGAAGCCGTGAAGGCCGCGGAAGCGGAAAAAGCCGCCAAGGCCGCTCAAGAAGCCAAGGCTCAGCAGGCTCAGAAGGCTGCTGCTGAAAAAGCCGCCAGGGAAGCTGCCGAGCAGGCTGCCGCCGAAGAAAAGGCCCGCGAAGCCGCGGCTGCCGAGCGCGCTGCCGAAGAGGCCGCACGCCGCAAGGCTCGTGAAGAGGCTGTCGCCAAGGCCGCCCGTGAAAAGGCGGAGCGGGAAAAGGCCGAGCGCGAAAAGCTCGATCAGGAATTAAAGCGCCGTGCACAGGCTGCCGCTCAGCGCGTGGCCCCGAAGGCCGCGGAAAAAGAAGAAACTGCGGTTTCGGCTGAAGAACGGGCCCGTCGTGACGCGGCCCGCAAAAAGGCCTTGGAAGAAGCCGCGGCAATCCGCGAGATGCTTTCTAAGCCCAAGACCGTTTTAAAGGCAAAGGCCGACCGCGGCGATAAGAACGACCGCAAGGATGCGGAAAAAACGGCCGCTGCCGCCAAGCCGGCTGAAGCGAAGAAAAAGACCGAAGCCAAGCCCGCAAAGGCGGCTTCCGGTGACCGCAACGACGAGCCCAAAAAGGGCGGCAAGGGCCGCAAGGGCGAACGCAACAACGACCGCGGCTGGAATGACGAAGGTCAGAAGCGCCGCACGATCAAGACCCGCGGCGGCGATGACTCGGGAGATGACAACTGGAGAGGCCGCAGCCGCAAGCAGCACCATCACGAGCAAAGCGTGCAGCAGATGCCCGCGGAACCCGTGGTGCGTGAGGTGAGCGTGCCTGAGACGATTTCCGTTGCCGATCTCGCGCACAAGATGAGCGTGAAGGCCACCGAAGTCATCAAGGTTCTGATGAAGATGGGCCAGATGGTCACCATCAATCAGATGCTTGATCAGGATACGGCCATGATTCTCGTTGAAGAAATGGGCCACAAGGCGATTGCCGCCAAGGCCGACGATCCGGAAGCGCTCTTGGGTGAAATCGAAGAGGGTGCCGAGCAGTACCCCGCCGTGCCCCGTCCCCCGGTCGTCACGATCATGGGTCACGTTGACCACGGTAAGACGTCGCTTTTGGACTACATCCGCCGCGCCAAGGTTGCCGCGGGTGAAGCGGGCGGCATCACGCAGCACATCGGTGCGTATCATGTGAAAACGCCGCGCGGCATCGTCACGTTCTTGGATACCCCGGGGCATGAAGCCTTTACCGCCATGCGTGCCCGCGGTGCGCAGGCAACCGATATCGTGATTCTGGTGGTCGCAGCCGACGACGGCGTGATGCCCCAGACCAAGGAAGCCATTGCGCATGCCCGCGCTGCCGGCGTTCCGATGGTCGTTGCGATCAACAAGATCGATAAACCCGAAGCCAACGTTGAACGCGTTACGAACGAACTCGTTCAGAACGAAGTGATTCCTGAAAGTTTCGGCGGCGACGTGCCGTTCTGCCCGGTGTCCGCCAAGACCGGTAAGGGCGTGGATGAACTCCTTGAAAACGTTCTGCTGCAGGCAGAAATGCTT
>ERZ1034678.1815-NODE-1815-length-10242-cov-4.357711_pt1 | contig 10242 bp, 7 predicted proteins | sample MGYA00520640_ERZ1034678 | MGnify/ENA primary metagenome ERZ1034678 (study PRJEB33766, sample SAMN09781767) | gut metagenome | biome: gut microbiome | host: Homo sapiens | place: Madagascar | study: EMG produced TPA metagenomics assembly of the PRJNA485056 data...
TTCCTAGAGGAAGATTTGAGTTTTTGAAAGAAAGAATGCCAGGAACGCAATGGATATATGAAAATCATTGTATACAAGGAAAAGAAATTGAAGTTGCGTTTAAAGGAAATATTCGTGAAGATCAATCATTAGCAATTTCTAAATTGATGAAATACGATCTTGGAATTTTAAAGGCAGAACCTGGCTGGGGAAAAACGATTGCGACGATTTATTTAATTGCACAATTAAAAGTGAGTACTTTGATTATTGTGAATCGTGTGGTTTTGCAGAAACAATGGATAAGCCAAATAAAAGAATTTCTCCAATATGAAGGATGTGATAAGAAAAAGAATACTTATATTGGAAGGATTGATGGAAATAATAAACAAATATTTGGAAATATTGATGTTGCGGTAGATAAGTCATTAGCATCCATGGAAAATCTTGATGAAATTCTTTCAAACTATGGAATGGTTATTGTTGATGAATGTCATAACATTGGAAGTACAACGTATGACATGATTTTAAAACGTGTAAAGGCAAAAAGAGTGTATGGTTTATCTGCTACTCCAGATAAACAAAAAGGCCTTTTTCCTGTCGTGCAAATGTATTGTGGACCAGTCATAGTGAGCGGAAATAAACAGTCTGTTAGTACAATACATAAGATATTAGTTCCACGGTATACAAATACAAGAATTCTTGAGAAAGATTATAATCCTCCGGAGTTATTGCAGTATCTTTGTGAGAATCAAGCAAGAAACTATATGATTTTTCAGGATATTATGAAGGAATATAGAGAAAATAGTCAATGTATTGTTTTGTCAGAAAGAATTGAACATTTAGAAACGTTGAAACGAATGCTAGAGCAATCCATTGAGAATGTATTTATTATCCATGGTAAGACAAAGATTAAGGATAGAAATGAAACTTTACAGAAATTAAAGGACTTATCTGAAAAACCGTTTGTTTTATTGGCAATCAGCAAAGGAATTGGAGAAGGATTTGATCTTCCGGCATTGCGTACTTTGTTTATCACTGCACCTTTTTCTGCAGATTATCGAGTCATTCAATATACAGGACGAATTGAAAGAGAATTTGAAAATAAAGATACAATTAAAGTGTATGACTATGTGGATTCTGAAATACGAATGGCTAAAAGTATGTATGAAAAGCGATTAAAGACATACTTGAGTAGAGGGTACTTTATTCAAGAAGAAACAAGTGATAATGATGTTGAAAAAATGTTGTTTGATTATGAATCGTTTAAAAAACAAGTTGTTGATGATATGAAAACATCAAAAAAAGAAATTACGTTCTTTTCTGCAACAAATGATTTTGAATCGTTTTATCAGTTCTATGATTTATTGTCAAAACTTCATTGGAATGGTATTCGAATACATTTTGTTGTAAATGATAAGATAAATCCTCAAATTATTAAATACATGACCGGCTTGGGTGGAAATGTGATTTACAGCGAACATACGATGCATTTGATTGTCATTGACAAGGAAATCGTTTGGAATTGTCCAAGTGATCTATTTGAAAGTGGTAATTTTGTAGATGGATATTTGAGATACGAGAGTATTCAATTGGCAAGTGAAGCATTAAGTAGTGTGAATGATAAAGATGAAATTAACGAAGGGCTGTTTGCACTTTAGAAAATTTACTGCGTCATGGAAAAATAATTTTGATATACTAAAAAGTGCGTTATTTAACGTGCTTTTTTGCGTATATAAATTATTTAGGGGTGTGATAAAAATGATGAAAAAACATATTTCAATATTATTATCGGCTTTATTAATTGTAAGCAGTGTCTTTACAACGATTTATGCTGAAGGTGAACCTTCTCCTTCCACAACAATTGAAACAACTCAGCAGCCAGAGCCTACGGAAACGCCTGAAGCTTCAACAGATGATGTTGAAACAGAAGAACCGGATACAAATGTAGATGTGGGAGATGATTCTTCTAATGAAAATGAATCTGAAGATGTAATGGAGCCGTCAGCAACAGAAACTCCAGAAGTACCGCCTGCTCCAGAAATAAATGGAGATACTAGCGAGGTGGAAGAAGAGCTAGATCCAAGTGTCTCATATGCTTTACAGTATGCTGATGGAACATCTGCAGAAGAAGTGATAAGTTCTGAAGAATTATCTACGGATAAAGCAATTCAGAAAATTACATTAAATACCTTAAATATTGAACCATCGATGGTAACGTATAATGTTTATCTATCTAACTATGGATGGAGTGAAGAAAAACATGGTGGAGAAGTTGCTGGAAAAGATGATGGAAGCAATATTGAAGGGTTTTATGCAAAACTGGATGATTCATTAAAGGGAATGTATTCCATTGAGTATAGAACATATATTAGTGGTTTTGGCTGGACAGAATGGGCTAGAGATGGGGAATATACTGGTTCTAAGGATTACGGCCTGGCAATTACTTCATTGGATGTAAGAATTGTATATTCTGATGTTTCGCTATATGCAAGTAATGGTACAGGACAGGCGTATTACGAAAGACCTTCCGTCCAATATAATGTACATATGCAAGATTATGGATGGCTTGGAACTGTAGGGACTTCTCAAGTTTCTGGTAAGCCAAACCAGGGAAAACGAGTGGAAGCTATCACTGTAACCCTGCCTGCCAACTTAACAAAATATGGCAGTCTTAATATTCAGACACACGTACAAGACTATGGATGGCTTGGAAATGTTGGAAATGGTCAGGTTGCGGGGACAACAGGACAAGGAAAACGAGTGGAAGCATTTCAGCTATCACTCACAGGTGAATTGGCAAATCGTTATAACATTCTTTATCAGGCATATGTTGATGGATTAGGCTGGCAGCCAACAAAGAAAAATGGTGCTGTTGCGGGGACAACAGGTCAATCTAGGGCAATTCAAGCAATTCGTATTTCTATCCAATATAAATATGGTCCTCAGTCTTCAACAGGAATGAGCGAAAGTGAATACATTCAGAATCTTGATCAATCTATATTTTATCAAGCACATGTTCAAAATATTGGATGGCAAAATACTGTCATGAACTATGAAACAGCTGGAACAACTGGTCAATCATTAAGAGTTGAATCATTGAAAGTAACTTTATCAGATGATTTAGCGCAGCTTGGTGGTGTTTCTATTCGTGCACATGTGCAGGATTATGGATGGATGAATTCTGTTGGTGCTGGTGCAGTGATTGGAACAACAGGACAAAGCAAAAGATTAGAAGCTGTTCAAATGTCTTTGACAGGAGAACTTGCAAATAAGTTTGATATTTGTTACAGAACACATGTACAGAATATTGGATGGCAGTCATGGAAAAGAAATGGTGAAACCTCTGGAACAACCGGACAATCATTGAGAATTGAAGCAATACAGATTGCAATCGTACAAAAATCCAGTAATACTTCATCAAATTCAAATGCAAATCGTGTTGAAGTTGGTGTTGACGTATCTAGTTGGCAAGGCAATCAAATCGATTGGAATCAAGTATCTACAGTAGCTTCGTTTGCAATTGTTAGAGCTGGCTATAGAGGGGCATCTGGTAGAGTGGCTGAAGATACTTGTGCTGTTAGAAATGTAAATGCTGCTAAATCTGCTGGAATGCAAGTTGGTTTATATTTTTATTCCATTGCAACGAATATTTTTGAGGCGATGGAGGAAGCTGATATTGCAGTAAATGTTGCAAATAAATGTGGTGGAGTATCATTGCCAATCTACTTTGATATGGAGGATAATAGAGTTGCAAGCTTAAGCAGACAGGATAAGACGGCAATTGCAAATGCTTTTATTGATCGAGTACATAGCTATGGTTACAATGCTGGCTTTTATTCATATTTATATTGGATGAAAGATCAAATGGATATGAATGGATTAAGAAGTGATTCTGTCTGGGTAGCTCAATATAACAACACATGTACATATACTGGTAAATATGACTTCTGGCAATATACTTCACAGGGAAGTGTTCCAGGTATTTCCGGTAATGTTGATATGAATAAAAGGATTAGATAAGGGGGATTTATGAGAAGGAAAGTGATTAAAGCAATTTGTTCATTGTTGGTTGTTACTTTATGGGGAGTTTCTCCAGTGTATGCAGAAGAAACTGACAACCAACAACAAGAAACTACAAAAGAAGCGACACAAGAAACAGAGAAAACTGTAGAAGAAGGTGAAGGAACTGTTGAAACAGACGAAACAATACAGCCCACACCATCTACTGCACCTAAAGGGGAAGAAACTGAAAAGAAAGATACAGATACAGTTGATGAAGTAGAAAAAAAAGATGATGCTGATGAAACTGTTGAAGTAACAGAAAATGAAGCAACGAAGGTGGATGCTCCTGAAGAAAGTGTGGAAGATGAGGCGTATACAGTAGATGAAGAAGATATTATGACTTTATCTGCTCCTGAACCATCTGTTGCGAATAATACAACCCTTACATACTGTGCACATGTACAAGATTATGGCTGGATGAATCCTGTTACTTCTAATCAAGTAGCTGGAACAACAGGCCAAAGTAAGAGAGTTGAAGCTTTGAAAATTGGTCTTCCAGAAAACTTAAGATCTCTTGGGGATATCAGAGTTGAAACACATGTACAAGACTATGGATGGATTGGTGCTGTTGGAAATAACCAGGTAGCTGGAACAACAGGCCAAAGTAAGAGAGTTGAAGCATTAAAAGTTTCTTTAACAGGAGAACTTGCAAATCAATATGATATTATTTACAGAGTGCATGTACAAGATATTGGCTGGCAGAATTGGGTTAGAAATGGCAGAATCGCTGGAACAACAGGTCAAAGTAAGAGAATTGAAGCCATTCAAATTTATTTAAGAAATAAGGCAGATCGCGTAAAAATTGAAAATGTCGATAAAACAGTTTCTTATTCTGCGCATGTACAAGATTATGGATGGTTAAATGCCGTAACAAATGGAAACATCGGTGGTACTGTAGGGCAGTCTAAGAGAATGGAAGCCATTCAAGTTTCATTATCAGATGACATGCTAGAATATGGTGATGTAAACGTGCAGGCTCATGTACAAGATTATGGTTGGTTAGGCACTGTTGGAAATGGTCAAACTGCTGGAACAACAGGTCAGAATAAACGTTTAGAAGGCTTGAAAATCACTCTTACAGATGAACTTGCGAATCATTATGATATTTACTATAGAGCGCATGTAGGAAATATTGGCTGGCTCGGATGGACAAAAAATGGTGGCATTGCAGGAAGTGTTGGATGCAACCGAAGAATTGAAGCTGTTCAGATTGCAATTTATGCAAAGAATGACCCAAATGCTCCAAAGGTTGGAAATTCTCAAACAACTTCTGTTGAAAATCCTCAATATACACCAACATACTATTCTCAAAGAGATCCACGTTGGGCTGGCGCAACATATAACGGTTATAACTTACAGAGCACAGGTTGTGTTCCAACAGCCGTTGCCATGGTTGTTGATGGAATTCTTCATAATGGAGTAACACCAAATATTATGGCGGATTATCTTGTGACTACTGGAGAATTTGCTGGTAGAAAACATGGTGGATCTGGTTTAGCAATTAGATATGGTGCTGAACATTGGGGGTTGAAGACAACAGGTATTGGTGACTATGGAACTTTAGTGAATTGCCTGAATGCTGGAAATATTGTTGTATTCCAGGTAGGTGCAGGTACATTTACGAGCCGTGGCAGTACACATGCAATTGTATTGTTCAGAAATTCTGATGGCAATACATATGTGTATGATCCATGGAACGCTCATAATGGATGGTACAGTATTTCAATGATCTGGAATCAGAGAAGTACAAATAGTTATGATTTGACAGGTGGTTATGTTGGCTATGGCATTTATCAATAATGCAGAATGGTGAACATTATGAAAAAAAATAAAAAGTTACTAATCTGTGGTTTGATTGCTTTTGTAGTCATACTAGGATGTGGCGGATATTACTTTTTGAAAAAAAATAATACAGATTTACCAGGTTCATCTATTAGTAAGAAACTATTCACTGAAAGTACAATGAATGACTTTCAGATCTTGAATCTAGAATATGACAACAAAGAAGCTGATCCACTAGATTATTTAAAAAATAAAAATAGTGCAGTTAGTGTATCTCCAAAAACAGTTTCATTAGCAACTGTTGGAGATACAGAAGTGACATATAAATTTAAAGATACAGAAGTGAAATGTGACTTTGTTGTGAATGATACAAAAGCTCCTGTTATTACACTTGTGGCTGATACTGTTGATATCGATTCTTTAGAAGGATATGATATGAATTCAAATGTTCAGGCTGTTGAAGATTCTGTAGATGGAGCTTTACCTAAAGTAGAAGCAGAACCTGAAAAATTTTCTAACTCATTTGATGGAAGAGTTTATGAAACAGGCTGGTATACAGTAACATTGAATGATTCAACAGTAACAGTACACGCTTCGGATAATCATGGTAATACATCAGAAAAAACATTCACACTGAATGTGAGTGAACAGCCATCAACAGATGAAGTTCAAATGTATTCTTATCAGCCTGTTGATTTAGAAGGATTGGATGATCCATCTAACTGGGCTTTGATTGATTCTTCAGATTGGTATTATGCAGCATGTACATATCACTCTCAACAGTATCAAACACCTCATGAAGCTTTACAGGATGTTGTGAATCATGAAGCGGAAAGAGGCAATACAGTAAATGTTGAAAATGAAGCAAGAATCTTTTGTGTAAAAGATGGTAGTGGAAATGTACTGTATTATGAAGCTGGATTTGAAGATTAACTATTGTACAAAAAGATTGTTTATGCTATTCTATTAACGCACTTTCTTTATGCACGTATAGAGGCATAAGGCAGAAGGGAGAATGAACTATGAAACAAGGAATTCATCCAAATTATTACAAGACTAAGGTTGTATGTACATCATGTGGTGCAGAATTTGAAACAGGTTCTGTATTAAAGGAAATCAAGGTAGATACATGTTCTAACTGCCATCCTTTCTACACAGGTAGACAGAGATTCGCTGCAGCTGCAGGTCAGGTAGAAAAGTTCAATAAGAAATACGGACTTAAGTAAGAATGATGACTTGGGATTTTATCTCAAGTCTTTTCTTTTGATTCATCAATTCTTAAGAAGAGTATTTAGAAGATATTGGTGTTGCCATGGTATAATTGCATGGAAATTGAGTTTTTTTACAAGCTAATGGAGGGTACAATTATGCCTGCAAAGAATTACAAATCATTAGAAGAGATTAAACAATATCTTTTAGAACAATCTAAGAAAGAAAATGAAATCAATGAAAAGGATGTCATTGATATAGCTACAAAAAATCGTCTCAGTGAAGATGAGGAAGAAGATTTATTCAACTGGATTCAGGAGAATGATGAAATCTTGATATCAGGTGAAGAAGATGAGCTAGATGAAGACGATGAGGGCGAAGATGAAGAAGATGAGGAAGACGATTCTGAAGATACTTCATCTCAAGTAGATCGTAAGAAATCATTTGATTCAATGAAAGCATATCTTCAGGAAATTGGAGCTGTTGATCGTTTGACACCAGAAGAAGAAATTGAAATTGGAAGAAGAGCTGCACAGGGGGATCCTGAAGCTAAGGAAATCATGATCAATGCGAATCTTAGATTAGTTGTTGCGATGGCTAGAAAGTTCTTGAATCGTGGATTATCTTATCAGGATTTGATTCAAGAAGGGAATATTGGATTGATGAGAGCTGTAGAAAAGTTTGATCCAGATAAAGGATTCCGTTTTTCTACATATGCAACGTGGTGGATTCGTCAGTCTTTAACGCGTGCTATTGCTGATCAGTCAAGAGATATTCGTATTCCAGTACACACAACAGAACAAATCTATAAAATCAAAAAGATTCAACGTGAATTATTCCAGGAATTCAATCGTGAACCAACGCCGGAAGAAATCGCTGAAAAAATTCCTGGCATGGATGCAGTGAAAGTTACAGATTTATTGTCTGTATCACAGGATACAATTTCTTTAGAATCTCCTACAGGAGATGAAGAAGATAGTACTTTAGGTGATTTTATCAAGGATGATTCTATTAAAGGTCCAGAAGATGTTTTTAAGAGTGAAGCTTTGAAAGACCAAATTGATAAAGTATTGAAAGAATTACCTGAAAGAGAAGAAGCAATTGTTCGTATGCGTTTTGGATTAGATGGCACAGGAACAGTGAAAACTTTAGATGAAGTTGGTAAAATATATGGGATTACTAAGGAAAGAGTCCGTCAGATTGAGAATAAAGCGATGAGAAGATTGAAAATGATCATCAAGACAAAAGAAGAATATACGGACTTAGATGAGGAGTGAGGAATGGACGCAGTAAGGGAAAAACTAATTGAATTAGAGAAACAATATAATGAAATCAGTGATCAGCTGATTAGTGATGAAGTCATTTCGAATCCTAGAAAGATTACAAAGCTTTCTAAGGAACAGGCACAGTTGAGTGGTTCTGTAGAAGCCTGGCATGAATTACAGGAATTGGATTCTAGAATTATGCAGGCAGAAGAAATGCTTGCAGAAGAAGATCCTGAAATGAAGGAAATGGCACAGATTGAATTGGATGAATGTGTTCCTGAAAGAGAAGCACTTTTAGAAAAGATTCAAAAGATGTTGATTCCTAGAGACCCTGAAGATGGCAATGATGTGATTATGGAAATCAGGGGTGGTGCTGGAGGAGATGAAGGCAACATCTTTGCGGGTGACTTGTATCGTATGTATACAAGATATGCAGAAAGCCAGGGCTGGAAAATGCAAGTCATGGAAGCTTCTGTTTCTGAAGCTGGCGGATTTTCTCAGATTGTATTCTCTATCAAGGGTACAGATGTGTATAAGGCATTGAAATGGGAATCTGGTGTTCATAGAGTACAGAGAGTTCCTAAGACAGAAACACAGGGTAGAATTCATACTTCTACTGCAACTGTTTTGTGTCAACCTGAAATTGAAGAAGAAGATTTTGAACTGGATATGAATGATCTGACATTTGAAACACATAGAGCGAGTGGTGCCGGTGGTCAGCATATCAATAAAACAGATAGTGCCGTTAGAATTGTTCATATTCCTACAGGGATTACTGTTAACTGCCAGGAAGGTAGATCTCAGATTGAAAATAGAGAAACTGCAATTCGTATCATTCGTGCTAGAGTATATGAAGAAATGCAGAAGGAAAAAGAAGAAGCTGCTGGCAAGGAAAGAAGAGCGAAGATTGGTACAGGTGATAGAAGCGAAAAGATCAGAACATACAACTATCCTCAGAACCGTGTAACGGATCATAGAATTCATTTTTCTGTAAACCATTTGGATCAGATCATGGAAGGCAAGCTGCAGGAAGTGATTGATGCTTTACAGGCAGAAGAAGAAAGAAGAAAGTTAGAGGTTTCTGAATGACAACTTTCTCTAGTATTGTTAGAAAATATGAGAAGCTTTGTGACAACAAGGATATTCCTTGTGAAACTGTGATGGCGTATTTAACAGAATTGTCGCAGAGAGAAAGATATGATTTATATCTGCATTATGAAGATGAAATGCCAGAAGCTTTGGAAAAGGAATTTGAAGCTGGTATGGATAGAATCTTGCATTATGAACCAATGGAACATGTTCTTGGTTATTCCTGGTTTTATGGATATAAGATGATTGTGAATGAAGATGTATTGATTCCTCGTCCGGAAACGGAAGAATTGTGTGCAAATATTCTTGCGAGAATGGATGAGTGGTTTGTGGATAATCAATCGATTGCTTGTGCGGATGTTGGTACTGGAAGTGGTGCGATTGCGATTGTATTGGCTAAGGAAGAACCTAAAGTACATATGATGGCTACGGATATCAGTGAAGAGGCTGTTGTGACTGCTAGAAAGAATGCGGAGAACAACGAAGCTGACATTGAATTTGTGACTGGTGATATGTTGCAGCCACTGATTGATAAAGGTATTAAATTGGATGTATTGGTATCTAATCCTCCATATATTCCTCAGGAAGAAGTAATGGAAAAGAGTGTTGTTGATTTTGAACCTCATGTTGCTTTGTTTGGTGGGGAAGATGGATTGAAGTTCTATCGTGAAATCTTTAAGAACTGTAAGAAAGTTTTGAAAGAAAAAGCGTTTATGGCTTTTGAAATGGGTTGGGATCAGAGAGAAAGAATGTCTAAGCTTGTTGAAGAAATGCTTCCTGGATGTGAGTATGAAATACTGAAAGACATGAATGGCAAGGATAGAATGTTGTTTGTGTATTTTAAATGAAGTAAAAA
>ERZ1034678.1817-NODE-1817-length-10231-cov-6.207547_pt1 | contig 10231 bp, 8 predicted proteins | sample MGYA00520640_ERZ1034678 | MGnify/ENA primary metagenome ERZ1034678 (study PRJEB33766, sample SAMN09781767) | gut metagenome | biome: gut microbiome | host: Homo sapiens | place: Madagascar | study: EMG produced TPA metagenomics assembly of the PRJNA485056 data...
AGGTGGTAGTTCAAGGCTTGGATGGCTATATCGTAGCCGAGAAGAATGGACAACAGCTTGTCTGCTCTTTGAAAGAGGAACAAAGTATCAAGGATTTCAACAGATAACAATATATGAGTCCATTTGAAAAAATCAGATTACTATCAATTTGAAAGTTATATAGCAAAAGCAAGCCAAAAACAGGCTTGTAAATGCTAAATATCACATACTAAATAGCTCTTCTTTTGCTTTTTAGTTTTAAACTGTAAGCATTTTGAGACACCCCTCTGTTTTGAAGGCACATTTTCAAGTTGACTCATATATTAAAATCAATATTTAAGTTGTTTTCTTTACCGATTATATGTCTATGATTTTTACGTGATTCTTTAATGGGCGAGAATATAGTAAAACTATGAAAGAAGAAAGTAGGAAATGGAATAATATCTTGCTATCACTCAACTTAGATAAAAATGTTCGTTAGGTTTAATTTTAAGTAACAATTCACTCTACTGAAATAGAAAAAGTAAATGAAATTAACAAAATCAAAATTACAAGTATTATATCTATATGTTAGTACACTTGTTGGGGTAATACTCGGTGTACTCATTTCTATAATTAATACACGATATCTTGATCCTGTGGATTATGGTGATGTGCATTATGTACAGAATATTATCAATTTTTTCTCAGGATTGATGCTATTTGGTTACTTTGTGTCGGGGTGTCGATTGTTAGCAATAGCTAAAGATAAGAAAGAGGCGAATGAGATTAAAGGAGCTATGACTTTGATACTCGGTATTACGGTAGTGGCTATGATGGTTATAATGATTATTTGTGGATTGATACATACTTATATATTACATAAACCTTTTTCGCATCTTTTTTATTATGTGATACCTTTTAGTGGTTATATGCTATGTTTAAATTACATCAATACCTCTTCACAAGGTGATAATAGTATTGGAACAATAGCCATGGCAAGATTGTTGCCTTCTGTTGTTTATTTGGCTTCGATAGCAGTTGTCTTTAAAACTTTCGGAGCAACAAGTACAATAGCTTTGTTGCTTAATACAGGTATCTCGTTTATTATTTTGGTATTCTTAATACTCCATAATAATCCGTCTTTCCATAATTTTAAAGAATCCTGGCAGAAATTACAAGTGGAAAACAAAAAATATGGATTTCATGTTTATCTTGGAAGTGTTAGTAATGTTTCGGTTCAGTATATTGCTGGAGTTACTTTGGGATTGTTTGCTGTTAATAATGTTAATGTGGGATACTATTCCTTAGCCTTGACAGCTACAGGACCTTTAATGATGCTACCTAATGTAATAGGAACAACCTATTTTAAAAGGTTTGCCACTCAAAATCAGATAGAGAGGAAAGTTTTAGTAGGAACATTGGTAATGTCCATTGTTACGCTAATTGGATTTATTATATTGATTTATCCTGTTGTGGATTTTCTTTTCAATGAGAAGTATCAGTCTGTAGCAACCTACGCCTCATTCTTGGCCTTTGCTTCTACAGCTCATGGTCTTGGCGATGTGTTTAATCGATTTGTAGGTGCCCATGGTTTTGGTAAGTATCTAAGAAATGGTGCTTTTATTTCTGGAGGTGTGGCATTTATAGGCTATACTTTAGGTGTTTGGTTATGGGGGATAAATGGAGCAATAGTGACTCGTATAGCTTTTGCTGTAACATATATGGCACTGATGATATTATATTATAATAAAGTTAGGAGGAAAACTCATGAATAATCAAATGTTACATAAGAAAACGTCATGGTTTAACTATTTCTATATGCTTGTTATGGTTATCTATATGGGACAAGCTACAAGAGAAACTGCTTGTATGACAGGTGGAAGTCTTGTTAAACAGTTTATTCCTATTTTTATTCCTATTTTTTTAACGTTAGTACTTTTATATAAGAATAAAAAGATTAGTTACAAAAGTAAAAATTTGCGATTAGTTTCTATAATATTTGTTATTTGGAGTATTGCAGTCTCATTTAAGTATGGTTTTAGTATAAGCAATAATGAGGCAATATCAAAACTTTTCTTTCTTTTTTACGCTTTCATTTTAGCATATATACATACCAATATATTTGGGAAGAGTTTTTTTTCTCTTTACGAAAAGATAATAGTATATATAAGTGCTTTGTCAATAATATTTTGGACGTTTTCTATAATGATGCCGTCTTTGTCAGCATCCTTTTTTAGGCAATTTCCTGAGGCTAATATGTCTACTTATGGTAATACTTTCTTATATCTGTTTACATGGATGGATCCTGTAAAAGGGCAAGTTTTTGGTAATTTGAATAGAAATGCAGGATGTGCATGGGAGCCTGGACGCTTTGCAATAATGTTGTGTTTGGCAATTTTAATTAATTTGTTAAGAAATGGTATCAAGTTTCATAATAATAAAAGCATTTGGATTTTATTGATAGCTTTAGCTACTACTTTTTCAACAACGGGTTATTGTATAACTATCATCATGTATGCTTTATTTGGGATTTCATTAAAAAGCTCAATGTCTATAATTGCTATGCTTTTTATCTTTATCCCATCAGTTTTTTTTATTTCAACTTTTGACTTTATTGGTGCCAAGTTGGATGATCAAACTGATTTTAGAACGGTTATGCCAGAACTGGAAGCACGTATGAATATTGCTGAGCAAACTATGGATGATGGGGAATATGCTTTTTCTTTAGAAAGGTTTCCTGCTATGTATTTTGAATCTATGAATGTTATTAATGATCCTATCTTGGGTTATACGCAAATGAAGCAGTATTCATATTTTCATAATAATATCTCTAGTCATTGTATTTTGACTGGTGGTATAGTAAAGCTATTTGGCTGGTTTGGTATATTTATAGGTGCTTTTTTGTATTGGATACTTTATAAGTCTTCAAAATATATTGCCTATTCATATGGTTGGAAAAAACAGCAGGTTGTTGCAATATTCCTATGTATAGTTCTTTCTTCCATATCTTATGTAATTTATTCTGTCCCAATTTTTACAACTATTTGGTTCTATGGATATTTTACAAAAAGAAAGAAGATGAATTATTTTGAGTCTAGACAAATTTAATAAGTCAATAATTATGAAAGTTTATATTATTACTGGGGAGCCTTTTCCTAATGGAATGGCTGCTACAAATAGAATAAAATGTTATGCATGGGCCTTATTAAGTCAAGATATTGATGTTGAAGTTTTGATATTCAGAAGAACAGAAGTTATTGGTTCGATGCTAGGTAATAAAAAAGCTATCGGTGAATTTAAAGGAATTAATTATTGCTATATAGGTAAAACGCCTATCAGAAGCAAGAATCCAATAGTTTGGAGAATAGTTGAAAAAATGGATTATCATCGAACGATAATGTATTTAAACAAAAATCTTAAAAAGGGAGATGTTGTGATATTTTATTGTTCTCCCCAGTTGGATTTGACGCTTCGTATTATTAATAAGACTCGTCATAGTGGTGCTAAATTCGTTCGTGATTTATGTGAATTACCTTTTGGAACAGGGGAAGAGACCTCTAAGAATGTTAATCTTAGAAATAGAACGTATACAGATCAATTTCCTCTTTTAGATGGTATCATAAGTATATCAGAAGCATTATCGGCTTTGGCTGCTAAGTATGTCTCAAAGGATAAAATTATTAAGATTCCAATTCTAGTAGATTATGATAGTTATAAAATGGAAGATAGCTCATCTAAAGCCGAAACTCCATATATTTTTCATTCAGGAACGTTATATGAGCAAAAAGATGGTATCTTAGGAATGCTTGAAGCTTTCGGTATGGCTGTTGAAAGAATTACCATTCCTTTAGAGTTTATACTTACAGGTACAAAAGAAAAATCTCCTCACGCAAAAGAAATTGATGAGATTATCTCTAAATATGATTTAGGTAATAGAGTTAAGTTTACTGGTTATCTCTCAAACGATGAATTGAAATCATATTTGTCAAAAGCCTCATTGGTTATCATTAATAAATATGAAACACAACAAAATGTGTATTGCTTTTCAACAAAGTTGGGAGAATATCTTGCAGCATCTAAACCTTTAATTATAACAAATGTTGGTGAAGCAATGAATTGGTTGAAAGATAAAAAATCGGCTTACATAATTCCTCCTAAAGACAAACAGGCATTGGCTAATGCAATTGTAAAGGCTGTAGAAAATCCTATTGAAAGAAAAAAAATAGGTTTAAGCGGTCAAGATGTTTGCAAAAACTCCTTTGATTATAGAGTTTGGGGAAAAACATTGGTTGATTTTCTAATGAAGATATAATGATTTGAATTATTTTAGTTATAAATATTTGGCATATGAAAAATAAAAAATATGATTTTTGGGCACATGCTTTGAACCGATTGGTTTATGTGCTCCCTGATAAATGGTATCTCTTCTTTCGATTTAAAAATCGTGTGGGATACTGGCCACATTTAAATCACCCTCGTACTTTCAATGAGAAGCTGCAATGGTTGAAATTGAAAGATAGACATGCAGAATATACCCAAATGGTGGATAAGATTGACGCAAAGAAGTATGTGGCTTCTATTATTGGTGATAAATATATCATTCCAACCTTGGGTGTTTGGAATTCTGTTGATGAGATAGAATGGGATAAGCTTCCAAATCAGTTTGTCATCAAGGTCTCTTCTGATAGTGGTGGAATTGTCGTTTGCAAAGACAAGCAAACGTTGGACATTGAAAAAGCCAAAGAAAAGCTTACAAATGGGTGGGGTAAGAATTATTATGTACATAATAAGGAATATCCATATCGTGACTTGACTCCACGCATTATAGCAGAAGAGTATAAGGAGGACGAAAGTGGTTATGAATTGAGAGATTATAAAATCTTTTGTTTCAATGGCGAACCAAAGATACTGTTTGTTGCTTCTGACCGTCAAAAAGCTGGTGAAGATACTAAGTTTGATTTCTTTGATTTAAATTGGAACCATCTTCCTTTTACAAATGGACATCCTAATAGCAAAGAACACATAGCAAAACCAAAGAATTTTGAAGAGATGTTGGAGATTGCTAAAAAGTTGTCAGTAGGTATCCCACAAGTTCGTATTGACTTGTATAATTGCAATGGACAAATATACTTTGGAGAAATTACATTCTTCCATTGGAGTGGTATGACAGCATTTGATCCTGTGGAATGGGATTTTAAGTTGGGAAAATTGATAAAACTTCCTTGTGATAAGTAAAAATGAGAGATTTACAAATTTCAGAACGTGGCTTGGAAATGCCTTCATCGCCAATTCGAAAGTTGGCACCTCTTGCTTATGCTGCAGAAGATAAAGGTATACGAATCTATAGACTGAATATAGGCCAGCCAGATTTACCAACACCTCAAAAGGCATTGGATTCTTTAAAACATATAGATCGTTCTACTCTAGAATATAGTCCTTCGCAAGGTTTTCGCTCTTTACGATTAAAGTTAGTAGAGTATTATAGTCGATTTAATATCCAACTGTCGCCTGATGATATTATCATTACGAATGGTGGAAGCGAAGCCGTCTTGTTTGCGTTTATGAGTACGCTTAATCCCGGTGATGAAATCATAGTTTCTGAACCTGCCTACGCCAATTATATGGCTTTTGCAGTTTCGGCAGGTGCTGTTATTCGTACTGTGACAACTACGATTGATGAAGGATTTTGTTTACCTAAAGTAGAAAAGTTCGAAGAACTTATCAATGAGAAAACACGGGCTATTCTGATATGTAACCCCAATAATCCAACAGGTTATCTTTACAATCAAAACGAAATGCTTCAGATTCGCGACATTGTGAAAAAACATAATCTGTATCTGTTTTCTGATGAGGTTTATCGAGAGTTCATTTATACAGGTTCTCCTTTATATCAGCTATGCATTTAGAAGGTATAGAGAATAATGTTATATTAATAGATTCTGTCAGTAAGAGATACAGTGAGTGTGGTATAAGAATTGGAGCATTGGTTACACGTAATGAAAAGGTACGTCAAACTGTTATGAAATTCTGTCAAGCAAGACTTTCGCCTCCATTAATTGGCCAGATTGTAGCAGAAGCTTCAATAGAAGGTACTGCTGATTATAGTCGTCAAGTTTATGATGAGTACTTGGAACGTAGAAAAGTGTTGATTGATGGAATGAATAAAATTTCAGGTTGTTATACACCTATTCCTATGGGAGCATTCTATACGGTAGCCCAATTACCAGTTGATGATACGGAAAAATTCTGTGCGTGGTGTTTGACAGATTTTTGTTATGAAAATGAAACTATCATGATGGCACCTGCTGCGGGCTTTTACTCAACTCCGGGAATGGGAAAGAATGAAGTAAGGCTTGCTTATGTTTTGAATAAAAAAGACTTGAAACGAGCTTTATTCTTATTGGAAAAGGCATTGGAACAATATAAACAATTGAACAATGATTAAGACAAAACAAGATTTGTGCTTTTATATCCAAGAGGATGGAAAGCGCAATGGGCAAGATAGAGGTGTTTTAAGATATTGGTTCAATCTTTTGAGAGGAAATGAACAAGCGCATGCTTTTCGTTATCTCAAAGTCTTGAGACACCAAGAGTATCATTTGAACAATAAGGGTATCTTTCATAAGATAGCTGCATTTTATTATGGCATTAGAAGAGGAAGGTTAGGATTGAGATATTCTATAGAAATTCATCCTAATACTTGTGGCTATGGCCTGAGGATCATGCACTTGTCTGCGGGGGGGGTACTTTTGAATGTTCATAAAATAGGTAATTATTGTGGGGTAAATGCTGGAGTTCTTATTGGCAATAATCGTGGAAACGAAAACCGCCCTGTTATTGGAGATTATGTTGCATTCGGACCTGGTTCTAAGGCTTTTGGTAAAATAAAGATTGGAAATCATGTCTTTGTTGCGCCTAATGCTGTGGTGGTAAAAGACGTACCTGATAGTGTGATTGTTGGTGGAATTCCTGCAAAAGTGCTAAAGATGAATAATTGAGAACTATGAAGAAAATTGTTTTTTTCTTACCTGCAGCTGTGGGTGGAGCAGAAAGAGTATCCATAAACTACTCTCGTTTATTAGATGAGGACAAATACCAAAAGGTTTTTGTTTTGATTGGTAAAGATAGTAAAGATATAAGAAAAATTCTTCCTGCACATGCCAGAATTTATGAGATTCACATTAATAATATCAATAGATGGGGCATTTATCGTATTGTTAAGATTCTTAAAAGAGAAAAGCCAGATTTTACATTTTCCTCTATGTTTTGGGTAAATGTAAGAGTTCTTGTTGCTGCAAAGTTGCTAGGTATAAAAGCTGTTGTTAGAAATAATAATACTTTCGATAGTTTACAAGGTTGGATGAAAGTTCTTGTAAAAAAAACATATAAATTTGCTTTTAAAATCATTGTGCAACAGGAGGAAATGTATGATGAAGTTATAAAAAAGTTGCCGCAACAGAAAGTAAAAGTTTATGTGATACATAATCCTTTTATTGAGGAAGATATAGATTCAAAAAGATATGCATCGAATCCATTTCCAGATAAAGATGAAATTAAAGTTTTATGGGTCGCACGTTTTTCAAAGCAAAAGGGACAAGACGTTTTAGTCAAAGCATTTAAACTTTTGCTCGAGAATCATCCTAATTATCATCTATACTTGCTGGGTAAGTATGATGTTGGTTCTGAATTTTATAAACAAATTAAAATGTTCGTTGCTAAATATTGTTTGGAATCTAAAATCTCATTTTGCGGCTTTGATTCTAACCCTTATCGGTGGATTCAAAATTGTGATTGTTTCGTTATGCCTTCACGACTTGAAGGGCTACCTAATGCTTTGATAGAAGCAATGTATATTGGAAAGCCAGTTGTTGCGACAAAATGTATTCCGGTTGTTTCAAGAATAGTTAAAGATGACTATAATGGTATTCTTGTAGAATCAGAAGATTATGTAGCAATGTCAAATGCTATTATACGAGCAATAGAATTGAAGAATTTTAAAATGACATATAAACCTTCTACCAAGGCAGAAATTAATCAGATATTTTGTTAAATATGAAAATATTGTTTGTTATACATTCACTTAGAGTTGGTGGAGCAACTAAACAATTAGCTTTGATTGCTAACTCTTTAGTGAAATTTGGGCATAATGTGACAGTTTATGCTTATAGCTTTAATCAGAAATCAGCTTTTCCTTTAGATTCAAAAATTAAGTATGTTTGCGAAGAGCACATAGTAAAAAATGCTAAAGTTGAGTATTTGGTAACTCCACGAAGAATTCGAAAGATAGTGAAGGAGACAAATCCTGATATAGTTATAGGTTGGAGAACAAATGCAGGATGTTTAGTGGCACTTGGTTGTTTAGGGCTAAAAGTAAAAACAGTCTTCTGTGAGCGTAGTGATCCTTATATGGAAGATAATTTTATGTTACATATTGCCAAATGGGTTTGTAATTTGAACGATTTCGGCATCTTTCAAACCAAAGGAGCTCAAGAATATTATAAAAGATTAAGAAAAAATAGCGTTGTAATACCTAATCCATATAGTTCGGATAAAGACTTTGAAACTATACAATATTCTGATCGTAAACATGAAATAGCTTGTGTCGGACGATTTGAATTAGTTCAAAAGCGTCAGGATATCATGTTAAAAGCTTTCGATATTTTTCATTCTAAATATCGAGATTATAAATTGTCTTTTTATGGAGATGGTGAAGATAGATTGAAAATTGAAGATATGGTTAATGCCATGGGCTTACAAGAATCTGTGATATTTCATGGCTCTGTTTCAAATGTTATTAATAGAATTGCTAAATCCAAAATGTTGGTTCTAAGCTCAGATTATGAGGGTATTCCTAATGTGATTTTGGAAGCCTTTACGGCTGGAACTCCTGTGGTTTCTACTGATTGTAGTCCTGGAGGTGCAAGAGTATTGATTAATGATGGAGAAAATGGTTATTTAGTACCAATTAGAAACCCTATATTATTGGCAAAACAGATGGAAACAGTTGTTGATAATGAGGAGTTAGCTAATCGTTTTATCGTTAAATCTAAAAAACTTTTAACTAATTTTGAGCCGGGTAGAATATATCATGAATGGGATCAATTTTTAAAAAAAATAGTTTTATAATATGAATTTATTATTTATTCAAGGTGGTTCGCGTCTTAAGCAGGCTACCAATGGTGAATGGTATACTGATGGAAATTTTACTTCAGAAGTTTGGGAGCGTTATCTTAGTGTTTGTGATTCTCTTACGATAGTATTAAGAAAGGAGAAAAAAATATATACTATAGAAGAAGCTGAAAAACGCTTTAATAAAATTGAAGGAAGTAAAAAAATACGCATAGTAGCACTTGAAGATATAACCAATCCTAAGATTAACATGGTTAACTTTTTAGTGAGAAAAAGAATAAAAGCAATAATATATCGCGAAGTAAGAAATGCAGATAAACTTATAATTCGTTCTGATAGCTTTTATACTTATATCGCTCATGATGCTGCAATGCAATTTAATAAGCCATATTATTATGAAGTAACAGGTTTTGCATTTGAAGCAATGACTTATCATAGTTTATTGGGAAAACTATTAGCTAAATCTTGTGAGAAAAAAGCTAAGATATTAGCAAAAGATGCGGAACAAGCTATTTATGTAACAAATGAGGCTTTGCAAAAGCGTTATCCGAGTAAAAAGATGTTAGGTTGTTCTGATGTTCAATTGCCATCTTTTGATGATTCGGTACTTGATTCTAGATTAGAAAGAATTGAAAATACGAAAGATAAGTCTTTTGTATTAGGTACTGCTGCTTTTTTGGATGTTCGTTGGAAAGGTCAAGAAAATGTGATAAGAGCATTAGCTTTATTAAAAAAACAAGGCATAACAAATATTTATTATGAACTTATCGGCCTTGGGGAAGGAGAATATTTACGCAAATTAGCTCAAAAATTTGACGTTTCAGGGCAAGTAAGATTTCTTGGAGCAAAGACACATAATGAAGTATTTGCTTGGCTTGATAATATAGATATATATATTCAGCCTAGTTATCAAGAAGGTCTTTGTAGAGCTATTCTTGAAGCAATGAGTAGAGCATGTCCTGTTATTTGTTCAAATACAGGGGGTAACTATGAATTGGTTTCCAAACGCTATATTTTTGAATGTGGTGATTTTTGTAAATTGGCAGATATTTTGAAAAATATTTCTGTTGAACTTCCAAAGATGGCGATTCAGAATTTTGAAATGGCAAAAAAATTTAATAAAAATAAATTGGATTTACAA
>ERZ1034678.1823-NODE-1823-length-10215-cov-5.886417_pt1 | contig 10215 bp, 8 predicted proteins | sample MGYA00520640_ERZ1034678 | MGnify/ENA primary metagenome ERZ1034678 (study PRJEB33766, sample SAMN09781767) | gut metagenome | biome: gut microbiome | host: Homo sapiens | place: Madagascar | study: EMG produced TPA metagenomics assembly of the PRJNA485056 data...
TCGATGACCTTGCAGCGGAAGATATCCACGGTGCGCAGGATTTCGCCGCGCATGGCGCCTTCCGCCTGGACCTTCACGAACATCATCTCGCGTTCAACGGAAGGAACATCCTTGAACTCGGAAACCTTGATGACGGGGACGAGCTTGTGCAGCTGCTTCGTGATCTGCTCAAGAATCGGCTCGTCACCGAAGGTGGTGATGGTCATATGGCTGGTGCCCTCTTCGAGGGCCGGAGCCACGTTCAGGGAATGAATATTGTATCCGCGTCCGCTGAACAGCCCAACGACGCGGGAGAGAACGCCGGGCTCGTTCTCCACAAGCACCGACAGAACGTGTCTTTCTTTCTGATCTGGCATAACTGTCACAGCCTCCTACACCAACAGCATTTCATCAAGAGAGGCGCCGGCGGGCACCATGGGATAGACGTCTTCCTCGGGTTCGACGACGACGTCGATGATGGCGGTATTCGGGGAAGCCAGAGCCTTCTTCAGGGTGGGAGCCAGTTCCTCTTCCGTCATGATGCGGTAGCCTTCGGCCCCGTACGCCTCGGCCAGCTTCACGAAGTCAGGCTGGCCGGTCATGCTCGTGCTGCTGTAATTGTGCTTGTAGAAAAGCTCCTGCCACTGACGGACCATGCCGAGGTAGGTGTTGTTCAGGATGACGATCTTGACCGGGAGCTTGTTCTGCACGGCTGTGGCCATTTCCTGAATATTCATCTGGATGGAGCCGTCGCCGGCAATATCAATGACCAGCTTGTTGGGGAAGGCCACCTGCGCGCCGATGGCGGCGGGGAAGCCGTAGCCCATGGTGCCGAGGCCGCCGGAGGTGATCAGGGTGCGGGGCTTGTCGAAATCGTAGAACTGGGCGGCCCACATCTGGTTCTGGCCGACCTCGGTGGTGATGATGGCGTTGCCGCCGGTGATTTCGTTGAGCACGCGGACCACATGCTGGGGCTTGAGATACTTGTCGCCCTTCGCGTAGGTGAGCGGCTGCTCACGCTTCCATTCGCCGATGGTCTCGATCCACTGGGCATGGCGGCTGGCCATGTCCTGGCCGGAGAATTTGTTGCGGCTGATCTCGTTGATGCCCTCAACGGCCAGGCGGCAGTCACCGACCACGGGCACGTCGACCCGGACATTCTTGCGGATGCTCGTGGGGTCGATATCGATATGCACAACGCGGGCGTGAGGGGCGAAACCGGAAAGCTTGCCGGTCACGCGGTCATCAAAGCGTGCGCCCACGCAGATGATAAGGTCGGCGTTATTGAGGGCCATGTTGGCGGCGTAGGCGCCGTGCATGCCGCACATGCCGAGCCAGAGGGGATCCTTCGCGGGGAAGCAGCCGATGCCCATGAGGCTGCAGGTCACGGGGATATGCAGGGATTCGGCCATTTCCGTGACGGCAGAGGAAGCGTTCGAAAGAATGACGCCGCCGCCGGCGAGAATCACCGGATTGCTGGCCTTCTTGATTTCCTCGACAGCCTTGTGGAGCTGGCCGATGTTGGGCTGGTACGTGGGATTGTAGGAGCGCATATAAACAGACTCGGGCCACACAAACTCGGTTTTGCTTATCTGCACATCTTTGGGCAGGTCCACCAGCACGGGTCCGGGACGGCCCGAACGCGCGAGGAAGAACGCCTGACGAATCGTCGTGGCGAGATCCCTGACGTCCTTCACGAGATAGTTATGCTTCGTGCAGGGGCGGGTGATGCCGGTGATATCGACTTCCTGGAACGCGTCATTGCCGATGAGCCCTGTGGGGACCTGCCCGGTAAAGAGAACGAGAGGAATGGAATCACAGTATGCAGTGGCCAGACCCGTTACCGCATTGGTGGCGCCGGGGCCGGAAGTTACCAGTGCTGTTCCTACCTTACCGGTAGCGCGGGCATAGCCGTCAGCGGCATGAAGAGCTGCCTGTTCGTGGCGTACTAGGTAGTGATGGATCTCGGGATGCCTCGTCAGTTCATCGTAGATGTCGACAATGGCTCCGCCCGGATATCCGAACAGAACATCAACTCCTTCTCTCTTGAGACATTCAAGGAGAATCTGTGCACCTGTAAGTTCCATGTGTTTACTCCATCATTTTTACTGCGCGCGCCTTGCGTCTATCATTTCCGCAAGACGGGTCTTTGCTTCAAGCTTCTGCTTCTTCAGCTGCTTGAGCTGGACTTCTTCAGAGGGGCTGCGGAAAGGCTTCGCTTCCAGCTTTTCCACCTGCTTCTTCAGAAGAACGTGATCTTCCCAGAGGGACTTCAGCTCAGGATCAGTATCCGCACGCTGTTCAATGAAATCGATATCGCGCTGATCCATAACAACACTCCCTTTGCTGATGTTTACCGCCGGGGGCATTCCCCGAGCGGCGTGTTAGGTTCAACAGTGAATAGGGCAGACGGCGGCTAAAGGGCCATAGCCAGCTGCCGGACTGATCTGATGACGATCATATCAAAAAGCTCTAGTACGACAATAACAACCACGGGTGAAAAATCCAGTCCCCCGGAGCAGACGAAGGGCATCCATCTGCGCACGCGGGAAAAGACGGGTTCCGTCAGTTTCGCGAGCACGCGGACAGCCGGGTGGTACGGCGTTATGCGGAACCAGGAAACCGCACAGGCCACGGCCACGATGATCATGTACGTGACGACGGCCACGTGACAGAGATAGGTCACCGCGTCGATGATGTTGGCAAGGATGAACAAGCTTTTTCTCCTGTGGTTTCCATATAGGGTGCCAGTTCCCGCCTGAGGGCGGCGTAGCCGTCCACGCGGAAATCGCCCTCCAGGGGAGGATTTTCCTTCGGATTCATTGCCGCGAAGGGCATGCGGCAGGCTTCCGCCGTACGCCGGTCCACGTCACTGTCTCCCACATAAAGCACATCGCCCGCTCCGACGCCCCATTCGGAAAGAATCAGGCGGGCGCCGCCGGGCTGGGGCTTCGGGAAGCCGCAGGAGGCGGTTACTACCGGATTAAAATACGAAGGCAGAGAAAAAAAGTCCAGAATAGACTTCATCCCGTTGTCCGTTCTGTTGGTCAGCACGGCCATTCTGACGCCGTTTTCGTGCAGAAAATCCGCAAAGCCGAGAAATCCGGGATAGAGCTTTATGAAAGGCAGTATTTCCCTGTCGTAATTGACAATGTCCCTGCCGAAGCGGGGGATGTCCTTCTTCGCCCTTTCGGGCAGGATATGCTCCAGCCCCTGGCGGGAGGTGGACATGTTGCAGTAGGCGGCCTGTTCGTCGGTCATGGGCGGAAGGCCGTAATAGGCAAGACAGCGGTCGAAGAAAATCCTGTTGGCCGCGACGGAATCGATCATAACCCCGTCGCAGTCGAAGATGACACCTCTGAGTCCCGAAGCAAACATACGCTACTTTCCGGAAGGAAGAAGAACAAGGCGCACGCGGGACGGCAGGCCGGGTTCCTTCGCGGCCCGCGCACCGAAGATATCGGCGGGCAGAGCCTCGCAGAAATCCACGGACACGCCTTTCTCCGCGCCGAGGGCCGAGGCCATTTCCGCGGACGGAACGAACGCGAGCCGCTCGGAAAGATCCTGGGCCATGCCGCCCTCCGCCACGAAAACGGTATCCGCCGGAACGAGCTTCAGCACGGCGAGAAACAGGGGACGCCAGTCCGGAGACAGGTCGCCCGTGCCCGATGACATGGGAGCCGCGAAATGACGGGCGGATACGTCTATGCCGTCTTCGCCGGTTTCGGCGCCATAGCCTTTCTCAATGACCGAACTCACCTCGTTGACGCGGTTCACCAGCCCGTCGATTTCGGCAATGTTGCGCTGCTGCAGCCAGTACCAGGCAAGCGTGCGCTGGGCGGCCCTCCGGGATTCCGTCCCGGCCGCCCTGTCCGCCTCGCTGCGCTCGTGTTCCGTGGCGCCGAGGGCAGCCACACCGGCCAGTTCCTCGCGCAGCCGCTTTCTGTCGCGGCCGGCCTTCTCGTTGAGAAGTGCGGCTTCCACGTCGGCGCTGCGGGCCGTGTCTCTCGCGAAGCGGTCCACTTCATTGAGGTAGGCGGCCAAGGTTTCGGGATCCTCGGGAAGATTCTCCGGAACATAGACAGCGGCATCCGACACGGCGCCGGGGCCCGAAAAGAGACGGTCCGGAAGGCCGGGCCAGAGACGGCGGACAGAATGGCATGCCGCGTCCGCATCCCCGTATCTGCTGCCTGTGCCGGCGAGACCGGGAAGCCGGAGCCAGAGGACGGTTCCGGATGTCTTGAGAGACTGTGTCATATGTAAACTCCGTTTAAAAGCGCCGCCCCGTTTCATCCGGGGCGGCGCGTCATATCAGTGGAAACAGGAACGCTCGGCGCCGAAAATAGTTTTCTTCGTCTGCACCTGGCGTGTCTGGCTCGGCTTGCAGAGATGGACAATATCCCTGACGTAGGCCTTGCGCCTCGAGAGGAAGAAGGCCAGGGGACGCCCGAAATCACGGCCCACAAGACCGTCCACCATGAGCTGGCTCACGTCCCTCTCGCGCATGAGCACGAGCTGGGAAAGAGCGAAGGCCTTGCGGTCGGCGTTGGTCAGGTTCCTGATCATCTGTTTGAAGGCGTCCTGGGCCCGCGGCTGGTAATACCAGATGTACAGGAGATCCAGCGCGTTGACTATCAGGGCGCGTTCCAGCTTGGCGGCTTCCGTGCCGCCCCTGCCTCCGAGTCCGCCAGGACGCGCCAGCTTGACGAGGGCGTCTTCCTGCGGGAACAGAAGCTCGAGCCGGGTATAGCAGTCGAAAATGCTCTGCAGCTTATTCCTGTAATCGAGGGCACGCATGTGCATGTTCATATGGCTGTCCGCGAAGCCCTCAATGACAGCGGCAACCGTGTCCGAAGCGAGCTTCGACACCACGGCGGCGCTGGGAATGAGATAGAAGGACGGATCCGGTATGCCGCAGAGGAGGAGCAGGTGCCAGAAACCCGTGTTGTAGGCGCTCGACACGGGAATGGCCAGGGCTGACCGGAAGAGATTTCCCACGGCGGCCGTCTTGGGAAAGCCGCGGAAGATATTGTGGGAAAAGATATAAAAGCCGTTCACGATGTTGAGCACCGTGAACACGATGATGGGCTGCTCGCGCACGGTGACGCCGAAGCCCTTCTCGAGGAGCCACACGCGCACCATGACTTCCAGAAGGAAGACGCTGATGCCCGTGTACATGAGCGAGTCACAGAGCCGGTTGATGCTCACGTGGTCGCGCCAGTGCATCAGGGTATTCCGGGACATGCCCTTGGCCGCGAGCACCATCTGGATGACGTTGCGCACGCCCGTGATGCCGAACCAGATAAAGGTGCCGAACCAGGCGAGGAACCACCAGTCCTGGGTATACAGAAACGAGATAAAGGCCGGGACAAAGCCGAGTATCACCTTCAGGACGTTGCCCACGCCGCTGTTCAGGTAACGGATCCCCGGTCTCCTGTCAGAAGAATCCGACTCTTCCTCGAGGGGGGCGCCGTTCGTGCTGGCGAGGCCTCCCAGATTGGCGATGTTGCCGCGCGGACTTACCTGCAGGTTATCGCGCGGAGAGACCCATTCCACGGCGCGATCAAAGCCGAGCTCATGACAGAAGGGGAGCCGTCTCAGGCTTTTGAGGAAAAAGTACCAGCGGTCCGGCGTTTCGGGTTCGCGCAGGATCTTGTGTTCCTCCACGGCCGCGTAAACAGGAATGGCCGGCGCCTCCGCATGGCTCAGCAGCATCTTGGCGCCGCGGCGCGGAAGCGTGTCCGTGACTACGAGGCCCATGCCGAACGACTTGGTGCGGCTCGCCGAGCCCGTGCCCATGCGCGATTTCAGGGGCGCGTGGCGGTAATGCTCCCAGAGCTTCGGCACGTTGCGCAGGATTTCCTCAAACTTGCGGGCGCGCCCGTCATCCCCGGCATCCTGCATCCTGCGCACCATCTGGCGCACCATCTGCTTGAGGCGGGGTCCCTGTCCCGTGTTCAGGGCGTGCTGGAGCTCGCCTATTTCATAAATGTCGGGCATGCGGCCTTCAAGCCAGCCGCGCATATTGAGAATTTCAAGGTGCGTGATGAGACCGCGGCAGTCCCAGAGAAGTTCTGTCACGTCCTCGACGGTAAGCCCGGTTGTGCAGAGAATCATGCGGAAGCCGGCGTTCACCTTGGAAAGCTCGCGCATAAGCTCGTAGGGAGGCAGCTGCAGGAGGCCGGGAAGCTTTTCCCTGTCGTCGGGCAGCACCACGCGCGGCAGCTCGGGATGCACGTCGGGATTCAGCCATTCATCCTGCACCACGCAGGGAGTGAGGTTTTCAAGACGCGCCCTCTGGGCAAGATCTTCCTCGCCGGCTTCGGCTCCCTTCGCCTTGACCTCGATGATCTTCTTGTCGATCACGGGCTTGAGATGACGCATGAGGCATTCGGAAAGCCGCGAGAGATTGGCGTGCCCCCTGCCCACAAAATCCAGAAAAGCATCGGCTCCGAGCGGAGGGATATTCAGGCCGTAGAGCTTCTGGTATTGCGGACGCAGAACATCGTCCCACACAGCGAGACAGCGCAGGACGAAATCACGCTCCCAGTTGACGACCTCGCGCCCGCGCACGGACAGGGCGTTCATCTTGGGCGAGCCCAGGAACTCAAGAAAATCCTGGTCAGAAGAGAATCCTCGGGGAATCCACAGAACACTGACGAACTGATCCCGGTACGGAACCCTGAACTCGAGACCGATACGGACCTCTATGCCGACAATGGCCGCGGCGGCGAGCACTTCCCTGGCTGCCTCTATGGTCACGCAGTTGTCGTACACGACGGTGAGCGACCTGAGGCCCTTGATCCAGGCGTCCATGATGAGATGGGTCGGACTTTTGCGGCCCTTGGTATTCATGTCATAGACATGGTCGTCAAAAGCCAGCTGATTCCACGACTCCGACATTTCCGGAAGAAAGTAACGGTGCAGCAGGCGGCGTACCACCCGGGGCGTACCCTGCGCCGCGGCCCGGAAATCATGGGCCAGCTTGAGCTGGCGCTGCTCATTCCCATGCGCGCGCACCATGCTCTTCATAATCTGCATGAGGACGCGCGCCGTGTTGCGGCGCAGCATCGTATGCGCGCTGTTCAGAACTTCGTCATAAAGGATTCTCAGAGCAAGCAGACGATCCCTCGCCTGGCCGCCTCCGCTTTCGAGATTGCGCAGCAGGTTCACCACGGCATAGGCCATGCGGGCAACCGGCGTATCCACCAGTTCCTTTATGCCATGCGGGTGAAGATTCGGGTCAGAAAGACTCTCGGCTGATGGCGTCCTGCTGTCCAGAATCCTGTTGACCAGCTTCAGGATATCCACATCCCGGCGGTCAAAGTAAAGGCTCTTTCTGTTCGACAAAACTGAGAAATCTCCTTCTTCCCCTCCCTCCTGGGAGAGGAAGAAGGAAGAATACGAATGTTACACGAATTCATCAAGACGGCCGTTTCTGACAAATCCCAGAAGCCGTTCTGCAATCTCACGCTCGGAACTGCTCATCTCGCCGAGCTTGGCCTTAATGAGCTTTTCGCCCAGATCACGGGTACGCGGCGTGGCGTAGTGGAGCAGGTACTCATAAAGGGAGGCGCAGGCGTTGGGCCAGCACTGGCTGCTCATGCCGCAGTTGCGCACCATTTCCATGAATTCCTGACCGGTCCGGCCCATGCGGCCGCAGGCGGCGCAGAACGCGGGAAGGTGATGGGCGGTCTCGACGAAATAGCGCACGACCTCGTCAAGATGGCTCTCGGACTGATCCGGGAACGGCACCTGCTGATTGGGGGCCTCTGTCCAGGATTCATAGGGATTGGCCAGGCTGCCGGTATAAAGCTGGGAGGCGCCCGCATCGCAGGCCTGCTTCCACAGATCGCCGGGCTCGCGGGTGGAAACGATGATGCCCGTGTTGGGAATGGCCAGACGCACCATGGCGATGCAGTCGATGTACTCCTCGTCGCTCAGGGCGTGGGGAGCGGGCCAGAGCAGGGAACCGGGCACGCGGCAGAGCCTCGAGAGATTCACGGTGTGCGGGAAGACGCCGTACTTGTCGATGAGATGTTCGGAATGCTGAATCATGGCCAGCACGTCAAAGTGCCAGTCGCTCAGGCCGAGAAGCAGCCCGAACCCGCAGTCCTTCATCCCAGCGTCAAAAATGGCGTCAGGCACGTTGAGGTGGGCGAAAAAGTCGGCCTTGGGGCCGGCAAGGTGCGTCGCCCTGTAGCATTCCTCATCGTACGTCTCCTGGAAGGAAATGACGACGTTCACGTCCCAGATTTCCTTGAGACGTCTGAAGTCATTGGCGTCGAGACCTTCCACCTTGAGGTTGACGGAGCGGATTTCACCGCCGTCACTGACGCTGTTGACGGTTTCCACGGCGTCATGAATATAGTCGATATCCTCGGCCGTGACGTGGGAAACAGCCAGCACCATGCGCTTGTGGCCCTGCTGCACCAGCCTGGTCGTGGCTTCGCGGATCTCGTCCATGGAGAGACGCTTGCGCTCAATGGCCTTGTTGTTCACACGGGAGGGGCAGTACGTGCATTCACTGCTGCAGATATTCGTGAGGTGCAGGGGCGCGGTAATGATGATGCGGTCACCATAGGCCTTTCCCTTCACCTTCCGGGCCGTTTCGCGGATGAGCTGCTTCAGCTCGGGATCCTTCACACGCATGAGGCTCGCCGTTTCCTCCACGGTGAGGTTTTCCATGGTCATGGCCTTGTCAAGAATGCTCTCAACCTCGGGCCTTGTAGGCGTCGAGGTCTCACTGAGCAGGCTCTTCAGCCATCTCGGGTTGAGCCACAGGGGCGCTGTATTTTCCATATGGGTTCCCTCCTAACTGCCACTGGCATAGCGTTTTGACAAAATAAATCCGGACGTACGCAGAGTACCACCGGATGTGCCCTCAATCTATCTTTATGACCCGCAGCGGGCAAGAGAATTTTTTCACAAAAGCCTCTTTCCCTTGCAAATCCATATTTTTTGATATTAACCCAATTTTCCCCAAATACAACAGACTCTGTCACTGCAGAATCAACAGCGCCGGCCCTTTATCACCACCACCACAGGAGTGTGCACCCGTGTCGATTTCCTTCCTTTTGTCCCGCATAAAGAGCGCCCTCTCATTCTCCCTTTTCTTTCTGACCGTCTTTTGCAGCGCAGTCCTTCTTTCCCAGAAGGAAAGCCCCGCCCGGCCTCTTTCCATTGCGCTCATTCTTGAGAACGGCGCCTCCGATCACGGCGCGGCCGACATGCTGAGGGATGCTCTCCGCGCGGCCGCAGCAAAGCACGGCGCTTCTGCCGAGGTGGTTATCGCCGATCCCGACAAAACGAACCAGACCGATATCTTCCGGAAGGCCGCATCTGACCATGATCTCGTCATCGTCGCCGAAGGACGCCTGCACGAAATCCTGCGCGACAACGCCGCTGCCTTCCCGAAAACCATGTTCGGCTGCATCGACACCGGCGTGCGCAACCGCAACATCATGTCCGTCACCTTCGAGGACAACGAGCCCGCCTACATTGCCGGCGCGGCCGCCGCAAAACTCCTCGCGCCCGGAACGAAGATAGGATGGCTCCAGGCCGAAAAGACGCCCATGCTCAACAATATGTACAAAGCCTTCGTGGACGGCACCCAGCTCACCTCCCCCGGCACGAAAACCCTGCAGGTCAGCGCAGGGTTCAACAAGCCCCTCGCCGAGGCCGACGCCCTGCGCTCCCTCGAGGAAAAGGGCTGCGGCATTGTCGTTGTCGCCGGCGGCTACGGACAGCGCGGCGTCTGGAACGCGGCAGGCACCACAAGGGCCCTGCTCGTGGGCATGGATCAGGATCAGTCCTCTCAGGCTCCGGGCCGCGTGCCCTTCTCCATCATCAAACGCTTTGACAGGGCTCTCACTGAAATCGTCGATTCTGCCGCGTCCGGCCACTTCCGCGCCAAGGATATCCTCGTCTATACCCTGGCCAACGGCGGCGTGGACATCAGGCTTTCGGACGACTGGGCAAAGACAAGCCCTGTCTCCGGAAAGCTCGCCAGCCGCATGGACGACCTCAGGCATGAAATCACGGCCGGCAACATCAAATTCACCGATCTGCGCGATCCCACGCTCTGCGACTGCCTCGACTAAGGGAATCTTTACGCAGCCGAAGGTCCGACTATGAACATCAGAAATCCCGGCCAGGACGGCGCCGGCAAAGGCTCCGCTCCGGAAAACACGGGTGCGGGGAAGGCCTCTCCCGTGCACATGTACAGAGTATCCC
>ERZ1034678.1831-NODE-1831-length-10182-cov-5.673250_pt1 | contig 10182 bp, 9 predicted proteins | sample MGYA00520640_ERZ1034678 | MGnify/ENA primary metagenome ERZ1034678 (study PRJEB33766, sample SAMN09781767) | gut metagenome | biome: gut microbiome | host: Homo sapiens | place: Madagascar | study: EMG produced TPA metagenomics assembly of the PRJNA485056 data...
GTCCAAAGCATTCCCCAATGTGTGTACTATTGGGGAATGCTTTGGACAATGCTATAGAAGGAGTTTCAGGCGAGGGTAATAATGAAATATATTTAGAACTTAGGAATGTAGATAACTTTTTTATGATATCGGTAAAAAATACGATAATTAATTCGGTATTGGAAGATAATCCGAATTTGATATCTACAAAAAATGAAAAAGAGGTACATGGATTGGGTATTCTTTCCATGAAAGAAGTAGTACAAAAATATAATGGTTCTATTGAATTTTATGAAAGCGACAATAAATTTTGCTGTGATATGCTTTTAGATATTCCGGACAATATGCAGTTTAAGTCGAAAAATGTACATAATAGGACAAATTATTGATAAAAATTAAAAAAGAGAGTAGATATAGTATCAGCAAGTGAAAAGGAGAAATGCCATGATATCTCAGATTGCTGAAACTGTATCTGCTTTTTTTTACAGTATGGACGTAATTGATGAGGAAGAAAAAGAACTATGATAGAAATAATAAATTTAAATGTTTCGTTAGGTGGAACACATATTTTAAAAGATATAAATTTGTCGATAAAGGAAGAAAATTCGATTATAGGAATTTTCGGACCGAATGGTGCCGGTAAGACAACATTAATAAGTGTATTGACTGGTTCTATAAATAACTATACAGGCGTAGTAAAAGGAATCTGTGCTAAAGATATTTCTTATCTGCCGGATAAACCTTTTATATATAGATACATGAAATTAGAGGATGCGATAAAATATTATAAGGATGCTTTTAATGATTTCGACTCAGATAAAGCTGCAAAATTGTTAGGAAAACTTGGATTGAAATTGAATCAGAAAATTTCTCAATGTTCCAAAGGTATGCTTGAACAGATACATATGGTTCTTGCACTTTCAAGAAATTCGGATGTTTATATTTTTGATGAGCCATTAGCCGCTGTTGATCCTTTAACAAGGGATGACATAATGGAAATGATTAAGAGTGAGCGTAAAAAAGGAAGTATTGTTTTTATTAGCACACATTTAATTAGTGATGTAGAGTCATTGTTTGATAGCGTTATCATGGTAAAAGACGGTAAAGTTATTTTATATGATAATGTACAACGTCTTAAAAAAGAAAACAAGGCAGATCTTGAGACTATTTTTAAGGAGAAATTAAGATGAGCATTTGGAAAAATGAATATTTGAGATATAAATATTTCTGGGGAACAATCTTGGGAATAGAATTTTTATTAGATATACTTCATATTTTGCATATAATACCGATGGTTGAAGGGGTAGATATGATTTATTCAATATGGCAAATGCTATCATGGGTAGGAATTGTATTTCTGACAATTTATGATTTGTTTTCATTTTTTTATTTGAATAAAGATAGAATGTTGCATTTACTTCCGATTAGTAAATATAGGCTTTTATGGATGAAAGCAATTGTGTTTGGAACATATATGTTACTATTTTTCGTTGTTGGTATGGTACGCTATTTGATCATTCTGCCGGATAATGCAGTGAAATCTTTAATAAAAGTTGGAATGATATATTTACTTAGTAAAATGGTTGCGATATTCTCATTTTTATCATTGCTGATCATGCTTTTGCTTGTTATCAAGAAAATAAATAATTCTGTACTTGGAGCAATAATAATGGCATCGCTTTTTGTTGGAATAGTAGCTGTTCAGGCATATGGCTTATTTCAGGTTGTTAGTGCAAGTCATGATATAACTTGGACAATAGGTATTGTGGATGGGGCAACAGGAATGAATCAATATGCCAATATTCTTCCAATTGTATTTACAGAAACTGATGATAAGTTTCATTATGTAGAGGATAGTTTCTACATAATATCAGTATGGTTAAATATTGGCATATCAATCATAAGTTTTATTGCTTCAAGAATATTATTTAAAATACAGAGGTTTAACTATATTGAAAAGTAGTACATAACCTTAAATTTAAAATTCAATATCAACCTCTACAGGGCAGTGGTCTGAACCGAACACATCGGTATGGATCGCTGCCTTTTGCAGTTTATCATTGATGCGCTTTGATGTGATAAAGTAGTCGATACGCCAGCCTGCGTTCTTCTCGCGTGCCTTAAAACGGTATGACCACCAGGAATATATACCCTCGGCATCCGGATAAAAATATCTGAAGGTATCGGTAAAGCCGGAACCTAAAAGCTCTGTCATTTTAGCACGTTCCTCGTCTGAAAAACCTGCATTCTTGCGGTTTGTTTTTGGATTTTTCAGGTCGATCTCATTGTGTGCGACGTTCAGATCACCACACAGTACGACAGGCTTTTTGGCATCGAGTGTCTTAAGATATTCACGGAAATCATCCTCCCACTGCATACGGTACGGCAGTCTTTTCAGCTCATTTTGTGAGTTTGGAGTATAGCAGGTTACGAGATAGAAATTGTCATATTCAAGTGTGATGACGCGTCCTTCCCTATCATGCTCCTCAATGCCTATGCCGTAAGACACAGATAATGGCTCATTTTTTGCGAAAATGGCTGTGCCGGAATAGCCTTTTTTCTCGGCGTAATTCCAGTACTGGTGATAGCCTGGCAGGTCAAGGTCAATCTGTCCCGCCTGCAGCTTGGGCTCCTGTATACAAAAGAAATCCGCATCTATACTGTTAAAAAAATCAAGGAAACCTTTCTGGACGCATGCGCGCAGTCCATTTACATTCCACGATATAAATTTCATGTCTTAATCCTCCATATAAGTGTGTGTATTAAAATCATATTTAAAAAGTATTCTTTTTACAAAAACGAAATCATATAAGCAGGCAGACAGAGTATGTCTTTGTCTTTTGAGAAATCCTTTGTATATACGAGATATTTTTGAAGAATACGGTTTGAAAATTTTATTGAAAATTCATCCAGGGACTTATGGGTTTTATAGCCACTAGATTTTACTTCAATAGGGCAAACCTTATTTTTTTTGGCAATAAGAAAATCTATTTCGTAATTATGGCGAGAACTTTCATTAAAAAAAGTATAGTAAAATAATTCGTTGCCATTACATGTTAAAAGCTGTGCAACTACATTTTCGTAAAGATAGCCTAGATTAGTTCCTAGCTTGTCATTTAACAATTTTTCATAAATTATGTTTTCTGTGAAATCTTTGTCTTTAAACATCAATGTAGTAAACAGCCCGGTATCACACAAAAATAGTTTAAACCTGGTTAAGTCTTTGTTGGTTGACATACCGGCACTTGGGTCATTTGCATGGTATGATACCAAAACAGTTTTCGAGTCTTTTAATTCTGCAATCAGTTCAAGTGTAGTATCGGCGCGATTGTTTGTCAGTACGCTTGATACCTGATATCGCGAAGCATTTTTATTTAGTTGCGCAGGAATTGCATCAAAAAGCATAGATATTTTTCCGGTAGCATCTATTTTTTTGAAATCGTCTTCATAAAGATTCAGAATATCACGCTTTACGTCGTCAACCTTACGAAAGTTATTGGTTTTGATATATTCATCAACTGCCTGCGGCATTCCCCCGACAAGCATATAAAGACGGAAATCACGCATCAATTTACGATTAATCTCTTCTCCGAAGGGCTTTTGAGAATCAAATAGTTTATGGATTAGGGGAATAGTTGTTTCATCATTCAAAGCCCATAAAAATTCTTCATAATCCATAGGATACATGCTTAGCTTTCTCTCTTCGCTTGGAATAAGTATATCCTGTACGTTTTTTTTGATAGAAATCAGAGAACCGGTTTCTATATAATCATATCGGTGATCTTTTACAAGTGATTTGATAGCCTGTCTTGCGCGGGGGCATAATTGTACTTCGTCAAAAATAATCAAAGACTCTCTCTCATAGAGATCGACCTTGTATTGGAGCTGCAACTGCAAAAACAGATAATTCAGATCTGAAATATCCTCAAACAGTTCACGTATATTTTTTGAGACGATTGAGAAATCAATGATTATATAACTTTTGTATTCATTTCGTCCAAATGACTCTACGATGGTTGACTTGCCTATACGACGGGCTCCTTCGATTAAGAGTGCTGTTTTACCATCGGAATCCTTTTTCCATTGCAATAATTTATCATATATTTTTCGCTTAAACATGACATTCTCCTAATAAAATTACAAAATCGCATTTTTTATTTTGATGTTTTACTACAAAATCGCATTTTTTATTTTGATGTTTTGCTACAAAATCGCATTTTCTTTTTTGCTATTTTACCACAAAATCGCATTTTTTAAAAGAGGTTTGAATCTGCAGATTACACTTTTTATATAAAATCGTTACTGTTCACACCGAACAGTGTGACCAGCAACATAAAATACGTATAATAGAGAAAGAAAATACGCAAGATAATACGCAAGATAAAGTCGGTTCGTAAGCTGCACCAAGCTGGTGCAGAAATCAGAAATATGTGAAAATATGACATAAATATAATAAATCCGCTACACTATATCATATGATTACGCACATGATATAATGCAGTGGATTTTATTGTTGATTATTTTAAAGCTCAAGTAAAATTTCTTACAGCACATCGCTTCCATCAGGAATCTTTGAGATGATAGTTCTGTTAATCCTGATTAAGAATAATGTCGAAACAGTAAAGGATATCACCTCGGCTATCGGGAAAGCCCACCATACAGCGTGGAGTCCACCGAGCTTTGAAAGGATGTATGCTGCCGGAATTAAAACCACAAGCTGACGCATGATTGATACGATCATGGAAAAGACAGCTTTTCCCAAAGCCTGGAATACTGTGCCGACGATAATACAAAACCATGCGATGAGGAAATGCACACCGATTATTCTAAGTGCCGGAACTCCGATTTTGAGCATATCGTCAGAGGCGCTGAACATTCCTAAAAGCACCTGTGGTATGAACTCAAAGCAGGCAAAGCCAACGAAGAGCAGACAGAATGCGGTTATCAGGCTGACCTTTATTGTCTTAACCATACGCTTCCTGTTCTGAGCGCCGTAGTTGAAGGCGATGATAGGTGTGATTCCGTTGTTCAGTCCGAATACAGGCATAAAGAAGAAACTCTGCAGCTTGAAATAAACACCGAAAACAGCAGCGGCAGTCGATGAAAAGCCGATAAGTATTCTGTTCATGGCATATGTCATTATAGAGCCTATAGACTGCATGATGATTGACGGAATACCGATAGCATAAATGGTTCCCATGATTTTGAAATCCGGGCTGTAGCCCTTGAAGCTCAGGCTGATTTCATGATTGAATTTGTGGTTGCAGACAAAGGCAACAACGGCGGCTACGCACTGTCCCACAACGGTTGCCACGGCTGCACCGGTAGCACCGAGCTTAGGGAAGCCAAGCAGTCCAAAGATCATGATAGGGTCCAGAATGATATTTGTGATGGCACCGCAAAGCTGTGAGGTCATGCTGAAAATAGTTCTTCCTGTCGAGGTAAGTACCCTCTCAAAATAGATTTCCGCAAAAATACCAAATGAAAAAATCATAACAGTACTCAGGTAGCTAACACCCATATCCATGATTTCGACATCAGCATTTCCAATCTGACTCATGTAAAAAGGCTTTACGATTGTAAGTCCGAGAATCAGAAATATTATGTAGCTGAATGCATATAGTACGGCACCGTTGATGCCGATTTTGTTGGCTTCATCATATTTATGGGCACCGAGTGACTTTGACAGCAGCGCGTTTACACCTACACCGGTACCGGTTGCGACAGCAATGATGAGTGTCTGCAAAGGGAAGGCAAGTGAAACAGCTGTGAGTGCGTTTTCGGACAGCTTTGCAACGAAAATACTGTCCACGATGTTGTAAAGTGCCTGTACGAGCATGGAAATCATCATAGGCAAAGACATGTTAAATACAAGTCTGCCGATAGGCATGGTTCCCATCTTGTTCTCTGTTACAGGGGCTGAATTTGTTTCCTGACTCATAATTCCTCCTATTGTAAATGATTGTTAATTTAAAAATTCTACATTATATATGTACGAAGCTTTAGTTATTAAAATTAAAATCACCGGTAGATTAGCCGGTGTTTAAAATGTGCAACAAAGCGCCAATTACATATAATACCATGACTGCAGGATACTTTCAAGGTATTCAATAGCATTTATAGATGGTATTTATAGATGGTATTTATAGATGGTATTTATAGATGGTATATTCAATAGCATTTATATATGGTAGTTCTCAAAAAATAGGCAAAGAATAGCTGATTTCCGAAAAAATTGATATTATTTCCGAAGAGTGCTATAATATTTCCGATAAATAGCTGAGTGTTTCCGAATGGAGGGTAAAAATGACCGAAACCAAGTATATTTCAAGTAAGATGGCTGCTGAATTGTTAGGGATTTCTGTAAGAAGAGTGGTAGGACTGTGCAACAACGGAGAAATCATTGGGGCCTATCAGGATGGACGAAGATGGAAAATACCGGAGACATCGGTTTATACTTATCAGAGGGAAAAGCGCCTTGAGGATGAAAAACTTCCGTGTGCAGTAGGAAGTACATCGTACGTGGATACTGTGAAAAACTGTTATTATGTAGATAAAACCTTGTTAATCCGTGATTTAATAGATGACCATGCGACAGTCACACTGTTTACCAGACCAAGAAGGTTTGGTAAAACGCTTGCGATGGATATGTTGAAGGTTTATTTTGAAAAAACGGATGCTGACAGCTCTATATATTTTCGGGATAAAAAAATATGGTCGTGCGGTGAAAAATATCGTGAAAAACAGGGCACATATCCTGTTATATACATTACCTTTAAGGATGTAAAATTTGATAACTGGAATGACTCCTTAGAGGCTGTAAGACTTGTTATAAGAGATGAATATATGAGGCATCAGGAGCTTTTTTCATGGGATGCTTGTGATGAGGTGGAACGTGATTATTTGAACAGACTGCAGAAGGGAAAATTAAGCGATGTGGAATACGCCAGAGCACTGTTGTATTTGAGCCGTATGCTGGAAAAGTATCATCACAGTAAGGTAGTTATTTTAATCGATGAGTACGATACACCGATTCAGCAGGGGCATTCAAAGGGCTTTTATAATGATGTAATAACCTTTATGAGAAATTTTATGTCAGGCGGCTTGAAGGATAATCCGTCGCTTGCATTTGGTGTGCTTACAGGAATATTGCGTGTTTCTAAAGAAAATCTGTTTAGTGGTCTGAATAATCTGGTGGTAAATTCGGTGCTTGATGATAAATACAGTGAGTATTTTGGATTTACAACGGATGAGGTTAGCGTAATGGCTGACTATTATGGTTGTACTGATAAAAAAGCTCAGTTAATGGAATGGTATGATGGATATATGTTTGGAAATACGGACATATACAATCCATGGTCGGTGGCAAACTACTTTAATAATGATTGTACGCCAAAACCATTCTGGACAAATACAAGTGATAATGAGATTATTCGAGAGATAATGAAATCATTGACACCTGAAATTGCGGATGATCTGATTTCACTCATTCAGGGAAAATCAGTGCAGACATCATTAAATATGGATGTGATATATCCAAGAATAACAGATGGTGCAGATAGCATATTTAGTTTTCTTCTTGTTTCCGGTTATTTAAAGCCGCTAAATACTGCAGTAGAAACAGAATTTGGTACATTTGTTGAGCTTGCTCTTCCGAATCGGGAAATCAGAAGAGTATATAATTCAGAAATATTATTCTGGATTAGAAATAATATGACCCAAAATGTGATGGCAGAGCTGGAAAAGGCTCTTTATCTAAAGGACGGAGAGAGATTAAAAACTGCTCTAAGAAAGTATATGTTGACGTGTGCAAGCAGTTTTGATGGCGCCGCGGAAGGCTTTTATCATGGGCTGATGCTTGGTTTATCTGCCGGGATGTCTGCGATGTATTATATCAGGTCAAACCGCGAATCAGGTGATGGCAGATTTGATTTGACATTGGAGCCAAAGGTTTCATCAATGCCTGCAATTATAATGGAGTTTAAATCGGTCAAAGAAGAAAAAATGCTTGCTGCATCAGCTCAGGAGGCATTGCAGCAGATAGAAGAAAAAAATTATGATACAGATATGATAGACAGAGGAATAATAGAAATAACAAAATATGGAGTTGCATTCTGTGGCAAAAATGTGGAGATAGCTCTGTGATTGTAAGATAAAAAATACCTTTTGACCCTCATATCATCATATGGATAAGCAGCATATAGCAGATAGTTCCTCCCACGATAGAGAGGAGCATCTGCCTTTTCCATATATGGAGTGCACCAGTCACAATCACGGATATGAATTCGGGAAGTCCGTGTGGTGCAGACACTATATCCACATTTCTGAGGCAGTATACGACAAGCATACCTAATACCGCAAGCGGCAGAAATTTTCCGAGATACTGCACGAATGCAGGAGTTGGTCTTTTTTCATTAAAAATTGCAAATGGCAGGAAGCGAGTGAGCATTGTTCCTGCTACGCAGAGCCCTATAGTTATTATCTGTTGTGTAATAGTCATAATTTATTCCTTGAAATTGCCAGTATTATCACGATTGCCGCCATAGTCGGTATCATAAACGAATCTGCACCGAAGCATATCAGGCAGACAGCCGAAACGGCAATTCCCATGAGCGATGAAAAGTGATTTTTATCCTTAAGCCTCATAATGTAATAACCTGCCTTCTGATAAGATTTGATAATGCAAAAGTATAGCATTGCAGGGTATAAATTACAATAACCGCTTGACAAAATGACAGAGAGATATATAATTAGTTCAAAAATGAATAATTCAAAAATGTATAACATAGCAGCGAAATAGGAAAAGGAAAGAAGGAATATCACATATGAAATTTAACTTTGAGTTTGCAGAGAAAATTTCGCGAACCTACAGCGATGAGTGCAGACCGCTGTGCCATGAGCTGAAGCTCCCGCAGACAGCGTTTGATATCATTATGTTTCTGGCGAATAATCCGGAATACAAGACGGCAAGGGATATAGTGGAAATAAGAAAAATCAAGGCAAATCTTGTGTCTGTAAATGTTGACAAGCTTGTGAATGAGGGCTATCTGGAGAGAAAGCCTGTGGAAAATGACAGGAGGAAAACGGAGCTTGTCTGTACAAAAAAAGCCGAGACTGTCATAGAAAGAGGGAGACGCATACAGCAGCAGTTTACAGCAGATCTGTTTGCTGGGATAGATGAGGAGCAGAAAAAGCAGCTGACAATTGTTATGGAACAGCTTGATAATAATCTGGATGAAATAATCAGGAGGAAATCACATAAATGAGCACATTAATAACTATAATAGTAACATTTTTTGCCGGTATGGGAGCTGGCCTTGGAACCGGCTTTGCGGGACTAAGCGCAGCAGCAGTAATAAGCCCTATGCTCATTACCTTTTTGGGAATGGACCCGTATATGGCAGTGGGAATAGCCCTGTCGTCTGATGTACTTGCCAGCGCAGTGTCAGCCTATACATATGGAAAGAACAAGAACCTTGATGTGAAAAACGGACTTATAATGATGGTCACGGTTTTATGCTTCACGGTTGTTGGAAGCTATGTATCAAGTCTTTTGCCGTCAGCAACAATGGGCAGCTTTTCGGTATTTATGACATTTTTACTCGGAATCAAGTTTATAGTCCGTCCTGTCATGACAACAAAGGAGGCCATGCAGGGAGTTTCAGCTAAAAAGAGAGCCATCCAGTCAGTAATCTGTGGTGTGCTTATCGGATTTATCTGTGGCTTCATAGGTGCGGGAGGCGGTATGATGATGCTCCTCATCCTCACATCAGTGCTTGGCTATGAGCTTAAGACTGCAGTCGGAACGAGCGTATTTATCATGGCATTTACAGCCTTTACAGGAGCTGTCTCACACTTTGCCATCGGAGGAAAACCGGACTGGTTTGTGCTGCTTTTATGTATTGCATTTACACTCCTTTGGGCGAGAATTGCAGCGGTCTTTGCAAACAAGGCATCCGCGAAAACCTTAAACCGTGCCACAGGTATTGTGCTTGTAATACTTGGCATCGTGGTATTTGCATTTTCACTTCTGAGCTGATTTTTCTTGAATATATAACTGTAAGCCCCGGCTGCCCGACCGGCACACACAGCTTCCCCACGTGCGAATAGCGAAGCTGCTTAGATACTGTAGAAATTATGCCATGAAGCACAGAAACGCTCCTGCATGGACGCAGGGGCGAGGAGAACCGCGCCACGGACGGC
>ERZ1034678.1842-NODE-1842-length-10140-cov-3.440159_pt1 | contig 10140 bp, 9 predicted proteins | sample MGYA00520640_ERZ1034678 | MGnify/ENA primary metagenome ERZ1034678 (study PRJEB33766, sample SAMN09781767) | gut metagenome | biome: gut microbiome | host: Homo sapiens | place: Madagascar | study: EMG produced TPA metagenomics assembly of the PRJNA485056 data...
GCGCTATCCGGGTATACGCTGCCTGATTGTACGACGGACGTATCCGGAGCTTGTCAACAACCATATACGCATACTACGTGAGCAGCTTTACGGCGTCGCCCGGTACAGCGATAAGGACAAGATACTCATGCTGCCCAACAAGTCAACCATATCATTTACGTACTGCGCACGTGACTCCGATCTTGACCGCCTGCAGGGACAGGAGTACGACATAATATTTCTGGACGAGGCAACGCAGCTGTCTGAGTATCAGATGAGAGCGATCACCGCCTGTATGCGCGGCACAAACGGTCTGCCCAAGCGTATGTATTACACCTGTAACCCCGGAGGACAGGGGCATGCGTATATCAAGCGCATATTTATCGACAAAAAATACGAGGATCGGGAAAACCCGGAGGAGTATTGCTTTATCCGCTCGCTTGTTACCGATAACAAGGTGCTTATGAGGGAGCAGCCTGAATACGTAGAGCAGCTTAAGGCGCTGCCTCCGAAGCTCCGGAAAGCATGGCTTGAGGGCGACTGGAACATATTTGAGGGACAGTTTTTCGAGGATTTTGTTGACGATCCCGATCACTACATGGACGGCAAGTGGACTCACGTTATCGAGCCCTTTGATGTGCCGCCGGATTGGAAAATATACCGCAGCTACGATTTCGGATACGCAAAACCTTTCTCTTGCGCTTGGTGGGGTGTTGACCGTGACGGTGTCGTGTACCGCATACTGGAGCTGTACGGATGCAACGGTACGCCCAATGAGGGGCTCAAGTGGGAGCCTGAGCGACAGTTCCAAAAAATCGCCGAGGTTGAGAGGGAGCATCCGTGGCTGCGCGGCAAGACAATATTCGGGGTTGCCGACCCGTCTATCTGGGACGGCTCCCGCGGCATATCGGTCAATGAGACGGCAGAGCGGCACGGTGTTTTGTTTGAGCCGGGGATTAACGACCGTATATCCGGCTGGATGCAGATGCATTACAGACTCGCTTTTGATGAGAGCGGCAAGCCGATGATGTATGTTTTCCGTAACTGCAAGGATTTTATACGGACTATACCGCTGTTGCAGTACAGCGAGACCAAGCCCGAGGACTTGGACACGGACGGTGAGGACCATATAGCGGACGAGACGCGATATTTTCTCATGTCCCGCCCGATCTCTCCCGTCCCGGCAAAGCGCAAGGAGTTTTGTGTATTTGTCGACCCGCTCGACACAGCTACACACATGGAGGTAAAACGTGTTTAATTTACGCAAAAAAGATGATGTTAAAAATATGCCCATCGGCAGAGATGAGGTGCGCAAGGCAGCCGAAATACTGTCAAAGTACAAGAGCGCCAAATCGCACCTTGAGGCGAGAATCATAGAAAATGAGCAGTTTTGGAAGCTCAAGCAATGGCAGAGCTACAACGAGGTGTCCAAGCATGACATGCGCCTCGCCTCCGCGTGGCTGTGGAACACTGTGGTATCCAAGCGGGCGGACTATATGGACGCTTTTCCAGAGCCAAACATACTGCCGCGTATGCCGGATGATGAGGCGGAGGCACAGCGGCTTACCGATGTTATCCCCGTTATACTCGACCAAAACGGATTTAAGGATGTATACCGCGATGTCATTACCTACAAGCTCAAGCAGGGCACCGGAGTATACGGTGTGTTTTGGGACTCGTCCAAGCACAATGGCGTAGGCGACATTGCAATCAAAAAAATGGATCTGCTGCGCCTGTTTTGGGAGCCCGGCGTAATCGACATACAGGACAGCGCAAACGTTTTTGTCGTTGACCTGGTTGACAATGATGTGCTGCAGCAGATATATCCGCAGCTCAGGGACAAGCTCAAGTCCAACGAGAGCCTTGTGTCAAAGTACATATATGACGATACGGTTGACGCAACAAACAAGTCTTGTGTTGTGGACTGGTACTACAAAAAAAGGTCAGGCTACAAATCGGTTTTGCATTTTTGCAAATTTGTGGGCGACGAGGTTTTGTATGCCACCGAAAACGATACGGAGCTGCCCAAGCATTACATTACGGACGAGTACGGCGAGCTGACAGAGCAGCCCTACGGCAAGCCTCGCAGTGAGCGCGGATGGTATGAGCACGGCAGATATCCCTTTGTTTTTGACACTCTCTTTGACATAGAGGGCAGCATTGCCGGATATGGATATTTTGATTATGGTAAGGACACGCAAAAAGAGATCGACATTATCAACCAGGCTATAGTCAAAAATACTGTCTGCGGAGCAAAGCCCAGATATTTTATCAAGGAAAACGGAGCAGTAAACGAGTCGGAATTTGCCGACTGGCAGAATGATTTTATCCACACTGGCGGCTCTCTCGGACAGGACAGCATAAGACCTGTTGATTACAGCTCTCTCAGCGGCAATTATATTACGTTTCTGGATTACAAAACAGGTGAGCTCAAAGAGGTAACCGGCAACCGAGACGTTAACAACGGCGGTACAAGCGGAGCCACAGCCGCCAGCGCTATAGCCGCTATGCAGGAGGCAGGCTCAAAGCAGAGCCGTGACGGTATATCTGCCACATACGAGGCATACAAGCAGGTCATATATCTCGTTATTGAGCTCATGCGGGAGAAATACGACACAATGCGGTATTTCCGCATACAGGGTCAGAGCGGCGAGCCTCAGTATGTAGAGTATTCCAACGCCGATCTGAGAGCACAGCCTCAGATGAGCGGGACAGGAGCCGACATGGGTCTGCGCCTCCCCGAATTTGACATTGACGTTACGGCGGAAAAATCAAGCGAGTACACCAAAATGGCGCAGAATGAGCTTGCCCTGCAGCTTTACGGGCTTGGCGTATTTAATCCGCAAAACGTCGACCAGAGCCTTATGCTGCTCGATGCGATGGATTTTTACGGCAAGGATGATATTGTGCGGAAAATCAGCGCAAACGGCACTATGCTTGATCAGCTTATGCAGTATCAGCAGATTGCGCTGACACTGGCGCAGAAATACGAGCCTCAGACAGCTGCGATGATAGCAGGCAGCATACAGCAGTCAGCTCCGCAGATGCAGCAGGCGAGTGTAAGCGTATCGGGCAATGCGGCGGAGGATACACGCATGCAGCAGGCGCGTGATGCCGCACAGGAGAGGACGCAGCCGAGATGATAGAGGTTATCTACGACCGTGATGTGCCGTCAATATCGGCGAGCGGTCATGCAGGGTATGCTCCCGCCGGGCAGGATATAGTCTGCGCGGGAGTGTCGGCGCTGCTGGAAACCCTTGCAATGTATGCAACGGATGTACATGACAAGGGCAATTTTGTAATATCTGGCGGAGATACTTCTCTTTACGATTTCGCCGCCGGAGGAATTGCCGAAATTTCGGAAAAATATCCCGAAAACGTGATTATCACCTATGTGTGATATCTCTTTATAATCTACACAGAGTCACGGGCTTAACTCGGAGAAAGGATTAATTTATGCCTTATTTTAATTTACAGATGTTTGCCGACGGCGACATCTCAGGCGAGGCGACAGGTGCGGTTATGAGTACCGCAGATGCTGCCGGTATGCCGGTCGCCGACGGCGAAGCTGCGGGAGCACAGGCAGTCGATACTGCCGGCGCAGGGACTCCCACGGCGGATGAAAGACTTCCCTACGACCGTATACGCGAAATGTATGCGGAGGACATCAACAAGACGGTAAAAAATGCTGTTGAGAAACGCCTCAGGCGGGAAAAGGACGCACAGGGCACGCTTAAAAAGCTGCAGCCCCTTGTAGACCGCGCTGCCAAAAAGTACAGCAAGGACGCAAAGGACATTGACGCTATTATGGCTGCCGTGAGTGCTGACAAAAGCTATTACGAGGAGCTTGCCGAAAGGAATGGCACCACTCCCGAAATAGAGGAAATGCTTGAACGCTCGGCAGCAGAGGCAAGAAGCGCCCGCGAAGCTCTCGAAGAACGGGAGGAAGCGGACAGAAACCGTGAATTTGCCGAAAGAATAGGACGGCAGGTATTGGAAGTGAGAGAAAGGTTTCCCGATTTCGATCTGCAGAGGGAATTGGACTCGAATCCTCAGTTTGCCAAGCTTGCTCAGAATCCGTCGCTGTCTCTCCTTGACGCATACAAGGCTACCCGTTTTGACGAGGAAATAGCCAAGGCGATGCAAAACACCGCTCATGCCGTAGAAGCGAATGTTGTAAACAACATCCGAAGCGGCGCACAGGTAGCGGAAAACGGTCTCGGAAACACACCTCCTGCAACAGTTAAAAAAGATATTTCAAAACTGTCTCTCTCGGAAATACAGGAATGCATAGAGAGAGCAAGGCGAGGAGAAGTTGTAACATTCTGAGCTTTTCCCCGCAGAAAGGGAAAATGATGTTTACTTTTAATCTTCAGAGATTCGCAGTTCTTACACCTACTGTAGGTACATACGGTGTGTCAAACCTTAACGGTACGACCAACGCATCGACAGGCAACAATCTGTCTGCCGAAATGAAAACTTTTTACAACACTGCTCTGCTCGAAAATGCACGCGCAAAGTATGTGTTCAACCAGTTCGGCAAAAAGCAGACCCTTAAGCCCGGCAGCGGCAAAAACGTCGAATGGCGTAAGTTTAAGACATTCGCGGCTGCTACTACGCCTCTCACCGAGGGACTTATCCCCGACGGCAACAAGCTTGATGTATCAACCATTACGGCAACCGTTGCACAGTACGGAGATTACACTCCTCTTACTGACGTGGTAATGTGGGCTGCAGTTGACCCCCTGATTTCCGAGACGGTCAACGAGCATGCAGATCAGGCGGCGCGTACTCTCGATATACTTACACGTGACGTGCTGCTTACCAACACCAACGTGTACCGTGTCGGCGGTGCTGCCGACATAAACTCGCTTACTGTTGCAAACGGTAAGCTTACCGCTACAGATGTTGCAAGAGCGGCAACAATACTCAAGCAGCAGAACACTCCCACCATAAACGGCGAGTATATTGCTATAATTCATCCTTCCGTTGCATATGACCTTAGACAGGACAGCGGATGGGTAGAGGCACAGAAATACGCCAACCCCGAAAAGATATACAACGGCGAAATCGGCAAACTGCACGGCGTGCGTTTCATCGAGACTACCGAGGCAAAGATTCAGATGAACACCGCTACTTCCGCCATTGCCGTATATCACTCATTCTTCTTCGGCAAAGACGCTTTCGGCGTTGTTGAACCTACCGGCATGACCATGGAGACCATGATCAAGTCTAAAGAGCAGATAGGCGGCCCTCTTGAGCAGTTCGGTACTGTCGGCTGGAAGGCTATGCATGTCGCAAAGGTTCTTTATCCCGAGAGACTTCTCGACGTTGTCTCTGCTTCTACGTTCTCTGCAACGGATAGTGCAAACTAAAAGGAGCTTTTAACATGGCAGAAAAAAGAGTCAGAATCAAACTTCCCTATGTTCCCGGAGTGCTTGAAGATGATAAGTTTGTCGGAGACAACGGCAAAACATATCTCATCAAGCGAGGTGAATATGTAGAAGTGCCCGAAAGTGTCGTCGAGATACTGGACGGTGCTGAAAAATTCGAGCTTGAAGGCGCTGAAACAAGGCGCAAACTGCAAGAAACAGCGAAAACCAAGGCGCTGGACTAACTGAAAACGGGGGTATCACTTACCCCCGTTTTTTTCTTATACTTTTATCATGGAGGTGCGACATGAAAATCAATGATGTTATTGCTCAGACAAGAGCGCTTACCCGCGGTAAGTATGACGACGCGCAGCTCATAAAATGGCTGAGCCGTCTCGACGCGAAAATACACAACGAAATTATCACTCAATACGTTGATTGGGACGGTAAGGAATTTACGCCTTATACAGACGGCGAACAGGAGCTTATCATACCGTACGTTTACGGCGAAGTATACGACTATTATCTGAAAGCAAAAATATATGAAAGCAACGGAGAAAGCAACGGCTACAATGCAGCCGTACAGAATTTCTCGTCTGCCTATGAGGATTTTGCAAACTGGTACAGGCGGACGCACGTGCACGGAAAGTCTTACATAAGATTTTGAGGTAAGCAATGGAAACAAGAGAAGTTCAAACGCCGGAAACCTATTACACGGATACCTTCGGCGGATACAATGCAAATGTGCGCATAAGCGAAAGCGAATTTCACGACATGCGCAACATGACATCCAAATATTACCCTCTTTTGGCTGTGCGTGACGGCAGAGGCACAACCGGAATTACAGGTGTGTACGATTTTGTGGCGTGCGACACATCCGGCACGAGAGAGGGTCTGAAGCAGGGTACTGTTGCCGCCGTGACAAAAGACGGCACCGAAACATATGTCAGCTTTCTAAACAGGAACGGAACAGCTGCAAAAGCGGCGCAGAAAATAGGCGGAGATGCAGAGAAAACGCGGCTCGTATCTCAGGCGGGGTATATTTACGCATTCCCGCAGGCAGTGCGCATAGGGGCTGTCAAAACAGAATTTACGAAGCTTTCAAATACGACAAAGGTATACAGGAACACCGAGGTTTCGGATGCCGACCAATTGGGCAGATACATTACCTTTAGGATGGAGCCGTGCGACGAGAAGGGGCGGCTTGACGACTCTCCGCTGTCGAGTAAAACGGCAAACAAAAAGTATACCGGAGGCTCCGGAGAAACCTACGGTCGCGGAACGAACGAAATGGTGATAATCACCAGCAATCCTCCCGGGGGATATAACGAACACGGCATCAACGTATATGTTGACAGCTCCGGCATCGTGACCAAGGTTGTAAGCTACACGGCAGAGCCCTCCGTAACCGTGCCGTCAGGCGGGTTTGTGCTGACAGGTCACGGCACTGCCGCCGACTGGCTTGCGGCATATGCGGTCAAGGGACGGTACATTACAATCACCGGGTATGTGGTTAAAGCATATGAAAGCGCCGCAGCTGCAGCGGTAGTGACCGAAAAGCCCGACAATCCCGCAAACGGCATGAGATGGCGGGACAGCGTCACGGGAAAGCTGTATGCATACTCGTCCGCCCTAAATGAATGGGTAGCGCAGACGCAGAACTACATTATGCTTTCTTTTGCAAGCTCGGACTCGCGCGACAACGCCGGAGAGTATGCATACATAGGAGAACGGAACGGAGAGAGGCAGAAGAATCTGCAGGGCGTTTACGAGGTTGCTCCCTTTGACGGATTTTCCGAGGGCGACTGCATCAACATTGACGGCATCGGCAACGAGTGCGACGGCTCTTATATCATCAGCTCGATATCGGAAAGAGGGCTGATACTCAACGGATTTTTGAACAAGGTGATAACAAAAACCGTCGCCGGCGATGCTGTCGTTGAGATATCGCGCAAAGTGCCGACCATGGATTTTGTTGTGGAATGCAACAATCGCCTGTGGGGGTGCTATTACGGACACAAGGACGGAAAGACGTCGGAGGACGTTATAAACGAAATATACTGCTCTGCCCTTGGGGATGCGAAAAACTGGTACAAGTACGAAGGCACTGCAATGGATTCATGGACTGCTTCAGTCGGTTCGGACGGAGCATGGACCGGAGCGGCTGTTTACGGCGGATATCCGATTTTCTTCAAGGAAAACGCTATTGTGAGAGTATACGGAACCTCCCCTTCGTCTTTTCAGCTTGTTACATACAATTACAGAGGCATAAAGCCAGGCGGAGACAAGTCGGTCGCTGTGGTCGACGAGGTGCTTTACTACCATTCTTATGACGGTTTTATGGCATATTCGGGCGGAGTTCCGGTCAAGGTTGATGCCGCTCTCGGAAACGACGTATACGACGATGCTGTAGGCGGGGCATACATGGGCAAATACTACGTCAGCGCACGGCGAGGCACCGAATATCTGCTTTTGGTCTATGACACTCAGATTAAGCTGTGGCACATCGAAGACAACACAAATGCTCTGAAAATGATGCGCTGCGCAGAGGATTTTTATATTCTCGGCTCAGACGGTAAGATTTTCACCGTAAGCGGAGGCGAGAGCGGCATCAAATGGTATGCTGAGACAGGCAGCCTCGGATACGGAGATATTTACTACAAGAGAGTAAACAAAATAAAGATCAAGCTGAAGCTTCCGCGCGGCAGCGTAATGTCAGCATTTGTTTCATACGATGACGGCGAATGGGAAAGCTGCGGCGCATATACCGGCAGCGATGACATGCCGATCGATATTTTCTTCATTCCTCAGCGCTGCGACCGATACAGGCTGCGCTTTGAGGGTATCGGAGACTGCAAGATAATATCTGTTTACAGAGAAACGGAGTATGCGGGATGATTATTATAGAACCGCCCAAAGGGGCAAGCATCGAAGAGCTATATGAGTGGGCAAAGCATTTATGCGAAATTCTGAATATGGAGGATAAAAACAATGGCAACGAAAATAGTGAGCGGCGGGGGTAACATTAAGGTTACGGCTTACAATCCGGATGAGCGCAGAAGCAAATATGCGCTTGAAAGCGACAGGGCACTTGAAGATCTTGCAAGGCGCCGAGCCGCGCTGCAGAGCGACAGAACATATGCCGCGCAGTATGCCAAAGCCATAAACGATTATGTTAACCGCGGAAAGTTTACATACGACTTTAACGCCGACCCCGTGTATAACCAGTACAAGGACAGCTACACAAGGCAGGGCAGGCTTGCCATGAAGGACACAATGGGACAGGCTGCGGCGCTTACGGGCGGATACGGCAACAGCTATGCTCAGACTGCGGGACAGCAGGTATACAACAACTATATGCAAAAGCTCAATGATGTTGTGCCTCAGCTCAGCGAGAGCGCGTATTCGAGATATGTGCAGGAGGGACAGGATATGCTTAACAAGGCAAATGCCCTCGGCGATGCGGATCAGACAGAATATGCCCGTCTTCTTCAGGATTACACTATAGCCGCGGACGAATATAAGAGTGCGTCCGAACTGGAGCGCAGCTATGCCGCCGATGCCCTTGCAAGAGAGCAGCTTGCATATCAGAAGGAGCGCGACAAGGTATCCGACAGCCAGTGGGAAAGACAGTTTGCACTGTCGCAGAAGAACAGGAGCAGAGATACTGCGGACGCAGAGGAGGTCGACTCTATACTGTACAACTACAAGTACAAAGACAAAGACGGAAAAACTTACTTTACCAACCCCGCCGGCAAAGAAGAGGCTATCGAAACAGGCGTTAATCCTTATACAAGGTCGAAGAACCCGGATGTTATGACTGACGGCAAGTACGATTCAAAAAAAGCCTTTTCAAACGGCTATCAGCCCAACAACGTGGGCGGTAAGAAGCTGACGCAGTCCGGCTACACCGACAACGTGAACGGACGTACGCAGAATGTATGGTTCGACTCGGACGGTCTGGGCTGGATATGGGACGGCACGCAGAACGCATATCAGGCGTACTATCTTAACGGCAAGCGTTTTACCCGAAAAACACTTGATGACAAAAACACGCAGGGCAACACACACGGAAGAATCAAGGAAGACAGATACAAGTAATCTACGGAGGCTGACATGGCATTTGAAGCAACAAAGAATTTCAAAAAGAAATCCGCAGGCGGAAGATTTGAGGCTACAGATAGATTTGACGTTGACTCGGCATATGTTTCGGGTAAGCTTTCAAAGCTGCAAAACGATTACAGCAAGCTGATCTCCGACTATGAACACACCAACACGGAAATGTCCAAGTACGTCATGGGTGAGGAAAGCTTCTTCGACAAGCTTCAGGCACCGGGCTACAAGGCGGTTGAGGAAAACCCTTATCGGGAACGAGCCTTGAAGATAAAAAAGGAGCTTGATCTAAATAAGGATTTCATGGATCCCGAAAGCTATCTCGCATACAGCAGAAAGCTCAACTACATTCTCGATGACAACACTTCAAAAGACCGCATAAGCGGATTTTCCGAGGTTTTTCGTGAAAGAAACGAAAGCGGTATATCGAGAGAAGATTACCGAAATCAGTTTGAAAAAAGTTACGAAAACCAAGAGTATTTGGAAAGCGTTAAAAGAAAATACGCCATTGACGATAATACTAACGCAAACAAGATCATCGGCATTTCAGAGGGGATAAATATACCCGAAAAGCAGACAGCTGACAAAATGTCCGTTGACAAGGAAGCTTCACGAGAATACAACTCTGAAAAAGGCAGAATCGAAAGGACTTACGGGATAAGTCTCAGCTATGACG
>ERZ1034678.1844-NODE-1844-length-10133-cov-6.003870_pt1 | contig 10133 bp, 17 predicted proteins | sample MGYA00520640_ERZ1034678 | MGnify/ENA primary metagenome ERZ1034678 (study PRJEB33766, sample SAMN09781767) | gut metagenome | biome: gut microbiome | host: Homo sapiens | place: Madagascar | study: EMG produced TPA metagenomics assembly of the PRJNA485056 data...
TACTTACTCCCATCCTCACACTTCAAAAAAGGAGTAATACATTATGGATAAATTCAAGAACTTTTTTAAATCTTTTTTATTTATAGGCATTATAGTGGTTTTATGTGGAACAATATGTCAATTAGTTATTTTTAAAATATGGGATAATGCTATATTCCAATTAATTATCAATATTATTAGTAGCGCAGCTATAACAGTCGGCGTAGGAATGATAATAGGTTTTGTAATGGATATGACTAAAAATTCTTCTGAATATATATCTTATATTCAGGATCGTCTTAAAGAAATTATTGTTTCTCGGAAATTTATTTCTGAATTATCGGAAGATAAACGACTTGAAATAATTAATTTTTGCTTAATGAACAATAATAGACATTCAATGCTTGATGAATATGCAACTTATAAAGCACATAAAATAAATAAATTATGTGATGGACATTTAAGAAGCGGTATTGATTATATCACAACCGTTTCTAAAAAAGACGGAAAAATTTTATTACATACATCAATGAAATACAAAATATACAAGGTGAACGACTCATACCAAAAAGTAAGACATATTTTCAACAATTCTGACGGAAAAATTCTATCTTTAAAAATTACTGATTCAAAAAATAATACATTTGAAGTCCCATCTGAAATGTTAGAAACTAATATCACTGAGCAAAATCAAGGTGAAGAAAAAGCATATGAGAATAATTTTGAAATTCCAAAAGATTTTAAAAACGAAAAAAGTTTAACAATAAAAGCCATTGTTGAGGAATTGGGTTATGATCATTGGGCTTTTTTAAATTGGATGTCAATTTATCCAACCAAGGGTATAACGTATAAAATCATTTGCAAAGACAATCTTATTATAAAAGAACATATGATTTTTGATGATCAACGTGGACTTTATTATACTCATGCAGAATTCAATGAGCAAAATCAAATAATCACGTATACAATCTCTTGTGACGAATGGACAGATCCATACACTGGGTTTTCATTAGTAATTGGTGAACCATAACTGCTTTTTATTTAAACATTCTCTTATTTTTTCTGTAAGTTTAAGCGAAATGTCTGGCAGTTCCAAACAATTATATTTAAGCCATAACAAATTACAAATTAAGTCCACATCACGATGTTGCCCTTCATCATCATAAATATCACAATTTTCTTTTAATGCTTCTAAAATTAAATCAAAATTTGTTTTATCCATAATGCTACCTCCTTTTTTTTTATTATATTATGTATTTACCAAATTATACATAGCTTTAACAGTTGTTACAACTAAACATTTCGCCCTCCTTTTAGGCTCTTGTCTTTAATTTTGGCAAGAGCCTATTTTTTACGGTTTGTGATTATAGATTGTTTTTAATTCTTTTAAGCATTCTTGCAATTTTCTTTTGTCTAATTGAAGAAATATCTTGATAATCAATATTATAAATCAACTTTAATTCGTCAATAATAATTGAAACATCTGCTATTTCCTCAATAAGATTGTCACGATATTCATTATTACAACCATAGCGTTTGCATTTACTTATGGCTTGAATGAGTTCAGCACATTCTTCCATACAGATAGTTGTTTCTTGCTCTTCACCGTGATATTGAATATTCTGTTTAAATAAATCGGTTTCCGTCATTTTTCCTCCAAAAGTAATTACTTTGTTCTGTTTGTTATCTTCTCAAGTTCGTCCTGTAAAAGAATATAGCTAGACTGTTCTGATGAAAGTAATGATATTAGTGTTATGTCAATCCACTTATGTTCTTTTGTCACAATCGCAAATACTATTGAAATAAATGCACAGAGCAAATCCACTATGTTCAATATACGTATTATCTTAATTGTATTCTTATTCATATTATTATTTCCTTTCTTATCTTAGTCACAATAAAGGATCACTTTGTTTTGTTTAAGGGATTCCTGCACATCAATGCACCTCTGATTTGAGCTTCCTCGCCAAGCCAATGAAATATCTCTTTTATCGTGCAAATATACCCCATCAACTACTACATGTAGTGTTTTTAGAATATCAAAGCACAATATATAGTTCCATTCATACCCTGTATATAGCCACTGCTTGATATTTGGAAATTTATCATATACTTCTTGAGAAATCTTAGTAACAGTATCTATATTTTTAGGGTCAAGTGGGTGTCCACCCGAAAAAGTTAATCGAGAGATGTAGGGTTTGTCAAGTGCTTTAAGTAACTCTTGCATTGTATCTTCTGTAAAAGTTTGTCCTGCATTGAAATCCCAAGTTAATTGATTATGGCAACCGTGGCAATGGCAGTTGCACCCTGAAACCCAGAGTACAACGCCTATGCCTGTGCCGTTGGAAGTATCACATTTATCTATACTTACATAGTTCATCCGTGCTTTACTCTCATTTTAACTTCTTGCTGTTTGCCTTTATTAAATGCCTCTGTATAATCGCCTGTAAGGTACCCAGTTACTCTGCGAAGTCTGCGAATATTAGGACACCCACACATAGGACACGCATTGTTTATTTCATCGGTGTAACCACAATCGGTACACATATCATTTGGAACGTTGATAGCAAAATATGGAATGTCCTTATCCATAGCATAATTAACGATTTCTTCAAGAGCTTCAAGATTATGTTTCACGGAGCTATTCAGTTCTATATAATCAATACATCCTGCGCTTGAGTAACCCGTGAGCTGTGATTCAATATCAATTTTTTCAAACGGACTCATCTTCTTCCATACAGGAACGTGCATTGAATTTGTGAAAAAGTCTTTATCTGAAACATTAGGAATTTCACCATATCTTGCTTTAAATTTCTGCATAGCTGTGTAACAAAGATTTTCTGCTGGGCTGAAATAGACACCGAAATTAAGTTTATATTGTTCCTTAAATTCAGAGCATCTGTCTTTAAACAGCTTTTCTATTCTTTTGGCAAGTTTCATACCCTCTTCGGTTGTATGATCACAGCCGATAAGAATTTGAAGTGTTTCTGCAAGACCAAGCTGACCGATGGCGAGTGTTCCGTGCTTTAAAGCACTGCGGATATCCTTGCCATCATATCCAGCCATTACATTGTTTTCATACATAAACTTTGCTGACTTGGGATTCTGGGAACAAATCCATTCAAAACGTTCAATGAGCATATCTTTGGCTTCATGAATTTTCAAATCAAGCTTGTATAAAAAAGTTTCAATTAAATTATTTTTAGAATATGCGTCGCTCCCCTGAAGTTCTCTCTTTGACTCCATAGCAAGAGTTGGCATAATAATTGTTACGGGGCATATATTACCACGACCATCTTTGAGTTGTCCGAAACCGTTTATATCCCAACCATTAGCTGTTCGACAGCCCATAGTGCTAAAATACGTTTTGGGGTCATTTCTGTCATAACCCTCGTTTCCACTCCAATCTACATTTGCATAATTAGGATAAAGTCTTTGAGCTGTAGATTTAAGAGCAAGTTGGAATAAATCATAATTCAGATCACCTTTTTTACGATTTATACCTTTCATGCACTGGAATATACCACAAGGGAAAATACTTGTCTTATGTAATTTACCAATGCCTTTGATAGACACGTCAAGCAAAGCTTTAATTACAAGCCTGCCCTCTGGAAGAGTACAAGTTCCGTAATTGATTGAGGTGAACGGAAGCTGATTCCCTGAGCGACTTTGAAGCGTATTGAGATTATGATAAAGTCCTTCGACTGCCTGATATACCTCTTTTGTAGTCATATCCATTGCGTATTGATATGTTTTAGAATAATTATCTTTCAATCCATCATAATCAAAAGATAATTCTTTGTTAGAATTTATATATTCCATAAGGTTTTCATCAATACGAGCAATATATTTTGCACCATCTAAAAAATGCTTTGCAAAACTCTTTCTAACATAAGGTATCATAGTCCAATCTAAATGACTGGCTGAAACTCCACCAAACTGCTGTAATGACTGTAACTGGAATATAACTGCTACAAGCTGAAACGCCGTACTTACTGACTGTGCTGGTCTAACATCAGTTTGTCTTGTATTAAAGCCATTTGCAAGCAAATCATCAAAAGGAACGGTTAAACAATTATGGTCTCCTACAGCATAATGGGAAAGGTCGTGTATGTAAATTTCATTGTTAAGATGATTATTCTTCGCCATATCTGACATACAATAATCAAGAGCGTAACGTTTCATTACAAGGTCGGCAGTTTCACCTATTCTACCACCAAAAGAATGTTCATCGACATTAGCATTTTGATTCTGTACATTTTCAGCAGTAATCTTTTCTTTAATATCAGACATAAGCTGTTTATACTCATCTCTTGCCATAGCTCGTCTATATCTATATGTAATGTAAACCTTTGCAACTATACCATCATATTCAATAAGAGCATTTTCTACAATATCCTGTATCTGTTCAACGGTAATCTCATTCATAAGCTGTATCTTATTTAAAACAAAATCAGTTATTGTTTCGGCATCTGTCTGATTTGTCTTATAATTAGGATAAACTTCCTCGTAAGCTTTTAGCACTGCATTATAAATCTTATTCTTGTCAAATGGAACTTTATCTCCATTTCTTTTTATAACTATCATTTAATCACCCTTTCAATCTCAAACCAGTCTTTGCATCTACATATAGAATGTTCTTCATCGTTGTAATTTCTATTCCAAGGATAGTCAAGTACAATCTTACTGTATTTACCATCTATGAGATTATCATAACAATCATCAATAAGAACATCTATTTCGCCGAGCAGCTGTTTCTTTTGAATACAAATAAGTCTCTTACGTATATTCAGAAACGGGAGTATTCTCTGTAACCAATTAGCCTTTTTAAGCATATTTGCAGGCTCAGTAGATGTTACAATATAGATCGTATAACCTAAATCGTTCCACTTTTTAAGCACATCTACACAACCGTCAATTACAGAAATGCCTTTCCATACTCTCTTATCAGTGAATAGCTTATAGAAATTATCTTTGCACTCAGGCTTAACAAAGTTTTCGATGTAGTAATCAGTGATATCATCTGGTGTGAGGTCATCGTTATAATCTTCATTATAGACTTTAAGAACGCTTTCAGTTAGATTATTGAGAACATTATCGCAGTCAACACCTATAATCACTTTATCACGTCCTTTATAAAGTCTATCGTGTTATTTCTAAGGTCATCAAGAGAACCTGTGTTCTGAATAACATAATCGTATTCATATTCCTCTGCTACTGCCTTGTCTGCCAAATTATCGGCTGTAATTGTCTTATTGGATTTAATAAATACAGTCTTTGCATTAAGAGCCTGTTTCAGACGTTCAATCTTCTTAGGTTCTCTACAGTCAATAAACAACCAGTCTCCTTCAAGCCAGTTCTGATGAAAATTATCAGCAATATTAAGACAATCCTTAAAGGGAATATCATCATATTCTTCAAGAGCGTTATTTATATTACAAAGGAGTTTTCTGAGTTTATTAGACTTGTCCTTAATGTTAATGCCCTTACTTTCAAGCATATCTCTTGTAAAATCCACATAAGAGTAATGAACAGCATCAATACCATATTCATTTATGTATTTTACTAATGTGTCTTTGCCAGAGGTGTGTACACCATTAAGAATAAATATTCTTTTACTCAATCATTATCATCTCCTCTAATCTTTTATGTCTACCACAACTCTTATTCTCGGGACAGAATGAAATCTTATTAGTTTCACACTTGGGAACACAATAAGGTGCGAGTTCAGGGCAAACCTCAATTATACACTGTCTCATCTTCTGAGCAAGTTCTCTTATCTCCCACTGCGCACGAGTACAAAGTCTTTCATTAAAGAAGTGCATTAGATTTCTAAAATCAAAAGAACAGTCAATAACTGTACAACAAGCATTGGGTAATATCATTCTTGCATCTTCAGCAGGAACACCCATTGAAATCAGATCATTATAAGATGTTTGAATACGTCCTACGATATTCTCATAAATAGTATCTGCTGATTTGTTATTGACAATAGTATTAGGGGTTACATATTTAAAGCCATCTTCAATACAATATCTTTGACTTCTTACTTCAAATTTTCCTGTCCTGTGACGTGTTATCTGTGCAAGTAAAGCTCTTGAAACACCCTCAATGTGGAAATGGAACTGAGCAAATTCCATTACTGACAGATGTCCTGAATTATAGCACTGTTTTACAATCTTACCTGTAGATGAAGGATTACTGTTATAACAGTTACTTGCAGCAGATTCCATTGCAAGAATAGGTTCATTTGTGTATCTTACAAGTTCTACTTTCAATCCTCAACCCTCCACTTATCAAACTGACTAAGTATCTTGCTCATTACTTCACTACTCTTGTCCGACTTAATTTCCACCTCTACAGGTTCACTAAGATTAAGAGAAAGAATGCCCATAAGAGACTTACCGTCTGTAATAAACTTACCGTGCTGAACGCTTATATCAGTACCCTTGGGACAGCTACTTGCTACTCTGACAAATTCTTCTACATCTTTAACAGTTACAAGATTTGCTGAAAAAACAGCTACACTCATATTTACACTTTCTATTCTATCACTCATATTAACACTTCCTTTCAATTTGCTAATGGATTGAAATATCTTGTCTTGCGTTTATCAAGAACACTCATGTAATATTCAGTCTCTTCATCTGTTGCTTTATGTATTTTAGTAGGTGCTTCTGCGTTAATTATCTCATACACCTTAGTCATCTTATCCATATAATGTCTAAAATGCTTCAAACACCTCGCATTTCTATCCCACTGTGCTTCGGTCATTCTTCTGTTTCAATCCTTTCTATAGATTTTATATTTCCCTTTAGATTATCAAAATAACTCACTGTTCCTAACCTTCTCGGTTTCTTAGGCAAAACATCAATATCAACTATAAATTCAAGCACGTTACCACTAAAGAAGATACCGTTTTCATCATAAATAGGCGTGTACTGGTTAAAGTAATCTGTATGTACATCCTGTTTGATATCTCCTATTATAACTGTTATCTCATTATCCGTATCAAGAGTTATCTTAAATCTGTCCCCAACATTTTCAGCATAATATGTTCCCATTGCAACTATATAATCATCTCCTATTCTGCGAAAACCGTCTTCGTCAGTCCAAGCAAACTGCTGAAGTTCATACTGAGCAGAAGTTTTATCAGTAATACAACGGTAATCCATATAGGTCTTAAATTCAGTATTGCAAGTTGGGATATCTAATGTTTCTGTTGATATTGGAGTTTCAATTTTTATATTAGCATTTGATTTGACTATTTTTTCGACTTTGGGGACGTTTTCAGTTTCAGCTGGTGAGTTCTTTTCTATGTAGGTAATAGTAATATTATTGGTATCTATTTTAGGTGTATTTGACATTTTATCAACAGCTGATGTTATTGCACAGAATCCTATGCTCTGAATTACAATGTTCAGAGCCATAATTCCTATCAGGGTGGTCGTACCCTTGGCTTTTCTTTCATTATACATTATTCACGTATCCTTTCAATAATCACTTTCTATGTAATCTTCTAATTTGATCTTAGGCACTGCCGAAACAAGACAGTCTCGGCAAATTTGTTCTCCGTCATATTCAAACAGCTCTTCTGTTTCATCTTCACATTCATCACAATAAAAATGAGGAACATTTCTATTTCTGCAAGCGTTTCCTCGGCAATGTAATGCACAATCGCAGCAATCATTTTGAAATTTTACCATTTTGTTTTATCACCTCCTTTAATAGAACAATTTAATTATATCACCTTAAGAAATCATGTCAAGCGATTTTGTTGCAATTTTTATTATTTACTCATAGTTTAACAAAAGAAAAATTTTATTATCTCTTTAGCATTTTATTATCTCTTTAGCACAATAAAAGTGGATTTTGGTTATGTTAGCCTCAAGGATAATATTTCTTATTATAATCTTCGTAATCCATAATAGCCGAATCCTTAAATTTTAACCTTGGCTCTATGTATTCAGTCATCATTTTATCAAAGCAATCACAGCACATATCTATGTCAATGTGACACTCATCATATTTACTACCATAACCAACATTGGCATAATGCAAACCAAAGTGTTCTTGCTCGTCAAAAACATTGAAATCTTTGCCACACAAGTCACATTTATGAATTTTCATTTTATATCCTCCCTCTTTATTTCCTTGTAAAAATCATCATCTTCAACATCATAATAATTTGGAGCTTCACAACCATTATACCAACAGAACTCTACAACCTTAACATTGTCCATATTTTCAAGAGTGAAGTCAGGGTTAAGACGTTGAAAAACGGGTAGGAAATTTTCTTTCTCGATGTTATATAAGTCTCTGACTTTACCAAAATCTTCACAGCAACTGTCCCATTCATACTCAAGAACAAAGTCAATAAACTCATCTTCTGTTGGTGATATTTGAAATTTACCAACCGTTGCATATTCAAATTCATTTGGGAACTTCTTTTCAAGCAACCAAGACATATCGTCTAAATCATCGCTGGTAAACCAATCTGAAATAGAACATATTTTAAACAGTTTTTCAAAAGGTATTCTTAACACCTTTTCTCTTACATATGTACTCATTACATTCTCCTTTTTAGTTTACGATAAAATACTGTTTTTATTGTAGAATTTTGACTACATATAGTAATATATTGGGAATAGAACACTATATATAGTGTTCGCTTTAATAATTTGTAATCAGCACTTCTACATCTTTGGTTTCTCGATCTTTCTTGTGATAATTACAATTTAGATAATTTCTGGATAAATAATGAATATTGTATTTATCTTTCCAAGCATCTAAAAATTCATTATCATACTTTAAATTGTTTGACAAAGCCCATCTTGTTTCCTGCTCATCCAACTTGTCCAGTAATTCATAAAGCTTCTTTTCATGTTCAGCAGTCCAACCCTCGAAACCACGTTTCCCATCGTTGTAATTACCAACAGAATTAAAATAAGGTGGATCAAAATATATCAGATCGTTCTTGTCAAAATCTGAAAAATCGAAATTTAAAGCATTTTTAGAAGATACTGTTACAGGTTCTTTATTCTCAAATCTCTGCTTTAACAAATATATTCCTTGCTTTTGTTTGCTTGTAAAAGAACTTCTATCTTTTCCCCAACTGCTATTATATTCGTGTTTGTTATTAAATCTCATTTGCCAATTAAACGAAAAACACATTAATGAATATAAAATATACCATTCTTTTTTACCATTATTATAATCATTTCTAAGATGCTTAAAGCCAATCTCACTTGTTTTATTTAAATCGTATTCCGAAATAACACTTTCAATCTGCTTAATTATTTCATCATAAGGTGTTGAGAACAATCCTAACACAATGCCTGAAACATAAGGATTAACGTCATTATATATATAATGGTCTGCTTCTGTGTTCATTAAGACTGTTCCCGAACCACCGAAGGCATCAACGAACATCGAAATCTTTTTAGGAAACAAAGGTATAATTTGTTTGATTAAACGATATTTATTACCTACATAATTTATAGGTGACTTTATATATTCCTGATTTATTTTTAACATCTCCTTCTGTCAATGAAATTTTTGTTTTATTCCTTTACTTCACGCAGACTAATATTTCCACATCGGTATCAGCAAAGACTTCTTCGATGATTGCTTTTACCTTATCCCATTGTAAGCGGTCTAATCCACAACCGATTCTTGGCATTGCGAGTTTTACAGTTTCACCATGACGCATGATTTCCTCACACAAATATTCGGTATTTTCAAGAGCCATCCTCATCGTTTTATAGGTAGGCTTTTGCCAATATTTTTCTTTTGTAACGAGATTAAATTCAACGCCCCAATCTGTTGCGTTAGATACTAAGCAATCCCCTACTTCTACATCTTGATACTCTTTTTGAAGTTCCGCTTTAACTCCTCGTCTTGCAAACTCCTTAGCTATTCCTGCACCCATTGCAAGATCTGCGCTGATGCAGTGAACAAGAATGTAATCCGTTGGAACTGTAAATAAGTCTCGCTGTTCTTCTCTGATTATCATTTATGTGTTATCTCCTTCCCAGTTTCCGTTAGGACACTTTAATTTAAATTTTAATTGTATTTTAATATGCGTTTTCCAATATCTGTGTTATAATTAAATCATTAACAAATGAAAGGAAGATTGCAATGTCAACCGAAGC
>ERZ1034678.1845-NODE-1845-length-10132-cov-6.197976_pt1 | contig 10132 bp, 9 predicted proteins | sample MGYA00520640_ERZ1034678 | MGnify/ENA primary metagenome ERZ1034678 (study PRJEB33766, sample SAMN09781767) | gut metagenome | biome: gut microbiome | host: Homo sapiens | place: Madagascar | study: EMG produced TPA metagenomics assembly of the PRJNA485056 data...
TTCCCGGCCGCATCGCCGCCGCGGGCCTGAATGCGGGCCACATCAGACGCAAGCCCGACGGATTCCCGTATCACGGCGAGGGCGTTGCGCAGCTCATGCATGGCCGAGGCCAGGAGCCTGGAAGTACATTCGCTTCTGTCCATGAAATTATCCCTTGTTATCCTTCCCGTCCGCGTCCCGGGCGGAGTTCGCGGCCTCGCCCACAACGCGGAGGAACTCATTGAACGGCACGGGCTTGGTCAGGCAGGTGTAGGCCTGCTGCGCCGGGCCGTCGCCGCAGCCGTTTTCGCCGGTCTGTCCCGTGATGAGGATGACGGGCAGTTTCGGATAGCGGCGGTTGAGTTCGGCCAGAACCTTGTTGCCGGGGAGCCCGGGCATGAAGAGATCGAGCACAACGACATCGGGCATGTCCTCCTCAACGGCAGTCAGCGCAGATATGCCGTCATGCACGACCCTGACCGAGTAATCCCTGAGTTCCAGGCGCTCGGCCAGCGTATCCACATATTCGGTTTCGTCATCTGCAAGCAGCACCTTCAGTCCCATTGCGTATTCTCCTTTTATCCCGGGCTGTTACGCCTCTTCCTGCGGTTTGACATAGGGGATGACAACGTGGAACGCCGTACCCTTGCCTTCTTCGCTCTCGACAGAGATCTCGCCGCCGAGCCGGCGCACTATGCCATAGGTGATGAACAGGCCGAGTCCGTGCCCGTTCTCTTTCTTCGTGGTGTAGAACGGCTCAAAAATGCACTTTCTGACTTCCTCACTCATGCCGCAGCCATCGTCAATGACGCTTACCACAACGGATTTCGGATCATTGGCTTTCAGCGTTACTTCCACATGTCCGCCTTCGCTGACAGCCTGGATGGCGTTGCCGATGAGATTGAGGAAGACCTGCTGGAGCTGGCCGCGGTCACTTGTGACCTCGGGGAGGCTCCTGTCGAGATCCGTCTTCAGCTCGACATTCTTGTGCCTGGCGTCGCTCTCGACGAAACTCATGGTCTCCTCGATAACCTCGGAGAGCTGCATCTGCTGCATGTTGGCTTCCATCCTGCGCGTGAATCCGAGCAGGCGGTGCGTAATGCCGCGGGCGCGGTCAACAGCTGCGCCGATGCTGCTGATGAGCTTGACGATGCGGTCCTTCTTGGGGAAGTCGTCCATGGCATTGAGGTAATCCATGGCGAGGCCAGCCTTCTCGTTGATGATGGCGAGAGGATTGTTGACCTCGTGCGCCACACCGGCTGCGAGGCGGCCGATGGAGGAGAGCTTCTGCGTGTGCTCCATCTGCGCGAAGACGGCCACGCGGCGCTCATCAGACGCCTGGAGGCGCTTCATGAGGAACTTCATGAGAAGGAAGGTGGCCACGATGATAAGGGCCACGCCGAAGCCGAGAACCAGCAGGATGTCGGACTGCAGCGCGCTCATGGGCCGCAGAATGGACTTCTCGGGCTTGACCGCCACCATCATGAAATCGGTGCCGGGAATGCTCGCGTACGCTCCGGCCCAGCGGGTGCCGTCAGTTCCCGAAAGCCTGCCGGACGTGATGGTGTAGCTCACGGCAGGCAGGGGAAGCGGACATTTTTCCAGAAGACTGCCAAAATTTTTTGAAGGCGTCTGAAGGAGCTTTCCGCCATTGAGAAGGAAAATATCCGTCTCACCGGACTGGCCTACCGTGGCCAGGATCCTGTCGAGCTGACGGGTCTCGATGGTCGCCTTCAGAACCCAGCTGCGGCCGCCCGCGCCGAGATGGCCGACAGCGAGCACGAGGTGGGGCACGCCGCGCGCGCCGGAAATGATGTCGGAAACCACCTTGCCGTGCACCTGAACGTCTTTCCACCAGGGCTGGGTTGAATAGTCAACGTTCTGCAGCTGATAGGGGCCCACGTAGCGTGTCTGGATGCCGTCCTCGTTGATAAGGCCGAGGTCCACGAATCCGGTGAACTCGCTGCGCAGGGCAAGAAAAATGCGGGTCAGGTTTTCCTCATTGGACAGCTGGCCGTATGTATAGGCCTGCGAGATGAGGCTCACAGTGGAAAGGCGCTCTCCGAGAAGCACTTCCAGAGCCGAGCTCGTGCGCTGTACCACGTCGCGCAGGGGAACTTCCGTCTCCCGCGAGATGGAGACCTGGTACTGGTTGTAATTGATCCACGAAAGCACCAGCAGAGGCGCCACGGATACAATGATCATCAGGAAGGAAAGAAGACGGCCCAGCGAGCGGTAGCGCCTGGGGGACACGTCGTCCGATACATCCCAGAGTTTCTTGAAGCCCCTGACAATGGCGTCAAGCATTTCATCCTCTCCTTAGCCCATGCAAACATTTCCTCCCGGAGGGCTGCCCGGCCGCAGCCCCCGGGAAGGAGACGTTTTCCTGCGCGGGGATTGCTTTTCTCCATCCCTGCAGCAGGACGGTTCAGCGTCTCTACACGAGAATGCCGGAAGCCGCAGTCACCAGAACGATGATCTCAAGGATGGCTATGACTACCATAATTCCCTCTTTGGACTTTATAAAGGACCAGGCAAGCTGAACGTAGCAGATCAGGGTAACACTGGCGAGGAGAGCGATGCCAATGAAGTTCGCCATATCGCCCTTGTTGAGGAGTTTGATCCAGCCCCACCCCTGGGGGATGTGGGCTCTCGCGAGATATTCAGCGGATCTGTGCACCCACAGTTTCGGCATTTCCTCCAGAGGAACCAGAGGCGTGGTCACGCCGGAAACATACAGGAAGTAGGTCACCAGCATGATGATGAAGCTTGCGAGGCCGAGATAGAAAAGGGTCGTGGCGTAACGCAGCTGCGCAGGACTGACCGTAACCTTCTTCAGGGTCTTTTCATTGAGGACTTGCTTGTTTTCTTCAGACATAGCGGTCGTCTCCTTATAACTGCTTACCAGCCGAGGCCCTTCATGAGAGCCTTAATGCCGGAGAAAAAGAGAACAATGATAACCATGTAGCGGATGACCTTGGGCTTCGCGACGGCGAGCAGGCGCACGCCGACGATGGAGCCGAGCATGAGTCCCACGATGGACGGAATGGCCATCAGCGGGATGACGCAGCCCTGGTTCAGGTAAACCCAGGCAGCCGCCGTATCCGTAATGGAAAGCAGGAACTTGGAGGTGCCGACGCCGACCTTCAGCGGAACGCCCATGAGGAGGTTCAGCACGGGAACGTTGGCCCAGCCGGCGCCAAGGCCGAACATACCGGCCATGATGCCGATGACGATGAAGAGAAGCAGGGCAACGAGAGTATGATGGGTCTTCCAGTCCACGACCTCGCCGGTGGTGGGCTCAAGGAAGCTGCCATGCATGCCGAGGGCAAGGCCGATGGCATCCTGTTTGGTCACAATGGGACGGACGGAGTTCTTGGAGAAGAGAAGCAGGCAGGCGATGCCGAGAATCGTGCAGCCAAGGCAGGTCTGGACGATGGTCGTGGGCAGGGCGAGACCAATGACGGCGCCGAGGATGGAACAGGCCGATGCGATGAGGGCCACGGGGAGAGCGAGCCGCAGGCTCGCGAGGTTACGGCGCAGAAGACCGGGACCGGCGGCCAGGGCACCCGCGAGGGCGACCATGAGGCCGGCGCCTCTCACGAAGTCAAGATGGAAGGGGAAGAAGCCCGAAACGAGCGGCACGAAGAGCACGCCGCCGCCGACACCGGCCATGACGGCGATGATGCCGAGCACGAAGCAGAACACGAGCAGGCATCCGGGCCAGAACCACCACGGATGATTGTCCACCTGATCGCCCGCGTCCGGATTGGCGGCAGCCGCCTGGGCGGCCTGAGCCTTGTCCGGTGCCTGCACCTGGGCAGCCTGGGCGGCAGACTGCTGGGCCGGGGCGGCCTGCTCCGTCTGCACGGCGGGCGCTGACGCAGGCGCTTCATCAGCTGCCATGGCGCCATTCGAGAAAAGCACGGCGGCCAGCAGAACCACTGCCGCCGCTGTGCGGGTCACAAAATTCCTGACTTTGGGACTATGAGGGTAAACGGCTGACTGAACCATAACTGTCTCCTTGCTGTCTGACCGTTAAAACATCATCCAGCAGGAACACTCTCACTTCAGCCGCCTCTGAAACATCAGGAAAAAACCTATTTTCACAACCCTCTTTAGGAAAATACCTGAGAAGCCCCTTTGCAGCGGGGAAAAATCCCATATACCTGCCCGGAAAAACAGATTCGTAAAAGCACCATCAGGGCAGAACCGCGAAAACACTACGCTTTTCCGCTCACTTCCTGCCCCTGAAGACGCTTCCCGACTGAAAGGCGTATGCTGGGATATTTTTCACAACTCCTGGCGGAAAAGTCCAATCAGACATGGATCAGGCCGTTTCTCAGGGCCACCTTCACGAGATCCGTAACAGATCCGGCCCTGAGCTTGGTCAGGATATTGTATTTATGGGATTCGACAGTCTTGGGGGAGATGCACAGCCTCGCGGCGATGTCCCTGATGGAAGTACCATCGGCAATCAGGCGCAGGATTTCCCTTTCTCTGGGAGAGAGGGATGAGAGCGCGTCATCGGTCTTCGTGGAGCGCATTTTCTTCAGGATGGCCGTCCTCTGCCCGTCCGGATCAGGGAGTCCCATGAAGACCTCCCCCCTGCGTACGGCATCGATGGCCTCAAGAAGGCGGCTGGGGCTGTCCTTCTTGCACACATAGCCCCAGATTCCCGCATGAAAGAGCTCGAGCAGATAGCGGCCATCATCGTGACGGGAATAGATGATCACGCGGCATTCGGGAGTTGTTTCGAGGATGCCCCGGCATGCCTCCACTCCGCCGATGCCCGGCATGGAAAGATCAAGAAGACAGATATCCGGTCTCAGCGAGGCGGCCGAGGAAATGGCCTCCTCTCCGCTGACGGCCTGCCCTCCTATACGCAGGTGCGAATACGGAGCCAGCAGGCTGCGCTCCCCTTCCATGAGGAGGCGGTGGTCATCCACAAGAAGTATCCGCGAAACCTTTTCCATTCCATGCCCCTGAATAAGTTATCACGCCTTTCCGGTATGATACCATCAGATTCCCCTGCTTTAAAGACGAAATGGCGCATCTGCGCGGAATCTCTGCGTCTGAAAAGTATCCGGCTTTCCTTCTATCCCCTGATTCAAATGACAACAGCCGGATGGCAGAGTAAAGTCCGGATTAGTGTGCAAATCCTTCTGTCCACTGTTGTGGGTATAGTTTAATCACTCCTTAAGTTCAGGAAACAAAAAAGCACCCTGGGACTTTTTCGTCCTCAAGGTGCTGTGAAAACTGGTCGGGATGGCCCGATTCGAACGGGCGACCCTCTGGTCCCAAACCAGATGCGCTACCATGCTGCGCTACATCCCGTATACGAAAAACGCCCTGCAGTCACATATGCGCTGCAGGGCTTCTTTATCAGTCTGGGGCGAAATGCGAGACTTGAACTCACGGCCCCCTGGGCCACAACCAGGTGCTCTGCCAACTGAGCTAATTTCGCCATGCGAGAAGGGAACCTACACGATAGACGGACTCTTGGCAAGTATTTTTTCGAAAAGAACAGAATTTTCCCAATGCTTCACACGATTCAGCTTCTGGATTTTTTCAGGCCGGACACGTATACCACTAAAAAACCACGCCCCGGCCAGTAGCGGACCTTTTGTCAGCCAATCTGTAGCCGGAAACACATCCAAGGATGTTTTCGTGAACAAACTGATTATTGAAGGCGGCATCCCCCTCAACGGGGAAATTGACGTCAACGGCTCCAAAAACGCGGCACTTCCCATTCTTCTTTCCTCTATTCTGCTGGAAGCTCCCCAGACATTCAAAAACGTCCCCGATCTGCGGGACATCCACACCACGCTCAAGCTTCTGGAAATTCTCGGCTGCCACTGTACCTATGCGGATCATACCGTGAATATGACCCCCAGCACGCTGGTCTACGAGGCCCCCTATGACCTCGTCCGCACCATGCGGGCCTCCGTGCTCTGCCTCGGCCCCCTCCTTGCCCGCCTCGGCCGGGCGAAGGTCGCCCTGCCCGGCGGCTGCGCTATTGGCGCGCGTCCCGTGGATCAGCACCTCAAAGGCTTTGAAAAGATGGGTGCGGTCTTCAAACTGGAAGAAGGCTACATCATCGGCGAGTGCAGCCATCTCAGGGGTGCCGAAATCACTCTCGACATGCCCACAGTGGGCGGCACTGAAAATATCATCATGGCTGCTTCTCTGGCCGATGGAGATACCATTCTCGAAAACGCCGCCCGCGAGCCCGAAATCGTGGATCTCGCCAATTTCCTGAACAGCTGCGGCGCTCAGATTTCCGGACAGGGAACGAGCTGCATCACTATTCACGGGGTGAGCTCCCTGAAGGGCTCAACTTACTCCGTCATGCCGGACCGCATCGAGGCAGGCACTTTCCTTGTCGCCGCCGGCATCACAGGAGGCTGTCTCACGCTCAGGAACTGCCCCTGCGTGGAACTCGAAGCGGTCATGCGCAAACTCCAGGCCATGGGTATGGAATTCAAGGAAACGCCGGCCGGGCTGCAGGCTTCCATCAGAGGTCCCATACAGCCCTGCGACATCACCACGCAGCCCTACCCGGGCTTTCCCACGGACATGCAGGCCCAGATCATGGCCATGATGTGCCTCGCGAAGGGAACCAGCATGGTGGATGAGCGCATCTTTGAAAACCGCTTCATGCATGCCTCCGAGCTTATCCGCATGGGTGCCGACATTACCATCACAGGCCACACGGCCGTGGTACGCGGAGTGGATCATCTGACCGGCGCGCCGGTCATGGCCTCCGATCTGCGCGCTTCCGCCTCTCTCGTTCTGGCCGGTCTCGCCGCCCAGGGTACCACGCAGGTACGCCGCATCTATCACCTGGACAGGGGCTATGAGCGCATTGAGGAAAAACTCAGCCGCGTGGGCGCCCACATCCGCAGGGAACACGAAATCGACTAAGCGGGTCCGGACATCGGATCCCAGAAAAACAGTGAAAAGGAGGAAGCCGGAGACAGCATCCGGGAGGTCCGGAACCGGCGAAACAGTATGAAACGCTATCTTCAACCACTCCTCGTTCTGTGCCTCGCGTCCTTCATGCAGGGCTGCGCCATCTGGGGAGCCGTCGATGACGAACGGCTTACCGACACCATGGCCTCGGACAAAGCCGTCACGACCATCCTCAAAAAAAATCTCTATGGTGAGAGCATGAGCGTGGGCTGGAATCTGGATGTCTTCACGTACTACGGACACGTCTTCCTGGTTGGCGAATGCCCGAAGGATCAGCGCGCAAAAGCCATTGCCCTGGCCAAGAAGGATAACCGGGTACGTTCCGTCTCAGCGCACTGGTTTTCTGAAAAGAAGAGCAACGACAGCGACTTCATGACCGCGACCCGCCTGCGCTCCAACCTCATAGGCACCAGAGGGTTGAGCTCGACGCGCGTGGACACAGTCGTCAACGCCGGACGCGTCGTTCTGCTCGGCGTCGTCTCCAACGAGAAGGAAAAGAAGCTGGCCATCCACACGGCTCAGACGACCACCAACGTCAAATCCGTTACCAGTTACCTGTTCTTCCCGCCGAAGGCCGGTGAACCTGAGCCTGACTACTCGGGCGAAGACTACCCCTCACTGGCAAAGCAGTCCTCTGACGACTCCGCCGCCAGCGGAAGCGGCAGTTCTGAATCCAAGCCCCAGAAGAGAAAGGAAGGAGCCATCTACTAGCCTTCAGACCTGAAGAAGATTCCGAGCCGGACGGCTGATGCCGCCCGGTTCTTTTTTGCCCTGAAAACTCATTTCCAGATGCCGGCAATAGACGCGCCGCACTTCGGGCACACGCCGTGATGGCTGGCGAGCACACTGTAACCGGAACGCTTCACCACAGGCGTTCCGCACACGGGACAGAACGTCTCCGCTCCCTCATCGTCACGGACATTGCCCGAGTATACGTAGTGCAGGCCTTCGGCAAGGCCAATCTGCCTCGCGCGGAAAACCGTGGCGGCCGGCGTCGGCCCTCTGTCCTGCATACGGTAGCAGGGGAAAAATGCGGAAACGTGCCAGGGTGTATCCGCACCGAGGCTTTCCTTTATAAAGTGGGCGATGCCCCGGAGCTCCCCATCAGAATCGTTCATGCCGGGAACAACGAGGGTTGTCACCTCGACCCACCAGCCCTTCTCCTTCATGAGCACGAGATTGCGCTTCACAGCGGAGAGGCTTCCGGAACAGACCTTCGCGTAGGTATCCTCCCTGAACGCCTTGAGATCCACGTTGGCAGCCGTGACACGCGGCCCCAGTTCATTCAGGCATGCCCGTGACATGCATCCGTTGGTGACCATTACAGTGCGTATCCCCGCCGGCAGCGCGAGATCTGCAGTCCGGCAGAGGAGCTCGTAAAAAACCGTGGGCTCATTATAGGTGAAGGAAATACTCGGCACACTGTGTTCCACGGCATAACTCACGAGTTCCTGAGGATTTATTTCCTGCATGCCGTCATAGCGTCCTGTATCTGCCGGCCTGCGCGAGATGGAATAATTCTGGCAGAAAAGACAGGCAAAGTTGCAGCCCAGCGTGCCAATGGAAAGCGTGGGCGTCGACGGAAGAAAATGATAGAGCGGCTTTTTCTCCACAGGATCGAGGCTTATGCTCACCACGCTGTCCCCCACCAGGGTCAAAAGCCGGCCGTCCTCGTTCACCCTGACGGCACAGAAGCCCTTTTCTCCCAGCCCGATGCGGCAGTGCCTGAAACAGAGATCACAGCGCACTGCCCCGTCTGGCAGTTTTTCCCACAATTCAGCCTGCATTTTCATGATCATGCCCTCCCGTGGAAAGAAAAATACTCCGCCAGGGAACGCGGAATATTCTTTGACAAAAATAAGTCTTTTCCCGGCGATAGCAAAAAAACAAAAAATATTACGGCCGCCGCGCCCATGCGTATTGGGCTTTGAGAGAACTTTTGCTATTCTGTGCCACCGACAAGGAGTGCTTATGTCTACAGAACGGTCTAAAGCCTATACGGAATCCGGCGTCAATATTGAGGCCGGCAACAGTCTGGTATCCCAAATCAAATCCCTCGTCTCCCAGACGCACACCAAGGGAGTGCTTTCCGACATCGGCGGCTTCGGTGGACTTTTCCGCCCCGATATAAGCAATATGTCGGAGCCTGTGCTTGTTTCCTCCACTGACGGCGTGGGAACGAAGCTCAAACTCGCGTTCATGTACAACAAACATGACACCGTGGGCATCGACCTTGTGGCCATGAGCGTCAATGACATTCTGGTTCAGGGCGCCACACCACTTTTCTTCCTTGATTATTTCGCCACGGGCAAGCTTGATGTGAATGTCGCCAAGACCGTCATCGCCGGCGTGGCAGACGGCTGCAAACAGAGCGAATGCGCCCTGCTCGGCGGCGAGACCGCTGAAATGCCTTCCATGTACGGCGACGGGGAATATGACCTCGCCGGCTTCTGCGTGGGCATCGTGGACAACAAGAAACTCATCGACGGATCCGACGTGCGCATCGGCGACTGCATGGTAGGCATCGGTTCCTCAGGCGTCCATTCCAACGGCTACTCTCTGGTACGAAAGGTACTGAAGGAATCCGGCCTTCAGGGAACGGATCCCTTCCCCGGTGATGAAAAGCGCACGGTAGCCGAGGTGCTCCTTGAGCCCACCATCATCTACGTACAGTGCGTCAAGTCGCTCATGCGCGACCTGCCCATCAAAGGCATGGCCCATATCACAGGCGGCGGTTTCTACGACAATATCCCCCGTGTCCTGCCCAAGCAGGTTGAGGCCGACATTACCTTCGGCAGCTGGGATATTCCGCCCGTCTTCCACTGGCTCAAGGAGCAGGCAAAGCTCAGCTGGCCTGAGATGCTGCAGATCTTCAATACCGGCATCGGCTTTGTGCTGATTCTTCCGGAAGAAAAATGCGAGGAAGCCATCAGCCGCATCAGGGCTTTCCACCTCAATGCCTGGAAAATCGGCACCATCGCCAAGAGGAAATCCGAAGACACCGAACAGATTCAGGTTTCCTTCGATTAGCATTCAATGCCCGATGAATCATATGGGCAGTCCGCAGAAACGGACTGCCCTTTTTTCGTGCCCTTTCCGGGAATCTCAGCCCTCCTCAGGGCAAAAAAAAAAGACTCCGGAGCATTGTCTGCTCGACGGAGTCTTTGAAAAATCCTTG
>ERZ1034678.1848-NODE-1848-length-10123-cov-3.402662_pt1 | contig 10123 bp, 9 predicted proteins | sample MGYA00520640_ERZ1034678 | MGnify/ENA primary metagenome ERZ1034678 (study PRJEB33766, sample SAMN09781767) | gut metagenome | biome: gut microbiome | host: Homo sapiens | place: Madagascar | study: EMG produced TPA metagenomics assembly of the PRJNA485056 data...
TCATTGTGGTGACGCTCGAGCTTTTCAATCGCCAACTGCTGGGTAAGCTCGCGAAGCTTTGTATCGAGCTGAGAAAGACGAACGCTCAGCCTAAAGCAGACAATAAGCAAGATGAAGATGAAGAACAGGAACACGAAATTCGAAGGCGCCATGGTGCCAACAAGATTCGAAAGCCAGAAAAACACCTGAGGAAAAATACTGGCGAGCAGCAAAAGAGCGGAGAAGCAGAACCAGAACAATGAGTCCTCAAGACGCATCTTGGAATCGCGAATCTTAACGGTCATATACCCAAAGGTGAGCAGGGACGCTGCAAACAGCGTAATACGAAGCGCAAGCGTCATGCAGCATCGCCCTCCAAGCTTTTACGAAAGAACTGGATAAACAGAATAGATAAAGTCATGCGAAGCATGTACTTGGCAGAAGATTTCCAGTTAAAGTAGCTTTCCCCCGCCTCACGCTCGGCCATCTGAACCGGCACCTCAACAACCTTTGCATGAGCGGCCCGAATGAGATAAGAAACGGTGTCGGGCTCTGGTCCCATATTGAGACCAAGGGCGAGCAGTTTGATCATGCGTTTATTAAAGGCACGCATTCCCGACGTGGGGTCATGAATAACCTGACCAGTCGTGAGTTTAATGGCTCCCTGAATAATATTACTGCCAAACATGCGCAGCGAGCTGCCCTTAGGCTGATCGACGAATCGCGAACCGATAGCGATATCGCATGTCTGGAGCGCTTGCTCAAGATCATGGACATACTGCGGCAAATGCTGACCATCGGCATCAAACTGAATGGCGCAGTCGTAGCCATGCCGATAGGCATATTTAATACCAGCTTGGAATGCACCGGCAAGACCAAGGTTGCAGGGCAAATCCAAAAACGGATAGCCGTTATCGCGGCAAATTTGAACAGTTCCATCGCTGGAACCGTCGTTAACGACCAAGTAGTCAACATCGGGAACGGCAGCGGTCAACTTGGCAACCGTAATACCCAGAGATGCCTCCTCGTTGTAGGCAGGAATAATGATTAGCGTCTTCAAAACTAGCTCTCACAATATTTGACTAATAATGTATCCATGATAGCGAATAATTAATGGCTATACCTTAGCCAGCTTAAATGTGGCAATTTCTCCAGTTTAAGGATGAGAAACGTAAGGAGCCACGATGCGATAAGCACGATTACAAACATCGCGTTTTGAGTTACGCAACACCCAAAGTAACTCATCAAAATGAACTGCAGGTTTGCATGTAAACAAAATGTCACCGTGCTCGCACAGCGTAAAAACTTCGTATGCTCAATTTGAACATCACAACTAAGCAGCAATAGAAATACTGGAATGCAGAATAACGGCAGCGTAACATAACAGTCATCTGCAACAGCCCAGCCCCGTGACATAATTAAATACTGTTCACAATAGAGCAGGACAATGCCAAAAGCACTTATTATAACGAGCTCTTTGGGTTTCGGAGCCCTATCAGGCGGAAGCTCTGCAAGCATTTTCCCAACTACAACCCAAAACAGAGCAACCCAAAAATTGTTATAGTCGAACCCATATGATTGGGATAATACGCCAATATGAGCCTGCATAAACGCAGTATTACCGTAACCGCTCATAAGACAGCATGCTACAAAAGGTACCAAAGATAATAGAAGCATCGTGACATTCGAAAGATATCGCGAGAGGACAGTTATCAAAACTATTGCAATAACCGCTGCCATAATAAACCATGAAGCAATAAAGGTACTGCCCACAAAAAACGACCTAGCCCACAAAGCAAACCCATTAAGTACACCATTCGCAAACCACTGTCTATACCTAATGGTAGGAATCAGAAATGCTGTCATCCAAAACAGATACAAACGTAGATTTCGAGAAACATGACGCTCTATATGGGCGACCTTTTCATCCAGGCCAGACAGGTCCTTATGCCGGACAAAGAAAAAATAAGACGTGATTAGAAAAAAGAGCGGAACAGCCGTTCTAAGAACAGGACGGAAATATACTGAATACGCGTCAAATGGTCGAACATGAATTGCGACGACAAAGATGCTCAAAATAAATTTTGTCAGATCAATCGAATCGTAGTTTCTACGTATCGCAGAAGGCATTGACGTACCAACCAATCTTATAACTTACTAAATGCCATATGAATACGACTGAGATAGACCCCAATCGGCGTACATAGCAACTAAGTGCGGCGAAGCCTATAATACCCATTGCCCAAGCGGTCATTCAAGACTCGCAACCACTGCAAGTTCAAACGTCAAAGAGAGCATTATGCCAAATATCTCTGTCATTATGTCGACTTATAAAGAAAATGCTGTCCTCGTAGAGGCATCTATTGACTCAGTTCTTCACCAAACCTATTGCGATTTTGAATTTTTAATTGTTATCGACTGCCCAGATAATAAGCCGGTAAAAGACCTCGCATACCGAAAACAAATCGAGGATAATAGGATTACAGTAATTGAAAATGAATATAACCTAGGTCTCGTTAAATCTCTGAACAAGGCACTCGATATAGCAAGAGGAAATTATATTTGCCGAATGGACGCTGACGATATTTCGGAGCCCAATCGAATCGAATCACAGCTGTCGTTCCTAACATCGAACGAACTAGATCTTGTTGGCGGCCGAATGAGCATTATCGACGAGAGCGGCACCTACCTTTACGACATTCCCCAGCCGCCTATAACACCAAATGCCGTTAATAGAGCCTTGCGCTGGAATAACTGTGTCCCACATCCCACCTGGCTTGGCAAAGCCTCCGCTTTCGCCCAGGGCTACAGGGAGATCCCCCTCTGCGAAGACTACGACTTTTTACTCCGCGCATCCATGGCAGGACTTAGGATTGGAAACTGCAACCAAGAGATACTTAAATACCGAATGACTTCAGAAAGCATCTCAAGGTCATCGCTCTTTCGACAATATCTCTATCAGTGCTACATTACAAAAGAGTTCAGAAAAAATCGGGCAGCAGACCCTCGAGAAGCCAATATATATGTTGATGCTGCCTACTCAGAAGCAAAAGCCATTCGCTACTCAAAGGCAAACGATATCTTCAATAACGCTTTGACATCCTTGGGCGAACGCAGGTATTTTCAAGCTTTCGCCTACTCAGCAGAACTCCTATTCTGTTCTAGCAATTATCTCAACAAGATAATTAGGCTTGCCCTAGCGTCTTTTACTTTCTGACGGCAGTCTGCGTGTAGTCACTAGCGCATAAGCTTTATTAAGGATTTTCTGTTAAAAACAGAAGGGTGGCACCAATACAGGCCACCCTATCCTGCGGAAAAGCAATTAACAACTAAATGTAATACGCCTCATATGAATGACGGACTCTATCTTCCTCCGGAGGCAGCTGCATATAATCGCCGAATTGACAGGTAAGCACATCATCGAACCGCTTGGGCACGTAGAAAGATTTCCCGCAAAATGAGAGCTCGGCGACCTCATCCCAAAGCGAGGCGTCGAAATAGTGTTTATCGTGATCAGCCCAAGTGATATCCATAAGCTTATCGCCAGAGTCTGGCATCAACTTTTCAATCTCGAGCATCTTGTACGTAAGATTTGGACAGGCAGCGCCAAATAGAGAAATAATTCCTTTTACCATCGTCAGCAAAGGTGACAGTGCCTTGTATAGCGGTGTAGAAAAATCACCAGCAACAGCAATCTTATTCAGGTTACGCAATTTCATTATGTGGTGATACTTATCGATGGTCTTAGAAAAGTCGGCGTCGCAGTGTGAAAGGCGAAAAACATCAAGCCAAAGCCCGATAGAATATTGGCGATCAATATCCTTTTCATAGACAACGGTACATGTATCAACGACTTTTAAAAAGGGATAAAAGTTTGGCAACTCTGCAGGCAAAAGAAACTTATACCGCTTCAAAGAATCAAGATAAGGGTCTTCTTTAGCAAGTGCAACGAGCTTGTCATATTCAGCGTCAACCATCGAGACATCTGCATCATCGTCCCACGGGATAAAACCTTTATGTCTTACAGCACCTAATAAGGTTCCATCAGACAAAAAATATACTAGCCCATGTCGTACGCAATAATCGTGAAACGCAGAAAGCATGTCTAGGAGAAGAGGCTGGATATCGTCCTGATTAATTGATTGCATCGCTAAAGCACCTCTTCATATTGTCCAAAATCAAGCTCTTTGGGAAAGTGATTCGTGCGTTTCTCGACCGGAGGAAGCTCCATATAATTTGGACCCATATGCCTGCAAACTTGTTTCTCGTACTCGCGCACAAGCTTCACGCTCGTATTTTCGAAAGGCATATCAACCAGGGGATACAATTCATCCTCGTCAACATACATGTACGTCATACCGTAATCTGTAAGAGCGGAATAGCGCTTGGTTTTTCCCCTATACTTTTTGGACAGGGCATCGTATTTCTCCCATATCCACTTCTCGCTTCCTGGAATCAAGCGCAGTGCATTACCAATAAGATAACTTGCAACATACTTAGATTTGCCCATCAAAGTATCCTGAGTATCAAGCAACTTTTCAAAATGAACATGATAGGCAAACCATAAAATAGTAAACAACTTGCACTGACGATGGTATTTAGCAAGTTCACCCTTATCAACGGGAATATTGTCATAGATAAACAGATCAAGGAAAAAACCGGGCTTGAATCCCGCAGACCATGCTTCATTGGTCACGAACGTCGTGCCCTTTAAAACCAGATGCGGCTTAAGGTTGTAATACTTATGCTCAAACTCGGGACCCATCAGATAATACTTGTCTGCAAGCTCCACCTTTGCATATCTTACAAATCGCTCGTAGTCATCACGCAGCATAGCTATGTCAATATCATCATCCCAAGGGATAAAGCCCTGATGACGCAATGCACCAATTGCGGTACCGGATATTGCAAAATAATTAATCTGATGACGTGCACATAAATCTGCAAAATCCTGATAAATGCAGAGATTGATCTTATGGACCTTCTCAAGGGTCTCGCTGTCATAACATTTAGAAATCAATTTTGCTCCATGATGCTAAAACAAAAGTAGCGGTAACTATACACATTAATTGATGGTCTTCGTAAAGCGGGCACAACAAAAATGCTCAAAAATTCGAGCTATAGCGATTGACTCGTCAAGGGTTACTCCTGGCATGCGGGCACCGCGCTCCACGGCACGAGAAAAAGCAGCAAGTTGATTACGAATACCTTCTCCGTCAAGCTGAAAAAAATAACGCCTGTTATTATCGGCATTCTCACGCCTAACTTCAAAATAATCAGTTTTCCACCATGGAGCCGGAACGTAGATATACCCCTCCGTTCCAGAGATGATTAACTCGCCCTCAGATTTAACCGTACGCCCCACTTTAAATGAAGCCACTGCGTTGGGATATTCAAACGAACCGCGCACAAACATATCAACTCCTTTTTGAGCGGCGTCGGTAAAGGAAACATAGCTCTCCGACGCAAAAGAGTCTCCAAGAAGCTGGACGATAGGAAGAACTGCAGTAGGAGCCCAATAATCCATCGCGCCTTGCACGGCATCGCCATCAGTACAATGGGATCGAAAACCACTCATTCCAGTGCAAGTAGCATCAACAGACACAATCCTTCCGACCGTTCCGGCCTTTGCTAGCAGGAGAAGACGTGCGTACGCCATCGCATGGGCAGTTTTAATGGCATCCATTAATACAAGACCACGTTCTTGGGCAATTTTCTGCAGGCAACGAGCCTCATCTTCAGTCTTGGCAATAGGAGACTCACATAAAACGTGAACACCGCGATGTAAGGCAGAAATAACCTCTTGATAGTGGCCGTCGGGATGAGTGGCGAGGAAAACCGCATCACTCTGAGCGAGAATGTGCTCATAGTCCTGGCTCGAGGCATCCGTTACTCTCGAAATAACGAGCCGACCAGCTTCTTTCATCCCGTTAACAAAGGAGCTCTCCGCAATATACTTATCAAGCACGGGGCCCGATCCAACAAATGCCATTTTGAGAGCTTGCTTTTTGCTTCGGATCTCGGAACTAGATATACCTGCAGTGCGATCGAGATACACAACCTTGCAGTATTCGTTGAGGTAGTCAAAATGACCCTGCCAGTCAGAGCCAACGGTGAATATATCGATATTGTACCTACGGATATCGTCGATTTTCTGGCCCTCATACTCCTCAACAATGATCTCATCAGCTAAGCCGGTAGCTCGAACGGCTTCCATGCGCTCTGCCAAAGGCTGTTCCACGTTGATTTTTCCACGGGCACGATCAAAGTCATCGGCGGTAACCCCAACGATAAGGTAATCGCCTAGCTCACGCGCCCGCTCCAACAGTCGAATATGACCATAGTGAAGCATGTCGTACGTGCCATATGTAATGACTTTAACCATAGTGACTCTATCCCACCGCCCTACAAAAGCCCCTTTGAGAGCATATCCTTAAGAGCAACGATCAGCACTGTATTGTCTTCAATTGAAAGGCATCCGATATGACCGACGCGGAAGATAACATCAGCAAGATCACCGCCGTTGGGGCAGACCTAAATGCTATAACGATCCTTAAGGGTTGTAAAAATATCGCGCGCGGAAACATGCAGAGGCTTAAGAACGGTCACCGCATTTGAGGGTGCGGGGGAAACCTGCTCAAAAGGCATATCCGCAATGCGAGACCTAAAATCATAGGCCAGGGAAGCGACGCGGTCAATCTCAGCAGAGGGGCCACCGTTATCAGCAATCAAATTGAGACGCTTATTAATCTGCAGGAGCGTTCCCACAGCAGGAGTAAACGGAGTCTGTCCACGTTCGCCGTTCTTAAGAGCAGAGCGAAGGTCAAGATACATACAGCCCGGATCGTTGGAATTAACGCGGTCGATCGCCCGAGGCGAAAGAGCAATGAGCGAAACGCCCGGCGGGCACGCAAGAGCCTTTTGCGAACCCGTAATAAACACATCGACACCAAGCTCGCCCATGTTCAGAGGGTCGGCCAAAAAGGCACTGATGGCATCCATGATGTACAGAGCATTATTTCGCTTGCAAAAATCTGCAAGCATGGAGGCGTCGTACAGAACACCCGTTGAGGTTTCATGAATATTGACCAGGAGTGCCGTGTAGCCTTTTTGATCATACTGACTCAAGATTTCCTGCGTCAACGTAGTTCCAAAGGGCAAAACGATATCGTCATGGGGAACCCCATGGATATCGCAGAGCTTGGAGAAGCGCTCGCCAAAACTGCCGCCAACCACAACAAGGGCCTTATCTTTTGGCGACAACGTATTGGCAACCGCCGCCTCGAGCGATGCGGTACCCGAGCCTGTAATAAACACCGCTCGAGAATTCTCGGGCGCATCAATAAACTGAAGAAATAGCCGCTCGTTCTGCAGCATCACGTCAGAAAACTCAGGCGTTCTAAAATACGGAACCTGTTCAGAGCCAAGGCGAAGCACCTCGGAATCAGACATTACCGGACCGACGGTAAAATTAAGCATCAGAGTTCACACCAATCAATAAACACAAGGTTAGATTGCACCAATCAATATTTATTAAGGATCATTTTAATGGGGTACATAGCATTTTCCACAGGATAGGGAGATTTAAATCTAGGATCAAATGCTAGTCTCAATCGCGTGAAGAAGGATTTTTCTGCGCGAATAAAAGTTTCGCATATACCCAGACAGTCTGCATCCATCACATCAGAGTAACCTCTGCGGAGCTCCGAGGCAGCTCTCACGGCCCAATGATGATTTTTTCCCTTAGAAAACAAGTACACCGGTATCATAACAATTCGTTTTAAATGCAAAGAACCTAGTCTGCGCTCGCCTACCTGATTTTGGCATGAAATACGACGTTTAATGCAAGCGTGATCAAGATCAGGAACCTGAGCATTTAACGCTCGGGCGACCAAATGAACCCATCCATCATGAATACGTGGCCACTCCTGCGGCACATATCGTTGAAGGACAGATGCAAAAGCCGTATTGAATACCATTGTGCAACCAGAGGCCCAGTTCACCGTCAGCAATAACCCAAAAGAATTCGCATAAGGAGCAAAGGCAGCATACTCCCTGGATCCGCCATTAAGATGCTCATCGACATTACACACATCACTATAATATAGACGGGGACCTTCGCCAGCCGAAGTAATAGCCTCGATCGCCCTTTCTAGCTTATTTGGCATCCAATAGTCATCTTGATCCGAGAACGCGAAATAGTCATAAGACTTTGCATTAGCGCCGTAAAGCATGCCCATAAAGTTTCTGGCGAGACCCTTGTTATTATTGTTTACTGCAAAATGGACGTTGTTCGAATTTTGAGCATAACGAGCGCAAATCTGCGAAGTGGCATCTGAGGAGCAGTCATCCGAAATCGTGAGCGTAACATCCACGCCCTCCTGAGCAAGGATACTATCGATCTGTTCAGCAACATATTTCTCGCCGTTATATGTAGCCATCATCACAAGGACGGATGGCTTCTGCGCTATCACGTTAGTCATGAACGCTCCAGCAATCAATCATGGCTCGGTACATATCAGAGAGCGAATCGTTGGGCTCCCAGCCCAACGCCTTGAGCTTAGATGGATCGAGCATGAGGTCAGAGGCCTTCCTGAACGTCGCCTCGCGCTCGGGGTCAAACTCTCTACGGACCTGCGTACCCTCAGCGCCAAACTGGTCAAGAACCAGCTGCGCCATTTCCCTAATGCTGCAATACGCATCCTCGTTAACAGCGTTATACGCTTCACCCGAATGACCATTAACCAATGCAATCAAAATAGCGCGCACAGAGTCATCGACCGAAAGGTAACCGTTGCGTTTAAGGCCATCACTCAACAAAACGATGTCCTTGCCGTCGATAGCGTGACGACCGAAATCGGCAAACACTCGCATGTCGTCGGGATGGACACCTTCGCCAAACGTCTGAGCCAAACGCATAACAACCGAAGGGACACCGTGCTCAGTGGCGTACGAAGCGCAAAGACACTCGACAAGACGCTTGGCCTCGGGATAGCTATTGCGTACGACCATGGGGTCAAGCTTACCGAGGTTATCCTCAGTAGCTACACCTTCGACCTCGCCGTAAACCTCCATGGTAGAGAGGAACAGCACCTTCTTCGCATCCGCAGAGCAAGCGTACCTCAGTACAGCCTCCCCACCATGAACAATCTGCATAATCGTCGTGGCGGGAGTCTCGAGAAAACTCTTGCTTGATGTTCCGCAGGCAGCGTGGACTACATAATCCACGTGCTCGGGGCCCTCAAGTTCGTCGTCAAGCGACCACTCCAGAACAGAAACGTCACTACGGTCGCCAAACAGAGTCTGCGCTTTTTTAATATTTCGAACGGGCAGAACCACGTTGATGCCGGCATCAACGCGATCGTTTCTAGAGAGCAGAGTCCTCACGATCTGAGAGCCTATGAGACCCGTTGATCCTGTCACCAAAACGGTCTTACCGTCCAACTCGGCCCAGGGCAGATTGACCTGAGCGGCAATCTGCGCAGCACGATCAAATAAATACTCATCTATAGCGGCCACAGCTGCTCCATTTCCTTGTAGTCAACAAACCCTTTAAACGCAAAGAAATCGCGCTGCGTGGTCACCTTAATATTATCCGCAGGCCCCTCAACCGTATGGGCTTTGTGTCCATAGTGCGCCATAAGCGAGATTGAATCGATGAAATCATGTCTGCCCTCCTTGCGTGCACAGAGGTGCTCGGCATAAATATCATTAAACTTGAAGCCCTGGGGAGCACGCGCGAGCTTGCAACGCGAACGGTCGACGACACGTTCCACCACGCCATTCTCCTCCTCGATAATCGTTTCAGGAGAAGGAGCAACCGTTGCTGTGGGACCATACTGGCAAACAGAATCGACACACGCGGTGATAGTCTGCTCGTCAATAAGCGGTCGAACGCCGTCATGAATCAAAACAATAGAGTCCTCATCCGTTACGCCAAGCCGTTTAAGCTCAGAAAGACCATTAAAGATGGAATCCTGACCCGTCTCGCCACCTGGAACAATCGATAAGACCTTGGAGTAGTGAGCGGCCTCGACTATTTCACGCATATGGTCCATACCCGAGGCAACACACACGACAACAACGCCGGCAACCATGGGATGCTTTTCGAAATGGTCAATGGTGTGAGCAATAATGGGCTTTC